>CEUX01009309.1_pt1 | contig 12618 bp, 24 predicted proteins | sample 531361 | NCBI WGS metagenome assembly CEUX01 (sample SAMEA2622736, study PRJEB7988) | marine metagenome | isolation source: saline water (ENVO:00002010), including
TCTTCCTCCATACCGTAGTCTTGTAACTCCTCAATGGAAATACCCTCTCCAATGGAAGCGTAAGCAGGTAAGTACTTTACGATGTCGTATAATTCTTGACTAAACTCCTCAACTGCGTAGTCAATGAGTTCATCATCCGTCTTCCCTTGAGCAGGAATTCGGATGTCAAAATTTACATAAGCGTATTTCATTTGCCTGTCCAAACATAATCATTGTGAACATTGTCGCCCAATTCTATCTCCAAAGCTCCAAAGAGGATACTTTCTACCTCTCCAAGAAGCTCCCACCAAGCGTCCTTGAGTTCATCACGAAGCTCATATCCGTCCGGCTCACCGTTTGCGTCTGTGGACGAAACCTGCCACATTTTGTCATGACCACCGACCCTCGCTTCAAAAATCATATCTGTTACTGTTGTAGTAAGCTCGGTAATAGTGTCATATGTAAAGGCAAAATCACCTTTTTCCATTATTGCCGGATTTTTTATCCTATTTTTTTGCATTCCGTCCGGATTTTCAATCCTATTTTTTGGCATTAGAAACACCTCCAAACAAGATAATATGTGAAACCGTCCTCACATCTAAATTCTTCAACTGAGTATTGCATCAGTTGTTCATTAACGATTTTTTCTTCGTTCAAAAACCATTCAACATTCTGAGGTACACACATTACCTCAATCCAATCGTCAAGTAAGAACTGTTTATACGCGTATTCATACTTGAATACTTGTATAGCTGAGACAAACTCTTCCCAATATCTTTCGTCATACTGTTCCAAAAAGATATTAATAATAGGGAGTCTATGCTCCTCGTCTATATGCTCCAAATCTTTTAGAGCTTTTTCCTTAATTAATGACATATATTCTCCTTAATAGATAATTCATTACTTACTAATGTAATTGCTTAATTGTCGTTTGTCAAGCTAATTTTAAGATTTTTTTGTAAAGATTTTCACAAATGCACAATCTAAAAAACGGGATTATTTAGGATTCAGATGGAAATTGGATGGAAAAATTGGGATTAATGGGAATTAGGATGGAAAGAATGGAAAGGTCACCCCACGGGGTGGGTCCCTCCGGGGGCTCCTCTCCGAGGAGGGTCCCGTTTGGAAAGTAAGAAGCAACTCGCTTCCAACGAGGAAGTTTAGAAGCGAAACAAAAAAACCCCTACCGAAGTAGGGGCTTTAGTGTATATGCGTTGCTCTATGCTCTATATGTGGAAATCATAAGTTAAACCAACATATTCAGTTTCACTATCAATGTATTCTTGTAGAATATCATTCCATTCATTAATCTCGTTCTCTCGTTCTTGCTTTCTTTCTTCACTTGTCATACTGTCTCTGTCAGAAATACCAAACCAACCCATTTGATTGTTGGTATGCCAACCATTCTCATCTATGATTGCAAAGAAAGGCGTGTTCATTACTTCTAGTTCTTCCTTTAGCTCTTCTTCGGTATAGTAAGAAAGTGGAATTGCTTTGTTGTCTTTATCTCTAAGAAACAAACCCTCATCATCTCTCTTATAATCTTTTGCTATTTTAATATCCTTAAAGTTACCTTTGGACATTTGTTCTCTTTCTTCATCTGTTGTTTTATGAAATCCAAGTGTTTCCCAATATGCTACTGTTCTTGTTTCAGTAACTTCAGTTAGGTCATTAAATATGCCCTGTTCACCATATTCTCTCCAACGACCTCCCTCAACATACCAATCCCATTGAGCGTTAGGGTTAGTCATAAATATATCTAAATATTCATTATCTTCTATTAAGTGTTTATCAGAGTATCCAAACTCTTGTTTTAGAAGTTCTTGATGTTTCAGATAAGATAACTTAAACTTTTTATCGTTCATTAAGTCTCTAAGTTTTTCAAAGTCTTTATACTTTTCATCCATATACTTGGTGTCAAGTCTTTTAGCTTGTTCTTCTTCATCAAAAGAAGTACTTTCTTTAATACTATTTTCATACCTTAATCTTATTTCATTAAAGTAATCGTTTACATCTTTATCGTTAAGATATAAATTTAATAGTTGATTAATTTGGTCATTCTTCTCGCCATATTCAATACAATATTCTTCATCTTGTTCACAATATGGAGCAAGTATTTCCTCAGCTAGTGGGGACTTAAATGCAGAAACATACTGTGGCATAGACTTCATTGTACCAAAATCATCTTCTACTTCATCACCAGAATTTGGGTAATCTGGATTTAACGATACATCATTTTTTGGGACTATTACTAGCCCTACAAAGTGCGACATATATTCTCCTTATAGATAGCAATACTATTTAAGTATTTATTGATATTAATAATAGAGGCATAATTTTTATTTGTCAAGTTCTATTTACGATTTTTTTGGATAATTTAGGATTAAGAATGGAAACGAATGGAAATCAAAATCTCACCCCCGCTGGGAGGCGTTCCCCGGGAGGATTCCCTTCGGGTGACATTTGGAAAATGGAAGCCACAGGGTAGGGACTTCCACTCTCCGTTCTATCTCTATCTAGGGTTTCTAATCCTATCTAATATTGCTTTAATAAGTGCGACTAGCAAAAGTCATCACCTATCCAACCAATATATCCTCCTCCGTTTAATTCTGCGTCTCTTGAAATTAACAGATAAACTTTCTCTCCTGCTGTATTTACTTTAGGTCTGCCGTTTTCAGAAACCTCAAAAGCCAAGAAGCTCCCGTCCTCTACATCAATATAAAAGTAATCACCTAGAGTAACGCCATTCATACTCTCAAGTTCGTCTTTTCTGTTTTGACCATTTGCTTCCTCAAAAGTTAATGTTTTCATTACCAACCCTCCTCATCAGCTACAAGTTCTATTTCCATTCTGTCGTAGTTTACAAACATCATAACGATACCTTGTAGTTCTCCGTCTTTGTAAAGCCCTTGAACTGCATAGTTTCCGTCTCCATGAGTAGTTGATGTAACAACCCCCGACTCAACTTCGTGCTGACCACTTGTATTTGCATCACAAACATTTGTATAGAAGTTCTTTTTGTTATCTAGGGTTGGGTCGTTTTCACTCTCGCCCCACTTAACAAAATTTCCTTCATCATCTAACTCTTTTGTGATAGTCCACTCACCATTCCCTTGTTCAGTATGTTTTATATAACATGGGTCAGTAATAAATATCTGCCCACTATCTACTCCACAATGACCTAAGGTCTTAATTTCTAACATATATTCTCCTTAAATAGATTTCTTAGTGGGTGTTTTTTATATGGTCACCCACCATAGACCCACTTCTGTCAAGCAATCGGTATGAGTTATAGTCTCCGATAAGACTTACTATATTAGACCACATATTTCATTTGTTGTCAAGTACCATTTACATTAATTTGGATTAGAAATTGGATTGAATGGAAAGTAGAATGGAAACCAAAAACCGACCCACGGAGTGGGCTCCTCCCGGAGGGACGCTCCGCGGTGACATTTTGAAAACGGGGAGGAAAGCCCACCTCCCCATTTTCTGTGATGAGCTAAGGGAAAAATGGTTAAAACCTTAGCTTTGTTATTACTCTTCTTCTAAACTAACTTCAAATGAATAATAAAATGTAGCAACTGCTTTGCCATCTGAATCATATTCCATTTCAAGTTGAAAATCATTAGCACTTAAATCTAAACAGTCACTAAATACTCTATACGCCTCATCTTCCAAATTTCTTTGGTGTATTCCTTCAAACAATCTTTCTCTATTTGCAAATGCTTCTCCTATCACTTTCTTAATTTCGTCAACAGGTACTTCTTTACTTTCACCTGTTTCCATATTGTGTATAATTGTCATTCTTCCTCCAATGTGTCCCAATAAGCATCTAATTCTTTTTGGTCCTCACGGTCCTCAAGTCTTAGTTTCTTATATAAGAGCCACTCACCAAAGGTCATTATTTCACCATTGTCCTTTGTTGTCTCGGGCATACTACAAGCTACCAACAAGTTATATTCTTTACTCGCTGATTTCTTGGATACTACTTGCTTATACATTATTCTTCCTCCATTATTATTTCAGCAGATATTGTTAAAGTTCTACCTGCCCACGGACCTTCCGTTATAACTATGCTGTCTTCTACTATTTCATTTTCTTTATTCATTTGTTTGTTATCCTTTGTAACTTAATTCTTTCCTGTGTGAAAAATGTTCATCACATAGGCGTTTATTTTCATTTTCTATACTATCTGAAAAATAGTAAGTTCTTATAACTGCTGTATGTTCTGCAATATTATTGCAAAAATCACAAGGCATTGTTTTTTTATTCATAACTACTAATATAATCCTTAGTGCACATCTTGTCAAGTCAAATCTAAAAATATATTTCACAATTGCACAAAGTCAAATCCGACCCCCCTCCGGAGGGGGTGTCCCGCTCTGCGGGTCCCGATTGGATAATTAAATTGCTAGATTATAGTGTTTTGTTCTAATTTGTCAAGCTTCTTTTAAATATTTATTTATTTAGAATTGCATAGATGATATGAGCTAGTATTCTTATTTTATATTCATTAAGACTTAGTGAATTCAAATAGCAAGTCAAACTCAGTAAGCTCTGAGGGATAACAAAAGCCAAAGCTAGAAAGTATCTTGCAGATATTTTAGAAGTGTCCATAGAGCTTCGATAGTATCGAAAAGAATCTACCTGCTTATGTTGAAAGTCTGTCCAAAGTGTATCCAATTGGCACTACCTTTGTCCTAACTCCAACACTGTCCATAGAGAGCTTATCGCAAACTTAATCAGCTTGGATTGTAACCGAAAGGTTATGTTGCAACCAAAACTTTTAGGATATTTGCAGGATACTTTTTAGCGTTGTTCATTGATTACTTCCTTTCGGAAAACAGCTCCTCAGAAATGAGGAGTTGTTTTTTTTTATTCACAACGGGACCCCCTCCGGGAGGAGTCCCGCTCCGCGTGGTCCCGCTTGGAATATAAGAAAACCACTTGACTATTAATCAGACAAAGGCAGTCAAGTGGTCTTCTAATTCTTAAAGGTAGTAAAGATTCATAGCAGTAAAAAGTAATACTACCCATGAAAAGATAAGCAACTTACTCATTCTTCCTCCTCAATATAATCTTTAGGATTAAGTGAATAATCATTCTTAGCAATATCATTTAGAGTTACTACTTTGAATTTCATTATTCTTCTTCATCCATAAAACGCATATATTCAACATTATCGTTAAATGATTTCATATACAATTCGTCTATCCAACTACTCAAATGAAAGATTTCAATAATACCTCCAAAAGGTATCATTCCGTCTTCTCTACCTCTATACCTACCGATAGGTACTTTATTCCCGGCAGAATCTATTTCAGTTGGTACTTCAAATAGCTTATCCCAATCAAAAAGATTTTCAAACTCTTCTTCATCAGCCATAGTTTTAAGTTCTTCTTTGAACCACATTAAAGCATCCATTGCCAACTCAACCATTGCATATGGATGAGGTGGATAGTGGTTACTTCTTAATTGATAGACAACACTTTGTCTTATAGACTCCATATCATCCATATCAGTATTTTCAGCCATATCAGCCGAATTCATATTACCCAATATATCCTCCTAGATAGATAGTTAATTAATATTAATAATACTTATGTTAATAAGAGTTGTCAAGTATATATTTGGATTATTTTTTATTTGGAATGTAAAATATTAAACGGGACCCTCCGGGACGGAGTATCCCCCACCGGGGGGCTCGCGATTGGTTTTAATTTAACCAATCTTTTAACTGTTTGTAAATTGCAGTTATCAAGTTTTCACCTCCTGCAGTTTTTCTAATTCGTTTAATATTCTTGTTGAAGTTTTCATAACTCGCTTTGTTGATTTTTCAAGCGTCATTGTATCTGCTTCACTCCAATTGTTTATATATCCTATTGAATAATCGGAAGTATCCAACCCTATAAAATCACCTACTACAAATGCTATGCTCTCTGCTTCTGTCTCTACTAATGCTCTTGGGTCTCTTATATTTCCCATTTCTTCGGGTGCGTGGCTAAACATATGCCCGATTTCGTGTATTAGTGTTTTAATTTGTTGGTTTGGGTCTCTGTCTTTAGCTACTACGATTTCTTTATTTGAATAGTCGCACCAACCATTTAAAGATTTGCTCTCCCATGTATCGTAACGCACAGAAAATTTGTTATTTTCTGCAATAGTTGTAAGGTTTTCTAATATTTGGTCTGCATTTTCCATAGCTCCTAATAATCTTATTGGCATAGCTTGTTTTAATACTTCTTCTATGTCGGGGGCGTTTTCGCTTAGTGCTTCGGTATCTTCTATCGCAAAAACTTCAACAGCTCGGAAAAATAATATTTCTTCTTCTTCGCCATTATCATCTTCTATTTTTTTGGTCATAGGTGCTAGTTGTGGAATTCTTACAGGTGGAATTCTTTCAATACAATTACAATCTTTTACTTTTATAGCTCTACAATCACAACAAGCAACAGGAATTCTATCAAATTTATCTATCCATTGCTTATAGCCCATAACTAAATTTGTCTCTTTAGCGTAGAGATAAATTAACATTTGGTTGTTAAAACTTCTATTAATAAATTTTCTTGAGAATTTTAGATAATTTGCCCAAGCTTCCGAATTATTAAAATTTTCTACTTCTTCTTTAAGCTCTCCTAATAACTCAGAGACCCTGCTTTTTTTGTCTGTTTTTTTGTTTTGCATAAGTACTAATATAATGTTGTAAACCCTAGTTGTCAAGTAATTAGATAAAAAATATTTCACAAATGCACAAACCAAAATCTGACCCCTCCGGGAGGAGATTCCCCCGCTGGGGCGGGTCCCGTTTGGATTATAAGAAAACCTCTCATTTCTGAGAGGTTACTTATTACTAAACAGATTGTCTGATATCTTCTTCAATAATTTCTTCAACCATATTTTCTAAAGCTAAATCTTCTTGAAGATTAAACATTTCTGAAATTAATTCTAAAACATCTTCATCTTCTAAAATATTTTCGTTGTAAGCATTTAGAATTTCTTGTTCAATATCTATCATAATTATTCATCCCCATTTAATACATCATCTATCATGTTAGGAAACATAGCACCCCCACTTGCTAGACCAATGTACATGTGTAAAACATAATTACAAGGTATTGACATTATGATTTTATCATCTTGATTTAGAAAACAAATATAGTAAGCCGATTGATTTACTTCGCCATTTTCATTTACTAAATTTTCATCCATATCGCAAAATACACCTATTGCTAATGTTTGAAATTTGTCTTCTGCTTGACCTCTCATATACAATTTGTCATCCCCTTTAATCATTGTTAGATTAAGTTGGCTTAGCATATTAGAGCGAATTTTAGAGTGCATAGGCACTTCTACTAAATTCATTTTATCCTACTTTCTATTGTTAATTTATACATAACAATATATTAATGATTGTGCATAGCTTGTCAAGTCAAATCTAAAAAAAATTGGAAAATTTTTAGATTGCATAATGGGAAGAAAAACCGGACCCGTCCCGGAGGGCGTTCCCGCTCCGCGGTGTCCCGTTTTGAAAACAGAAAGCACACAACAAAAGAAGTGTGCTTAGTGTTTATTTATTAAGCTCTTGAACAGCTAGTTGCTTAGGCTGAAACTTAGGCATGAAATATTCTTTCATGTAATAACCCCATTCTTCGTGTTGCCACATTTCATATAGTAATTCCCATGCTCCGTAGTGTTCTTCTTCATAAGCAAGAGCAACAGCATCTTCAAAAGAATATTCAAAGTACATATACAATCCATCTTCTTGTATATTCCATTGTTCGTATATTTCCTTTTTAGCAATACCCTCTTCTCCAATGCCAAACTGTTCAGCAGAAAGAGAAAAATCGTAAACAGTATCTGTCTTAGTATCTAAGATGAAACAATGTCCACCCCACCATTCAGAAACTATTTCACGCATTGCGTGAACTAAAACGAAGTCATCATTCTTAGCTTCAAAAAATCTAAGAAAGTTTGCTTCGTAGCAATCGCCTTTATTCATATGTTCTCCTCAAATAGATAATACTTAATTATAGGATAACAAAATTTCTTATGCAACACAAAATCTAAAAAAACGGCAAAAAATTAGAATTGCATAATGGGAACTAAAACGGGACCCTTCCCGGAGGGAAGTCCCGGCGGAGCCGGGTGGGACTTGGATTGGTGGAGTAGGTTTTACCCTACTCTTCACCATTTACAAATATGTTATAACAACGCTGAGAACAAAATTCATATGGATAACCATAAGGAATTTCATCTTCACATGATAGACAAACACGCATAATTTACTCCTTTCTAGTTATTTCTGTTGCCAAGCTAACTACACTCCGAAACTAATTCAGGAAATGGAACTACTAATCCTCGTAACCGAAAATTCTAAACTCATCAGACTCTGACCAGTCCATATGAACTTCTTCATCAGAGAAATGTGGGTGAAAGTCATAGAATATTTTGGACTCATTTTTTGGATTTTCCAAGCAAGGATAACAATAATAATTCATAAATAATTTATTATTCATATTCTGTTTATAACGAAAAGACCCTTCTTGAACAGTAGTACCATTATCAGTACTAGAACCACATAGAAAACAAACCATATATCACCTCCAATCTATACAACTAATAGTAACAAGTTAATAGCTGTTTGCACTAAAAAACTGGAGTATTTTGAGTTTGCTATATGGTTATTAAAATCGGACCCCCCTCCGGAGGAGGGCGTCCCCTCGCGGGGCGTCCCGATTGGATTTTGGGCATAAAAAAATCCCCCCTAATTTCTTAGGGGAGATTTTCTAAAAGCTACTTAGCTTTTTTTATTCCTGCTTTGCAGATGATAGAATACTGCCCTTTAGAAACATAGTTTCTAGCAGTACTTTCAGCATATGTTTTTTTAGAAACATATTCTCTACCTTTATTATCAGCAAGAGTGATAACAAATCTACCACCTTTGGCAGGGGTAGCACCCATGAGGATAAATCCTCTCTTGTTTTCGGTTAGTATTTTTTTCATATTTTTTTTCTCCTTCTAGGAAGGAGTATAATACTCAACTGCATAGCTTTGCAAGTCATATCTAAAAAAATTATATTAACCCTCTATCAAAAAAATTGGATTTGTCAAGCTAAATGGAAATTATTTTTATTCTTACTTGACAATTTTGACCCACCCTGCTGCCTAGCAGGGTCCCCGCTCCGCGGTGGGTCAGATTTGGATAAAAAACTGGAGTATTTTTATTTGGCAATATGGAAATAGAAATTGGACCCTCTTCGGAGAAGAGGCGTCCCGCTCGCGCGGCGTCCAACTTGGAAAAAGACAAAAAAAAATCCCCCCAGATTTTCACTGAGGGGATTCTTTGAATAAGTTAGGAAAAAGGGATAACCTAACTTTTTTTAATAATATTCATATAACATTTCATTAAAATATTCTTTATTAATTGTTGGAAAATCTACTTCCATTTTTACAACTAGATTTTCAATTTCATTTAGTAATTCTTTATTTTCAAAATAATCTAAATTCATTTTTCTATCTTCTACTAATAAAGAAAATATTGCAACATTTATTTCATCAATAAATTTATATGGCTTCTCAAAATAATAAATTACTTCATCTACATTTGAAAAATAATTTATATTATTTAAAACACTTGCACCATAATTAGCATCAACATTATATTTATCTTCGGCATGGAATTCTTCCAAACACTCAATCATAAAATTGAGTGCTTGGATTTTTGGATTGATAGATTTCATATTAACTCTACCAATTCTAATTCGGTAATTCCTCTAGTGTTATGAGGAATAACTAGACTTTTTAAAGAATTATATTTTTCATTCTTTAATATTCTAGCTTGACCATTCTTAAACAAGTTACCAAATGTTCCATTTTCAACAAGCTTATTTGCATAAGCCTTTGTATATGGATTAGTTATGTAAGTTTGTATCTCACCTGTATGATTAGATACACCATGAAGAATCACAGCATATTTTTTTCCTTTAGTCATTTTTTCTCCTTTATTTTTTTTGTTTTTCATAAGAGTAAGTATACATAAACTTGGATTAAAAAAAATAGATTATGGAAATTAAATCTAAAACGATTTGACAAAAAAACGGGATTGTAGTATACGGAATGGAAAATATTTTGATTATAAATTTGACAATTTGACCCGCTTGTGACTCACAAGTCCGCCGGACCCTCTGGGCGGGTGAGATTGGGAAAAGTTGGATTAAATTTACGAGAATGGAAATAGGGAATGGAAATAGGAGGCTGAAAAGAGAGGATTGCTCCTCTCCTTCCAACTATATAACTCGACTTGATGGAACATTAAATTTTAAAAGTATTTCAAAATATCTAGGATGTAACCTTGTATATCTTGGATTATTTAACTCTTTGGACCATTGGCGAAAATCTCCAATCATATCCCATAAAGCTCCATAGTAAACCCGATTAGCTCTTTTCTCATCTAAATAGGTAAGCTCTAAGCTTGGGTTTTTAGGTCGTCCATCAATCAAAGGCGTCATATCTGTGTGATTACATTCTAAATGTAAGTCATCACAATCTTCTGACACTGCTGATATATTATGTACATCAGCATAAGCCTCTTTCATGATTCTTCCTGCGTATCCTTTTTCTGATATGTAACTCATATCGTCTCCTTTTCTATATTGATATTCTTGTGAATATCTATGACCTCACCTGTTGAGATGAGGTCTTAGATATTAACTAACCGATTTAGCTATTTTATATAATCCGTAATAAAATATTAGGTTAAATATACCCACTAGCAAATCCAATCCGTTAAAGACTAAATCCCCTGTTATGTCTAGTGTATTAAGGTCTATCATTATGCTCCAACTCTTGCATTGAAATACGCTGATAGTTTCTCATCAAAGTCAATCACTTGAGTATTTTGTTTCAAGTAATTCTTACTTTGTTTTTTATCCATTGTTTCATATGTCCCTAATGCTGTATTAATTACGATTACAGTATTGTTATAGTCCATATACCAAGTAGCTCCGTTAAAGTGTTTTAATGTAGCTCCTTTATTCTTAAGAGAAATTAATTTAGTTTCTAATCTCTCAATTTTTTCTTTATTCATATTATTTCCTTTTCTTCTATAATACCCACCTTGTTGTGGATATTATCCAAGACACAGCTTAGAAGTTCTCACAACTTCTAAACTATGTAAAGGACAAACTCCCTCAAAGCTAAGCTTTGATTAAGTTAAAGCCGTTAGGTGCAAGGTCTGTATAAAGACCACTGCGAGTGGCTTTAATAAAAAGTTTGTTTGCTTCGTTTTCACGAAAGCTTTGAGCCTTTTTATTTGAGCCTTTACCAACAGCGATAAAGTAGGAGCGATTTTGATTATCAACCATGTTGATTTTAAACCAACCACGATTGCTAACCAAATGAGCGACAAACCCTCGTTCGCCACTGAAGTTAATTGTATTAACTATGTTCAAGCTATCACAATCTCCTTTCCTCTAGTGTGCTGAGTGCTTAACTAGAATTAACTGACCAAATGAAATCAGTATGTGTGTGAGTTTTAGATTTCTGTAACCTGTTGCCCGTGTTACAGTGCTTAGAAGTTGCCGTGTTATCTTCTAGGGCTTAAGGGTCTTATCTTCAGAGCCGTTTAATCGGTTGGTAAGTGATACCTTCTATAAATAAGGATAGCAAAATTCGGATAGTAAAAAATGGATTAATGAATTTAATTTGGAAACGATTTGACAAAGTTTGACCGACTCCCCTACGGCTGTCTACGACAGGTCGGTGAGACTTGGATATACGAAAGGGGAGGGGGGGGTTTTTTATCACTACGATTGAAAATATCTATCTGTTAAGCTCCCCGCACAAATTTTTATGGAAATCAATGTCATTTGAAATCGGCAAGTATAATAAAAGACATGGATACACCACAATTTATTAAACAGTTGCCAGCTGGAGTCCCAGAATTCCCAGTCGAGACCCCTATGGACACTTCTTTACCAGCAAAAGGTGGTCGCCCATCAAAATTAACCCCAGAAAGACAGGAAGACATAGTTAAATGGCTTAAATTAGGGTTTTATCAGGAGGATGCTGCCACTATGTCAGGTATTACACCTTCAACTTACTATGCATGGATGAAAAAGGCAGAGAATGGTGATGAGAGGTTTTTAGAGTTTTCGGAGGCAGTAAAAAAAGCAAGAGCCGAGGCAGAAGGGGCACACATCATGAACATCCGCAAAGCAGCGGACAATGGTGTATGGCAAGCTTCCGCGTGGTTTTTGGAGAGGTCCTTTCCTAAGAAGTGGGGTAAGAAGAACCCAGACCTTATGGAAGAAGAATCAGATGGACCTATTACCTTTGTCGTAAAATACTCCGGAGACTAAGCTTCCCCCACAATTTTTATGGAAATTCCGTGCATTCCGAAATAGGCATTATAAATCTGGAAAAATTTGTCGGACTGGTTCTAAATTAGGATTTTTTTCCTTTTTCCCTCCCGGGAGGTACCCTACCCCTATATTCCTATATTAAAAAATTTTTTTTGGCACCCTAATCTTTATATAAGCTACTTACCCGATGGAAATTTCGCCCCGGCGACTTTTTTGTGACATTTTGTGACATTTTGTGACGGTCACACGCTAGATAAGAGGAGATAAGATAAGA
>CEUX01095776.1_pt1 | contig 12577 bp, 14 predicted proteins | sample 531361 | NCBI WGS metagenome assembly CEUX01 (sample SAMEA2622736, study PRJEB7988) | marine metagenome | isolation source: saline water (ENVO:00002010), including
GGCGATTTTGTGCATACTTTTGGTGATGCGCATTTATATCTGAACCATCTGGAACAGGTGAATACACAGCTGGCCCGTGAGCCTTTTCCTATGCCGCAAATGCAGCTAAACCCGGCTGTTGATAATATTTTCGATTTTACTTTTGATGACTTTACACTATTAAATTATCAGTCTCACCCGCACATAAAAGCGCCGGTAGCGATATAGCGTCAAAAGCTTGCCGATGCTTCTGGCCTGTAAATTGCTTAGCGTTTTCAGTACAGAAGCTGAGGTTGCTTATGAAAATATTAATTTGGGTAGTAGTATTGCTGACTGCCAGCGGCTGCAGCGTAAAGCCTGCAGCCCCAGTCACGACAACGGCGGAGCTTAGTGAGTTTCCGCTGCATGTGTATACTCAGCAGCTGGCCGACAATCTGTTTGCGCAGCTGCCTAATACTGGTAGCGTAATGCAGCCCGCGGTGCAAATAGCGGTTGCCAGTTTTGTTCCGGTCAATAGTTTGTCGTTGAGCGCTGTCGATGAAGCAGAAAAACAACTGGCTAATCAGCTTAGTGAGAGCATGTTAACGCATGCCCGCCAGCATGGTTTTACAGTCTTCGATTACCGCTTAAGGCAGCAGCTTTTATTGCTCGATGATCATGCTCAGGCGCTGTCGCGTCAGCTCGAAGATATCAGTGCAGCAAGCGATGCTGATACGTTACTGGCCGGCACTTATACACCCATGGAAGACGGCTACATGCTGAATGCCCGTCTTATCAGTGTTGCTAATCAGAAAGTACTGGCGGCAGCCAGCGGCTATATACCGGCAAACGTGTTGTGGGGGCAGCGGCAGGTCGTCCAGCAAGGCGATATGCTATACCGGCGCTCAATGTCAGGAGAGACAAAATGAAATATGCATTAATGCTGCTGGGCAGCTCCATACTGTTAGCGTCCTGCGCGTCACAGCAGAACCGTCAGGTTGTCAGTGCAAAGCCGCAGGCTGACCGTCTTACCACAGCTGCATATCAGCTACCCAGTCAGCAGATGAATACGGATAAACAGCCGATGCTGACAATCAATGAATACTCTAGGGCTTTGGTGCATGAGCTGATGTCTAATCACCGAGCAGCAGAAGAGACGGGCATGGTCGGTGTGACTGATTTTACCTATGTCGACAGCGGCTTTGATAAAGGCTCTGTGCTGAGTAATCATTTGAGCGAAGCGATTATGTACGACCTGCTCAAGTTCGGGGTTACGGTGCTGGACTATAAAGTGACAGATTATATCCGAGTGACACCTACCGGCGATTTTGCCCTAAGCCGCGACTTTAACGAGCTAAGTGCTGAGTTGCCCATCCGCTTCGTCGTCACCGGTACAATGACAGCACATAAAAGCGGTGTATTGCTTAATGCCAGACTGATCCGCATAGACACCAAGCAGGTCATATCTGCCGCGCGCACTTTTGTGCCTGAGTCTGTGGTTAGTGCTGTTATCAGTAATACCGGTAACGACAAATTACAGTTAAAACAAGGATAAGCAGTTAAAGAAAACCTCGGTCGTTGCCGATACTGTATACAGTGCAGATGCAGACAGAGGTTTAAATGAAAGTAGGGATATGCTTAGCGGCAGTCGTAGTATTATCGGGCTGCCAGTTGCTGCCTGAGTATCAAAACAGTTGCATACCTTGTATGCCGTCTCCCGTTGCAGACAGCAATGAAGATTCTGCAATGCTGCCTGCAACGGGTGGCAATTACTTGCCGTCTGCCACCGATTATCCACCCCGGCCTACAAAACCTTTATCTGATTACGCTGCCGATCTGGCCTTTCAATTGCTGCAGTCTATGCAATACATGCTGCCAGAGCAACCTGTCGCTATTTCAACCTTTGTAGAATTTGATCAGCAACTTAGCAATACCACCGCGGTAGGTAACCAGCTGGCTGAGCATATGTATTATCAGATGCAACGCTTAGGTATACCTGTTGCCGACATCAAATTGTCCCGCCAGATCCGGGTCACGCCAGCGGGTGATCTGGTGTTCAGCCGTGGTAGTTATCTTGATACAAAACAGCAGGTAAATTATGTGCTGGCTGGCACCATATTACGTGATAGTGCCGGCCTGGTGGTTAACGCAAGGGTGATGCATATACGCACTAAAGCGGTTATTGGCAGTGCTCAGTTGCATATCCCGGATTTTGTGTTAACGATGACCAATCCGGTTTACGCAGAGTGGAGCACGGAGTATTGATTTGAGGCTTTGCAGCAGTAAGAATCCCCCCGCGAAAAACATACAGCCTAAATGTATTATTTACCGTAGCATAAACGAGGCGACTGCCTCGTTACTGTAACCTTCAAAAAGCAATGTTAATAAGTTTTTGATTATATTTGTTTTATCTGATGTGTGTGTTTGTCTGCTGTTTGATTGGGCAACTGGCATGTATCTCGCTTTTGTAGATGACAATAATCCACCGGGTACGCCATGGGCGTGGTTTACCTTTCAAAACGGAGGCGTCAGATATGATTGCAGATGCTGAACTAGTCTCGGAGTTTAACGCTTTTTTATGCCAGGACGGCTACCCCTGTGTTGGGGCTAAAGTTGCCCGCAACAAACAGCAAATTGAGCTACACCAATTTACAGACATCAGTAGTGCCCGCGAAGACGCGATATTACTTGACGATTTGTATGCATTTATTCAGCGCTACAACCAGCAGCGTCGCATTTTTTTTAGTTTTGTCTGTGTTTTTACTGATTGTAATGTTCGCAGTGATATTGGTTTTGAACAGGCGTTGTGGGCCCGCCTGCAGGCACTTCATCAGCGGGATTGTAGAAAGTATAACTGGGATAGCCGTGTTAGCAGCAACCCGCAAAATGAGAACTTTAGTTTTAGTCTAGGCGGTGAAGCTTTTTTCATTATTGGTTTAAACCCCCACAGCAATCGTCGCTCGCGGCAGTTTCGCTACCCGTCAATCGTGTTTAATTTACATAGCCAGTTTCAGGCCCTTAAAAACGAACACAAGTTCCCGAGTATGAGAAATCAGATCCGTAAAAATGATGCTAAGTTTTGTGGCGGGCGTAATTCAAACCTGGCTGATCATGGTGAGCAATCAGAAGCCTGTCAATACAGTGGCCGTGCAGTAGGTGATAAGTGGCAATGCCCATTTAAGTTAAGGAGAAGGCATGATTAACGTGATACCACCACGTAGTGGTGTAGCTTTTACCATAAAGGCGGGGCAGCTGTTAAAGGTGATAGATCCGCAAGGCAAGCAGGTTGCCGACTTGTACTGTTTTAATCAGCATGATTTTAGCGAGTATCTCTCGTCTGGTCGTTCACTGGATTATAACGAGTCGGTAGAATTTGGCTGCGGCAGTAAATTGTATTCAAATTACAGCAATATAATGTTTAACATGATTGAAGATAAAGTTCAGAGCCATGACTTTCTGCTTACTCCCTGTAGTAAAGATACATTCAGACATTTTTACCCAGATGAAGAAGCCGTACCAGGTTGTTATGGTAATTTAGCCAGTGCTTTTTCAGAGTACGGAATTCCTGAACATTTGATCGGAACAACTTTCAATACATTTATGCATGTTGAGCTTGATGCGAAAGGCAGAATAAAAGTATTACCACCGCGTAGTAAGGCTGGCGATTATACTGTGTTTGAAGCAAAAATGGATATGATAGTCGGTTTAACAGCCTGTTCTGCCGGGCAGTCAAACAATTTTGCCTATAAGCCGATTAACTATGAAGTGTTAGATAAAAAGCGGTAACTTAGTGGCTGCCCCAACAGGAATCGAACATCCAGATATACCAAGGGTTAGCGCCATATTTTAAAAAGCTGTGGTGCAACCTGTGGTGCAAAAAAATTTCTTGGAATTTATTCAACTTCTAGCTTGCAACAGCAATATAGTCAATTTATTGTCGATAGACAAGTCGAGTGACGTATGACGATATATAGCCTGTCTTTGAGAATACTGTTTTAAACTCTGATTTATAGCTACACATCTTTCACAACGAACGTTCTAACTGACCATTATGTCAGTTACAGGGAAGTTTACTAATGTTACTGATGGTAACGTTAAGTGACACTTTTTGATGCTGCTGACATAAAATGTTCATGATAATGTCATAAAACTCGTCGGTTTCAGTGCTAATCTCTCGGCAGATTTTAGTCTAAAGAAACGGTACGGATGCCTGATATTAATTTTTTGTTTAATTGTTGGTTGAAAGACCCTGAGAATGAAAATATCTTCTCAGATATATTACGCACACTTCTATCAGAACGAAAATTCGAAGATGTTTTAGTAGTCTTTGCCGACGCCTCTGCTTATTTGCAGAATAAGTTTTTCTTCTCGAAGATTGATGCTTTGCTGTCTTTAAAAAGATATAGCGAAGCCAGTGTTGAGATAGATAAGTTGTCAGATAACTCCTCTCTGAAAAGTTACTATTCTGCTGTCTTATTATATCTGGGGGGACAAGCCGAGTCTGCCATGAATGCTTTAAATAAAGCAGCTGAACAAGCGCAGCTTGAAGATAAAGGTCATCTGTTAAAAGCCAGACTGCATTACATCAAATCGGAAATGAAGCCGGCTCTGAGTTGTTTAGAAAAGATATCGGATAGTTCACGAGACGCTGAGTACTTTGGTCTGTCGGCATTACTTGCTTTGGATCTCGGAAATATCAAACTAGCTAAGAGTTCTGCTGAAAAATCTTTAAAGCTTAGTCAAAACCAATTTGATGCACTCCTTGCTCTAGCATCAATTTTTGTTAGTGAATTAGAGTTATCCCAAGCCAGCGTAATAATAGAGAAATGTTTGACTTTGCAGCCAAAATCAGGACGTAGCTGGTCGGTTAAAGGTCAAGTGTCGTTATTTAATCGTTTATACGATATTGCAGAACAAGATTTTCGCTCAGCACTAATTTATATGCCAGATCACATTGGCACTTGGCATTTGTTAGCTTGGAATTACTATTTGCTTGGAAGACTTGATCAGGCTGAAGAGGCTTTTAAGCATGCTTTGGCTCTTGATAATGCTTTCGGAGAGAGTTATGGCGGACTTGCCGTTATCGCAGCTGTTAAAGGTCGAATCGACGAATGTAACCACTACATAAAACTTGCTTTCAAGCTGAATAAACGATCTTTTTCCGCTGAATATGCCAAGGCATTGGTTGAACAGTCAGAAGGAAACACTAACGGTGCTGAAAATCGCGTTAAAGGCTTGTTGGCGCAGAGTAGTCACTTAAGCGACTTTACCTACGCACAGTTGGTAGCAAGAGTTGTTGAGTCCGTTGGAAATGACTGAAGATTTTGTTGTCTCCCTGATGGGGCATATGTTTTACACAGCATTGAAGGTTTCTCTACCAGTATTGCTTTCTACTCTAATAGCTGGAGTTCTGATCAGTATTTTACAGGTAGTAACACAAATTCAGGAAATGACACTTACTTTCGTGCCAAAACTTGTTATTGCAGTTGCTGTACTCGGTGTAGCAGGTGCTTGGATGCTGTCAACACTTACTGAATTTGCTCGACAGACAATTCTTGGAGCGGGATTGTTGTAGTGAAAATAATGTCGCTAAATGCCGTAGCAACAGAATGGCAATAGCTGAAACATTTCCAGTTTTAGGATTGGTTGCTTTACGGATCTGTCCAGTGCTGCTTGCGGTGGGAATGGGACCGCTGCAACGTGTGCCAATGATGGTAAGACTAGTACTATTAGTTGTCTTTTCTATAACAACGACATTTTTACTTAGTCCTGATACGTCTTTGAGACTGGAAAAAAACTTGTTATGGGTGGTGCTCTGCGAGCTTGTCATTGGAGTATGTATTTTTTTTACCTTACAGCTGATATTTGCTGCGATAAGTTTTTGGGGAAGAGTTGTAGATATGCAAATTGGATTTGGAGCTGCGGGCATATTTGACCCCTCAGTTAATACACAGGAATCGATAACAGGCAGTATTTATATTATGGCTGCTACTGCATTGTTTTTCCTGTTAGGAATACATATCGAATTTATCAAAGTCATACTAGTTAGCTACAACACGATTCCACTTGGTTCGCACTTATTACTTATTCCACCAGTCCACTTGGCTTCTTTGATTACTGCAATTTTTTCAACTGTGTTACTAATATTCGCACCGGTAATACTGCTTTTGTGGTTGCTAGATATATTTACTGGTTTCATTTCTAGAACTATGCCACAAATGAATATCTACTTTGTGATGATGCCTCTAAAGATTGGCAGCGGTTTATTTTTGTTATCTGTATTTTCAAAGCAAAGTTTGGGTTTGTTCAATAGTCTACTTAATAGTCTGGTCTATTACTGGTCGAACTTTTTTTAATAAGCGATATATTGATGAGCGAAGATCAGAATAAAACAGAGAAGCCTACACCTTTTAAGTTGAGGGAAGCGCAGAAGAAGGGCCAGGTAAGCAAAAGTCTGGAGCTCAATGCTCTAATTACCTCTATATGCTTTGTTGCTTTAGCTGCAATGTTTTTTGCGCAAATTTCCTCCGTTTTGGCAAACGACAGCATAAGAGTTCTGGTATTGTCTGCTGACTTTTTGTGGTCAATAAATAACTTGATAACGCTGTTTTCTGAATTGACGTCAAAAGTTATGGTGATCTTTGCTCCGGTGATCCTGATGTTTGTCGTAGCAGCTATTGCAGTAACCATAAGCCAAACAGGGTTCGTTTTTACAACTCATCTGTTGAAACCAGACTTTAGCAAACTTAATCCAGCGACAGGGATAAAGCGCCTTTTCACTAAGAAAGTCTTATTTGACCTTGCTAAAAATGTTCTGAAAATATGCTTTTTCTTCCTGGTTATCTGGTTTAGTTACCCAGGATTTATTGTAGAAATGTCTTTCGTAATGCAAGGACAACCTGCTCAGATAGCTGATGTTTGGTTGGCTTTGTTTATTAAGGTTTCTTTGATAGCTGCTGCATTATCGCTACCGTTTATGCTGACTGACTTCCTTTTTACTAAATGGGATTTTATGCAGAAAATGCGAATGAGTGCAAAAGAAGTAAAAGACGAACATAAAAAACGGGAAGGTGATCCACAAGTAAAGTCTAAGCAAAAACAGCTACAGAGGGAATTGCTTAAGAAAACCGCAGCATTGCAATCTGTAAAGCAAGCAGATGTCATTATCGTAAACCCGACACATATAGCTTTAGCACTTGAATATAACAAAGATAAAATGCCTGCACCTAAAGTGGTTGCTCTTGGCAAGGGAGAACTTGCTGGCAAGATTCGGGAGCAAGGGCGGCGTTTTGGCATTCCTATAATTCAGAACAAAGCATTAGCCCGAAGGTTATATAAAAGTGTCCAACTAGGTGGATTTGTTCCGGTCGACAGCTTTTCTGATCTGGCGCCAATATTTCGCTGGTTGTTGGGCATGGATGCTAGGAGCACTAATTAATGCGATTTTTTTACGCACTTAAGTCGCAGCAAGATTTAATCATGGTGCTATGTGTTGTTGGTATTCTGACAATGCTATTTGTACCTATTCCTGCAGTGCTGCTCGACTTACTACTGATAGTCAACCTGGCATTTGGGATGCTAATTTTATTACTGACGTTTTACACAGATAAACCACTAAGTTTCTCTACCTTTCCTTCTTTACTGCTAATCACAACTCTGTTCAGGCTGGGTCTTAACATTGCATCAACTCGACTTATTCTAAGTGAGGGGGATGCAGGGAAAGTAATAAGTACCATTGGTGAATTTGTTGTTTCAGGCAATTACGTTGTGGGTCTGGTCGTATTCTTCATTCTCATTGTTGTTCAATATGTCGTAGTAACCAATGGAGCACAGCGCGTAGCAGAGGTTGCTGCGCGCTTCACTTTGGATTCTATGCCCGGTAAGCAGATGAGTATTGATGCGGATCTCAATATGGGGCTGATTGACGAGAAGCAGGCAAAAACAAGACGCGAGAATATTGAGAAAGAAGCGAACTTTTATGGTGCTATGGATGGTGCTAGTAAGTTCGTAAAAGGGGATGCTATTGCCGGTATCATCATTATACTGATCAATATTATTGGCGGGCTTTCCATCGGTATAGCTCAACAAGGTATGGGATGGGGCGATGCTATGCATACCTATACTTTATTGACTGTCGGTGACGGTTTAGTAACTCAAATCCCGTCTCTCATTATTTCAACAGCAACAGGTATTATCATTACCCGCGCAGCAACCGACGCTCAGTTAGGTACTGAATTGGGTCAACAGATAGTTTCCAATCCTAAACCTTTATTCATAGTCGCAGCAGCCTTGGTATTAAGTCTTACATTGCCGGGTTTACCGAAACTTCCAGTTGCATTACTGGCTTCTTTTTTCCTTTTTCTTGGTTATTTGGCTTATAAAAGCAAAACCATTAATCATCAAAAGTCTGATACTAAAATTGAAAACGAAAATAACGAGCATGTTCCCCAACCAACGCTTGAATCGCTGTTAACCGTTTATCCAATAGAGCTTGCGGTGTCCTCAACTCTGTTTGAGAAGCTCGATAAATCTCCGGCAGTTACCACACGTTATGAAGCTTTTCGCAAGCAGTTTGCGTTTGAAATGGGTATGATATTGCCTGGGGTCGATGTTATACCAGATCATAAATTACAAGATAATCGCTATGAGATTAGGTTACTTGGTGTTGTTTTTGGAAAGGGAGAACATTATCCAGATTTAAGCTTAGTTATGGGGGCTAAAAAAGAGTTTTTACCTGAGAAAGGGATTATCACTAAAGAGCCAACCTATGGCTTGCCTGCGATCTGGGTTGATGGCTCTCATACAGCCTCGGCAAGGGCGGCAAAATACACTGTTGTTGATGCTCAAACTGTCCTGTTGACGCATATAACTGAGATATTAAAGAACCATGCTTTTGAGCTTTTAACCAGACAGGAAACAGAAAAGCTTATTACCCGAGTAGCGGCATCAAGCTCAGGACTTATTGATGAATTAGTTCCTGTTCATTTTCATTATTCCGATATTCAAAAGCTGCTTCAGCATTTACTAAAAGAAAAAGTATCAATCAGAAACCTCGTTGCAGTTCTTGAGTGTTTAGCGGAAAACGCTAAATCGGGTAAAGATTTCAGCTTCTTACTTGAGCAAAGCCGGTTGAAGTTAAAGGGGCATATTGTTCAAAGACTAACGGACAGTGACAGTTGTCTGCATGTTATTACACTTGAGTCCGCTTTAGAGCAGCAGCTTCTGCAAGGACTACAAAGCGAGCACGGTAAAGCATTTTTTAACATAGAACCACATCTGGCTGAACAGATAATTCATCAGCTAACTACCTTATCTGACAGCTTAATCAATAGGCGTTTGCCCACGGTTGTGCTTTGTTATCCTCAAATACGTGCAGCACTCAAGCAATTAATTGACCGGGTATTACCCCACACACATGTCTTATCAATTAGTGAAGTACCTTCATCAGTTACTGTAAAGACTGCTGGTTTAGTTCAACGTAAAATTAAGGCTGCGTAGCATGGAAACAATTCAACTTATTGATGCTGCATTGAATCGTGATCTCCAGCATCTAAATAGAGTAAGCCAAAACGTTGCCAACATAAATAGTGGCGGTTATCTGGCGGTAGAGAGTTTTGACCATGTACTGGCCGCAGCACCACAGCAGTATACAAATATTAAACCCGCAGCAGTGAGAGAAACAGGGCGGCGTCTTGATTTCGCAATTTTGGGGGATGCTTTTTTCCGTGTGCAACTTGGTTCGAAAGAGTACCTCAGCAGAAATGGTCATTTCCATATCAATGAAGCCGGTTATTTAGCGCATGTTAGCGGCGGATTGGTGCTCGGAGAAAATGGCCCGATAGCCATTAAAGACGACACAATAAGCTTAGCCGCTGATGGATGGATAATGCAGGCAGGTACACCTCTGACGAAACTGAGCTTGAGTAACGCCAAAGTATTGCGTGAGTCGGTATATGGACAAGGTCTGTATGAAGCGAATACGCATCATCAAACCGCTGACAACTACACAGTAAAGATGAACGCTATAAATACATCAAACGTTAACTCGAGTGCTGAGAGCATTCGGATGATGGAGCTTAGCCGGCATATCCAAAGCTTGCAGAAAGCTGCCGCTGCATATGACCAAATGCTGAATAGCGGTATAAACGAGATTGGAAAGCGGTGAGCAAATAGTAATTACTATGATTAACAGGGACTGAATATGATTGACGCGCTATACATTGCAGAGAGCGGGATGAACTCTCAGCAGAAAATGATTGAAGTAATATCGAATAACATTGCCAACGTCTCAACTCCAGGATTTAAAAAATCTGGAGCGACTTTCGCTGATGTGGTTTATCAACCGTTACAGCATACCGAGTCAAACCCGGCGGAAATTCAAGGAAAAGGTGTCTCTATTGGACAGCTTACCCTCGACTTTCGAAGTGGTGACCTGAAGCAAAGTGGTAATCCATTAGATATCGCGATTAATGGCAACGGTTTTATACCCATCATTTCGTCACAGGGAGTTGAAGCGTACTCGAGGGGCGGGAGATTAGTAGTTGATTCGCAGGGGTATCTCGCGACACAGCAAGGACATCGATTGGCTAGTAACGTCCAAATTCCGCCAGAGACGTCCGATATGACAATTACTGCAAGTGGTGTGGTATTAGCCAGGGTTCAAGGTAGTGAAGAGCTAATAGAGCTTGGCAAGCTAGAACTGGTCACTTTCAGCAACAGTTCGGGATTACGACAAACGGCAGCAAACGTATATCAGGCGACTACAGAGGCTGGGGAGAGAAGCTATACCATGCCAGGGGAAAGTGGCGCGGGGCAACTGATTCAGGGGTTTGTCGAAATGTCAAATGTGTCAATGAATGAGGAAATGGTCAATCTGATGCTTGCACAGCGGAGTTACCAGTTAAACGCCAGGTTAGTCCAGGTGTCAGACCAAATACTTGACACAATAAACAATATTAGACGATGACAATGAAGCTCTCATCCTCAGCAGTATTTCATTTTCTGCTACTTTGCGCTTTGCCGGTTGTTAACGCTTCCGACTGCATGAGTCACTCAGAGCTCGAAATATTAGCTCTGTCAAAGTTGCAGCCAATATTCAGTGCTCACGAGGCCAGGCTCAACCAAGTGATCTTGGATAGCGGCAATGCTACTCAATGTATCTCTCAGGATATGGAACCCGAAGTAAATCTTGCAGACGTTGATACCTTATTCAGCAAAATGTGGCTTGACGTTTTCGTCTCCGGTCAAAACGTTAAAAGTCTGCGCTACACAGCGGAACTTATTTTTGAAAAACAAGTTTGGCGTAGCACTCGGAAAATAAGCAATAACAGCGTCATATCGCTGGGTGATGTAAAAAGTGACTGGCAAGAAAGCGCAAGGCTGACTTTAGAGGAACGTCTGTTTGAGGAGCCAAATACTCAGTATAGAGCTCTAAGAAACATCAATAAAGACCAGGTTCTAACGAACAAAGATGTTGCAAAAGTTAAGCTAGTTGAGACGGGGCAAACCGTTCTGGCAACATACCGTTCAGGCGGTATAACGATAGAGGTTAAGGCTAGAGCTCTGTCTTCTGGTGAGCAACATGACACCATTGCAGTGCTTTTAAGTAACCAGAGGGAACCGGTTAAAGCTGTTGTTCAAAGCAGGATGGATGTCTATGTACAGGAATAAACTAATCAGTTTTTGTGTTTTTCTCGTCGTATTTAGTCTCGAGACAAATGCAACTTCACTCTTTAATGAAAACAAATTTAAGGCAATAACTTCAGATCATACCGCACTGCGTGTTGGAGACACGCTGACAATTTTGATATTTGAGAATGCGCAAGCCCGAAGCAGTGCTGGTAACTCCTCTGACTCGAATTTTGCATTATCTGCGTCTGGAAGTAGTCCTCAGGGGCGATGGCCTTTTGGCATTGATGTCGCAGCAGGAGAAAGCGGCGATGCTGTAATAAAACGTAATGGTTTTGTTCAGGCTCAAATTACGGCAGTGGTTATTGAACAGGACGACAGTGGAAACCTGTTAGTCAAAGGTCGCCAGGAAATAACTATTGATGATGAGTTGCAAAGCATAGAGCTGACGGGACAGGTTAGACCAGCAGATATTTCTGCGGATAACTCAGTTCCTTCGTTCAGGTTATATGACGCCAAGATTAAAATTGCCGGTCAAGGGTATGTATCCGATGGCCAAGATAGTGGGATATTTTATAAAGTTTTTAGTTGGCTGGGCTTGATATGAGATCTAAATGTTTATGGGTGAGCCTGCTACTTTTATTGCTTTCTTTAACTAATGTTTATGCCAGTGGAGCAGTACGTATCCGAGATATCAGTCGGATCGAAGGCGTCAGAGATAACTCTCTTGTAGGTTACGGTATAGTGGTTGGTCTGGCAGGAAGTGGTGATACTAGCCGAAATAGCGCAACTTTGCAGTCGGTGCGCAACACACTACAAAATTTCGGTCTGACTCTCAAAACCGAAGATATCCGAAGTAGCAATGCAGCTGCGGTAATAGTCACTGCTGAGCTTCCTCCTTTTGCTCAGCCAGGCGACCGTATCGATGTGAATGTGTCGTCTATTGGGGATGCCCGCAGTTTAAGTGGTGGTACCTTATTTATGACACCCC
>CEUX01085086.1_pt1 | contig 12566 bp, 12 predicted proteins | sample 531361 | NCBI WGS metagenome assembly CEUX01 (sample SAMEA2622736, study PRJEB7988) | marine metagenome | isolation source: saline water (ENVO:00002010), including
AAGAGAGGCCATGCCTCTCTTTTTTGTTTGAGACTCATCATTAAGACGATTGGCTGTTGGCTCGGGTGTTACTCTGGCATAAAATAGCCGTTTTAGTTTAGTCGAGTGTCCGATGAGCGTAGGTCAGGTTTTCCCAGAGCAGTATTCCCAACAACTGTCTGATAAAAGTAATACAGTGCAGCAATTGCTGAGTGAATTCAAAGCACCACCCATCGAGATATTTGCATCTGAGCCCCAACATTACAGATTAAGAGCTGAATTTCGTATCTGGCACAACGGCGATGGCATTTATCACGCCATGTTTGATCCGCAAACACGGGACAAGGTCAGGATTGATTACTTTCCGGTAGCTTGCCGCACTATAGCTGACTTTATGCCGGTACTATTAAACAATATCCAGTTTAATCATGAGCTGCGTTACAAGTTATATCAGGTAGATTATTTAGCGACACTTTCCGGTGAGCTACTGGTCTCCCTTATATATAAGCGGCCTTTGACAAATAGCTGGCTGGATCAGGCTAAAGCGCTGACCGAAGCTTTAGCTCCCCACTATAAAGTAAAGTTCATCGGCCGCTCGCGTAAACAGAAGCTGATGGTAACTAATGATTATGTCACTGAGCAGTTTGAGCTGGACGGCCAACAACTAAAATACCAGCAAGTTGAGGGGAGCTTTACCCAGCCCAATGGTGAAGTTAACCGTAAAATGCTTGGCTGGGCAAAGGCTGTATCACAACAGCTATCCGGTGATTTGCTTGAATTATATTGTGGAAATGGTAACTTTTCTATTGCTTTAGCGCCTTGCTTCGGCCAAGTCGTTGCCACGGAGATCTCACGAACCTCAATTAAATCTGCCCAGTACAATATTACACTGAACAATGTCACCAACCTTCAAGTGCTGCAGATGCCAGCCGAAGATGTATCGGCAGCATTACAAGATGGCAGCAAATTAAAGCAGCTTGATTTGAAGGATATGCAGCTTGATACCGTGTTAGTTGACCCACCACGCGCAGGGCTGGATGATGGCACGGTTGAGCTGGTCAGCCGGTTTAACGATATTCTTTATATTTCCTGTAATCCCGACACCCTGGCTCAAAATCTACAGGCACTCATGCAAAGTCATTACATTGTGAAGCTTGCGGTTTTTGATCAGTTTCCTTACACCCACCATATTGAAACCGGTGTGTGGCTGCGAAAACGTTAATCTTTATGTTTGCGGCCATAACTGGCCGCCCCATGGGCTAACCACCTTAACTGCGTAATAGTTCGGCTGGTCAGATAAGCATATTGATCTGAAGGCGCGTCTAGTGCATCTGCCCCGGTGTGAAATACCAAGGTCACCATAGCTTCTGCCTGTGCTCTGGCCAGCTCATCCGGACAGGTAGTTTCTTTGCGTAGATACTCTGCCAGCTCAGCAACAAAATGCTGTATTTCACGAGCCACTGCACTTCGAAATGCAGCTGAAGTACCCGAACGCTCCCGCAGCAATAACCGGAACACATTGCTATGGCCAGTAACAAACTCCATAAAGGTTTCTATTGACGTGCGGATGACGCTACCATTTTTCTCAATGCGTTGTCTGGCTTGGCGCATCAACTGCCGTAACATTAAGCCCGCTTCGTCGACAAGGGTCAGGCCCAACTCGTCCATATCGGCAAAATGGCGATAAAATGATGTTGGGGCGATACCGGCCTCACGCGCTACCTCACGTAAGCTCAGGCTGGCAAAACTCTTGTCGGCGCTAAGTTGAGAAAAAGCGGCATTAATAATGGCCCTTCTGGTACGCTCTTTTTGCTCTGCTCTTGACACAGAAATCCTTTTATTCACCGAAAAGCTCTATCATATACCTTGACCGGCGGTTTGTGACCAGTAAAATGAGCGAACAGTTGTAAGCTAAAGCGACCATTTATGAAACAAGCTCCGATCATCTGGACCAATGTCCTGCTGTTTTCAATCACTACTCTGGTCGCACTCATTGGCGTCCCCTGGTATGCCCTGACGGTAGGTTTTGGCTGGTCAGAACTTATTGCCACTATTGTTTGCCTGGGATACTGCGGCATGTCGATTACTGCAGGTTATCACCGGCTATGGGCTCACAAAACTTACGAAGCACATCCTTTGCTGCAGTGGATTTATGCCATTGGCGGCGCATTTGCACTGCAAAATAGTGCGCTGCACTGGTCGGCAGACCACCGTGTGCATCATCGTCATGTCGATAACAACGACAAAGATCCGTACTCTGCAGGCCGCGGTTTCTGGTACAGCCACATAGGCTGGATGTTGCGCGACTACCCGGGTGTTGAAAAACCGGACTACAACAATGCGCGCGACCTGCAGAAGAACCCTATTGTAATGTGGCAACATCGCAATTATCTGTGGCTTACTGTCTTAACTAACTTCGGCATTCCTTTACTGTTGGGGTTATTCACCGGGAACGTGTTGGGTATGCTGCTCTCTGCCGGCGTATTACGCTTGGTTCTTAGCCATCACTTTACGTTTTTTATCAATTCTCTTGCGCATATATGGGGAAAGCAGCCTTACACCGACCAGAACTCTGCCCGTGACAATGGCTTACTGGCGTTACTGACGTATGGCGAGGGATATCACAACTTTCATCATATTTTTGAGTCTGATTATCGCAATGGTATTAAGTGGTACCAGTTTGATCCGACCAAATGGTTTATCAAAGCAGCGTCATGGTTAGGCCTCACCAGTAATCTTCGTACTGTGCCGGAAGAGCGAATTGAACAAGCTAAGGCGAAGATGCAATTACTGCGCGCCAGAGAGCAAGTGAAACTGCGCCCCAACGCCGAACAGTTGCTGCAGTTACTTGAGCATGAATATGAAATCTTGTCTGCCAGAATGCAGGACTATTATCAGTTGAAAAAGCAGATACTGTTACAGCGTAAAGAACAGCTGATGGCGCAGTATCAGGCGGTTGATTTTAAGCATCGTTATCTCGAGTTTAAGCAGCATTTGCAGCAACAACAACAGCACTGGCAACGCTTAGTCACCGCTTTTAGCTAACAGAAAAAGAGACTCCGGTCTCTTTTTTTGTGCCCGATACCTGATATGCTCAGATATAAATCAATGAAAACAGCGAGATTGATAGCGTGAGTGGAAAAAATACGTCGCCAAAGAAAGCCCACTTTGATTTTGATGCCATTGTTATCGGCACCGGCCCTGGAGGCGAAGGTGCAGCCATGTATCTGGCTAAAAGCGGCCTTAAAGTTGCCGCCATAGAACGCTATCAGTCTGTGGGAGGCGGCTGCACTCACTGGGGCACAATTCCATCCAAAGCTTTACGTCATTCCGTCAGCCGACTGATTGAATTTAATGAGAACCCGCTGTTTCAGTTGGATGAGCAACATACCAAGCTGACATTTTCACAAATTTTAAAGCACGCTGCCGGTGTGATCCGCAAACAAGTCAGGCTAAGGAGCGGCTTTTATGACCGCAACCAGGTCAGAATGTACCAGGGAGAAGCGCGTTTTATCGACAAGCATCACTTAAGTATCCGCAGTGATGACGGCAGTTGCTTTGAATTAAGTGCAAAGACGATCGTTATCGCCACAGGTTCACGGCCATATCGCCCTGCTGAAGTCGACTTTAACCATAACCGGATCTATGACTCAGATACTATCCTGTCACTACAGCATGACCCCAAACATATTATTATTTATGGCGCTGGTGTTATCGGCTGTGAATATGCCTCTATCTTCCGCGGCCTGGGTGTGCGCGTTGATTTAGTCAACACCCGGGACCGACTGTTATCTTTTATGGATACCGAAATATCCGATTCTTTAAGTTACCATTTTTGGAACTCTGGCATGACAATCCGTCATGGTGAAGAGTTTGATCGGATTGAAGGCAAAGAAGATGGCGTAGTGCTGCATTTAAAATCAGGCAAAAAAATGAAAGCTGATTGCTTTCTATTTGCCAATGGCCGAACTGGCAATACCGACATGTTGAACCTGTCCGCGATAGGGCTGGAAGCAGACAGCCGCGGCCTGGTAAAAGTGAACAGCCATTATCAGACCAGCGTGAATAACATCTACGCAGTAGGCGATGTTATTGGTTACCCGAGTCTTGCCAGCGCAGCATACGACCAGGGCAGATTAGCTGGTGAAGCTATTGTCAAAGGTAACCTCGACGGCCACCTGATAGCGGATATTCCAGCCGGCATCTATACCATTCCGGAGATGAGTTCTGTTGGCAAAACAGAGCAGGAGTTGACTGCGGCAAAAATTCCATACGAAGTTGGCAGGGCTCAGTTTAAGCATCTGGCACGGGCGCAAATTGCCAATACCAATGTCGGTAGCCTCAAATTGCTATTTCATCGGGATACGTTAGAGATCCTCGGTATTCACTGTTTTGGAGAACGGGCTGCCGAGATTGTTCATATAGGACAGGCCATTATGATGCAGAAGAACGGTGGTAATACGCTTGAGTACTTTGTTCATACAACATTTAATTATCCAACGATGGCAGAAGCCTACCGGGTAGCGGCTCTGAATGGACTAAATAGATTATTCTAAGCTAATTAATTGAATTTAAATAAAATAATGACGACTGTAGAGCTGTAACATTTATTTTTGTTTTGCCTGATATTTCGTTGTAAACTCAATTACATAATAATTAAATAATTAGTTTTGGTGGGGTTTATATGGTACAGCTTAAGTACGCATTAGCACTGCTGTGTTTACTATCTTGGCAGGCACATGCAGACTTTCCGACAGCAAAAGCATTATTTGAAAAGCAGGAATATGCGCTGGCAAAACCTCAACTCGAAACACTGGCTGAATTAGGGCATCTTGAAGCACAATTTCTGTTGTCCCGGATGTACGCTGAAGGCTTAGGTGTTGACCCGGATATGAACCTTGCTTACGCCTGGACACTGATCGCCAAGGAACGTAATCACCCAAAAGCAGAAGAACAGTACCGGGAACTGCGCACTAAATTACAGTCAAGGCGCGAAGGTAAAGAAGTGTTTACCAGCCTTAATGATCAGTTTGGCAAAGCTGCGTTGGAAGGAAATCTGTACCCGACCGCTAACCGCTATGTCCAGGCCAACTCACGTGTAAAACCTATTAGTCAGTCAGAACCTGAATACCCCGGATACTTTGAACGGGCAGGTGTTGCTGCATGGGCCGTGGTGCATTATGACATCACAGAAGATGGCAAAACAGATAACGTCAACGTCGTTGCATCTTTCCCGGTTGACTCGATCAATGAATATGTCATTAAAGCCGTGCAGAACTGGCGTTTTGAGCCACCCAAAGATTTGTACGGCACGCCGGTTAGAATGGAAATGCAGGCGCATACCTTCCGCATTAAGGCCTATGGCACAACGAAGACACGGAAATTTGAGCGCGAAAATCAGGAGTACTTGGATGCCATTCTGGCCGCGGCAAAAGCAGAATCAGCAAAGTATCAGTACCTTTATGCATTATTGGCAGAAAACCGCATCATTTCAGGTGCAGATGCATTGCCCTGGTACCTGCAGTCAGCTATTAACGGTTATGCACCGGCACAATACAGGTTAGCGCAGTGTCTTGTTACCGGTAATGGTTGCAACCGCGATCAAAATAAAGCTGTAAACTGGTTAGCGATATCAGCAGACAGTGGTGACCCTAAGGCAGCTTATCTGCTTGCACAGGAGTTACTAGACAGCAACAACGTAAACTATAATCCTCACAAAGCCGCTGGTTATCTCGAAGTTGCGGCATTGCAAGAGTATATGCCTGCGATAGCGGAATATGCCGCTTTACTAGCGATGTCAGATGACCCAACGTTGCGAGACCCGAACAAAGCCATCCGTCTGGCTGAGCAAGGAAGAGCAATTGATGCGAATAACCCGAATTTGTTGTCTACTCTGGGTGTTGCTTTTATTGAGCTGGGACAGCAAGGAAGAGGAGAATCTATGCTGCGCCAGGCATTAGAAGAGGCACGCAGCCGTAACTGGACAATACAGAACTTTGAAGATTTGCTGGCAGACTATCAGACTGCCTCAGCTGGCAATAACTGAGATGAAAACCCCGGCATTGCCGGGGTTTTTCTTTTTACTCAGCGATGTCTGCGCTCATATGATAAGTACGGCTAAAAGAGTGCACTGCATCAATAAATACGCTTACCCGCTCAGGATCTACATCAGGGGTAATGCCATGGCCAAGATTAAACACATGACCACTGCCTTGACCAAAGCCATCCAGAATCATCTGAACTTCCTGGCGGATACGCTCAGGAGAGCCAAGCAGAATTGCCGGGTCCATATTACCTTGCAGGGCAACCTTATCACCTACCCTCGCTTTGGCATCAGCGATATTAATAGTCCAGTCCAGCCCTAACGCATCACAGCCAGTGTTTGCAATCGCTTCCAGCCACAAGCCACCATTCTTGGTAAACAAGGTTACCGGCACCTTACGCCCGTCAGCTTCACGTGTTAAACCATTGACGATTTGCTGCATATACCCAAGCGAAAACTCCTGATAATCCCGCGGCGTTAGTACCCCACCCCAGGTATCAAAAATCATTACAGATTGTGCACCTGCCGCAATCTGTGCATTTAAATACAGCACCACGCTCTGGGCGAGTTTATCCAGCAACAGATGCAGTGCTTCTGGCTCACTGAACATCATTTTTTTAATGGTACCGAACGTTTTACTACTTCCACCTTCAACCATATAGGTCGCCAGTGTCCACGGGCTGCCTGAAAATCCGATCAATGGCACGCTGCCATCCAGTTCACGGCGGATGGTACGAACTGCATCCATTACATAGCGTAGTTCTTGTTCAGGATCTGGGATTGGTAGGTTTGCAATCTCCAGAAAGTCACGCACCGGGCGCTGAAACTTAGGACCTTCGCCTTCACCAAAATACAGCCCTAACCCCATTGCATCAGGGATCGTCAGAATATCACTGAACAAAATGGCTGCATCCAGCGCATAGCGACGCAGAGGCTGCAGCGTCACCTCACATGCTAATTCAGGGTTCTTGCATAACGACATAAAATCGCCGGCCTGGGCTCTGGTTGCACGATACTCTGGCAAATAACGGCCAGCCTGACGCATCATCCATACCGGTGTTCTGTCTACCGGTTGTTTTAATAAAGCTCTGAGGTATCGATCATTTTTTAATTGCATATCTAGCCCGCCATTCACAGAATTGCGGCTATTTTATCACTGCGCAGGCGTGACGCCTATTTTTTCCCAGTAAATGCTGGGTTCATGTTTTTTGTGATAGGTGCTTGTCATCCGCAAATTGTTTTGCTATAACAGTTCTGCGCTAGTGAAGAATAACAAGTAAGAAGCCCGTTCCAACGGGACCTCGCAAAAATTTAGTTAAGCCACTTTATGTGGCTTTTTTATTTTCTGCTGTTCATGCCACAATTTCCTGCTGGCAAAAATCCCCGCTATGCAGAAGATGCTCTATTTTCCTGTCATTTGCTGTATTTGCGCAATGATTTGCCCAGACAATGTCTCTATCGGAGGTACTTGCGGTAGCTCTTTTAATGAATACCATCCTGCTTCTTCAATTTCCTGTGGCTGGCAGACGATGTCACCACCGGCATAATCTGCAATAAAGCCGGTCATAAGCGAATGCGGGAAAGGCCAGGGCTGGCTACCGACATAGCGCAAATTAGTAATATCAATACCCACTTCCTCTTTGACTTCACGCACAGCAGCCTGCTCTAATGTCTCTGCTGACTCTACAAAACCAGCCAGAATAGAGTAAAAACCGGGTCGATGGCGGCTGGAGCGGGCAAGCAAAATCTTATCATTGTGTAAAATGCCCACCAGTACGCACGGCGCTATGCGCGGATAACAGCGATGCCCGCATTTATTGCACAGCATTGCCAGCTCCCAGTTCACCAGATTCATAGCACTGCCGCACTGCCCACAAAAGCGGTGAGTCTGCAAAAATAAGGCAACCTGTACTGCGCGCGCTGCCAGCTCAAAAATACTTTCGCCTGCACTGAGTAACTCACGCGGTGACACCCAGTGATCATCGTCTGTTATCTGGTCGTGGTTAATCAGTAGATAAGCATTGACGTCGTTGTCCTGCCCCAGGAGGCAGACCTGCTCCGGTTCGGCAGACAATGTTAGCTCCCGGTATTCGCCAACCGGCACCTGCCCGGCTTTATTCAGCCAAATCCGCCCCCGGTTGACAACAAACCAGCAACCATAAGATTGCGCTTCTACATTGAGACTATGTTTGATCATCTGTTGCCCTCTGCGGTACTCTGTAATCCGATGCTATGATAATGCTGTTCACTGGGCTGACCAATAAAAAAACGGTTGATCTTTACCGCAAAATTCATTTAATTAGACACTATTCGCAGCGTAGTTGCTGTACTTAAGGAGAAGGCAATGTACACCCGTGTGCAAAAAGCGCGTCAAAAATGGGGTGGTTCATTAACTGCCATCGATAACTGGCTGGATGAACGGCAGCAGCTTATCGTCAGTTATTGTAAACTGGCATCTCTGCCGCCCTTTGATGATAAGCGCACAACATTGCCAGCCCAGTCTGCGGTTCAGGAGTTTTGCCAGTTACTGGTCGACTATTTATCAGCAGGCCACTTCGAAGTCTATGAACGTATTGTCTCTGAATGTGCAGTAAATGGCACTGACAGCCGCAAACTTGCCGACAGCCTTTATCCAAAAATTGCAATCTCAACCGACTTAGCACTGAATTTTAATGACCTGTATGCCGATCATCTGAGCACCCGTCATAGCGGTGCCTTTGACCGGGAATTGTCCGAGTTGGGACAAGCCCTGGAAGAACGCTTTGCGTATGAAGATGAGCTTATCCATACCTTGTACGAGAAACACACTGACAATAGCCTGTCTGCGTAAACAGCACAGATAAAAAAAGCGGCATCCAGCCGCTTTTTTTATTGCTGTCGCTACTTATTTTTCTTCAGCTTCTGCAGGGATAATATCCAGTAACTCTACTTCAAATACCAATACGCTGTTTGGCTTGATAACGCCCATGTCGCGCTCGCCGTAAGCCAGTTCAGAGGGAATAGTAAACTTGTACTTTGAACCCACGTTCATCAGTTGTACACCTTCGGTCCAGCCCGGAATCACGCGGTTCAGGGGGAATTGCGCTGGCTCACCACGGTCAACAGAGCTGTCGAACTTGGTGCCGTCAACTAAAGTGCCGGTATAGTGTACTTTTACAGTATCAGTAGCTTTAGGTTTGGCACCCTCTGCAGCTTGTAACACTTCATACTGTAAGCCAGATTCTGTCACTTTTACGCCCTCTTTCTTGGCGTTTTCTTCCAGATAGGCTTTACCGGCCGCAACAGCCTGAGCAGCTTCTGCTTCAGCAATAGCGGTTTGCTTTTCGCGGAACTGTTCTTCCAAAGCCGTCATCATGGTTTGCACTTCTTCTTCGGTTAGCGCAGTTTTGTCTGCTACCGCATCCTGCACGCCACGTAAAATTAATGCGCTATCTAACGACAAGCCCATTTTGCTGTATTCATCAAGCGTGCTGTCCAGATACCGGCCAACAGATACACCTAAGCTGTATGATTGTTTTGCTTCATCGGTATCCAGTGCTGCAGGCTTCTGCTCAGCTTCTTTTTGGCAGGCGGTAAGGGTAATAACAGCCACTGCGACCAGTGACATTTTGGTGACTAAGCGCATTCGGTTCTCCAAGATTTACGCAGCCAAGCTGCAAAAGTATGTTTTAATAGTGTCCAATGAACTGACCTATACTAACGGTTTGTGCGGATGAGGTTAACACCCGACATGAAATATCCTGTGTTTTTTCTGCTATTACTGCTCAGTGGCTGCGAAAAACTAACAACTTCACCACCGGTAGAACAATTGCCGCATGTTGCGCAAGGCAGTTATGCTGCAGCCTTATCAGACGATGCCAGCTATAGTGCGGTGTCGTCTATTCAGGATGGTGTTGCATTATGGGACTTGCAAAATAATGCCCTGAAGTATCAATGGAAGCATCACGACAACGCGGAAAACCTGGTATTTAGCCTGGCGATTAGCCATAACAACAGTCATGTGTTAACTGCAGATCAGAACACTTATGCGCTATGGGATATAGCAAGTGGCAAAAACGTCGGTTTTTGGCAGATTGATGCCGCCACGGTGCGGGATGTTGCAGTGTCAGATAATGGCGCCCATTTACTGATTGGCAAAAGTGATGGCGGCGTGCAGCATATTACATTGGCCAGTGGCCGCCGGCTGGAGTTTTTAGGCCATACAGAGCGTATTAACAGTGTTGCGATGTCCCCTAATGGTCGTTATGCGCTGACCGGAGGTAACGATTACAAAGCACACTTATGGGACACGCAAAGCGCCCAGATTATATACAGCTTTAGCCACCCTAGCCGGGTAACCAAAGTAGCGCTTGATCCGCAAGGCCGGTACGCCTTTACTGCCGACAGTCAGGACTTAGCCCAAATCTGGGATATCCAAACCGGTCAGTTAGTCAGCAAGTTGCAATTTACCGCCCGTCAGCAAGTGTTTAGTGCTGTGCGTTTCAGTAGCGATGGCAAGTATCTGGCGACCGGTGCCCCGACCCGCAAGCTGGCTCTATGGGATATACAAACTGGTCGAGAGCTGCAAAGCTGGCAGGTGTCTGTTCGTGCAGATAGCAGACCACCCAGCGCCGTGGTGCATGCCGTGGCTTTTTTAGACAACAATCAACTTATCAGCGAAAGCTCCAGTGGCATTGCCGAAGTATGGGAGATAAAACATGACAGTAAATGAGCAAGAGCTGCAGTTGCACATTGTTGAATTGGAAAGCAAGCTGGCTTTTCAGGAAGACACCGTTAACAGTCTGAGCAATGAACTGCTGGAACACCAAAAGAAAATAGACCGTCTGCAACAGCAAGTTATGTTACTGGCGGAAAAGCTGCGTAACTTACCGGATGAGCAAGGTATTTTGCGGCCGGAAGAAGAGCCGCCACCACCGCACTATTAATCGGGCTTAAAAACCCCTATTACCTGCTCAGCAGCGCGGCTGGCTTTAGCTATCTGCGCTTCCGGTTGTACCATTTGATGGCCGCATGCTACGCACTCTACTTTTTCAACGTTATTTTCCAGAAACAGCATCATCGTATCCGTCGCCTTACATTTAGGGCAACTGGCACCGGCAATAAAACGTTTCTTTTTACGTGTTGTCATTTGGTTTCCCGTCTGTTTGCTGCGTCAATTTTACACGCCAAGCCTTGGTTTGTTGGCTTTATACGGGTAAATTAGCAGCCCAATTCAGTTACACAGGTAAAAACATGATCCAGCTGCAACAGGTCGAACTGCGCCGTGGTATTCAGTGTTTATTTCAGGGTGCCGATCTTACCGTATTTCCGGGGCAAAAGGTGGGAATTGTCGGTGCCAACGGTTGTGGTAAATCCAGCCTGTTTGCCCTGCTGCAAAATAAACTGCACGCCGATGCCGGTAATGTCAGTATTCCGGCCAGCTGGCAAATTGCTACCGTAGCACAGGAAACTCCAGCACTGGACTGCAGTGCTATGGACTATGTACTGCAGGGCGATGAGCAGCTTTATCCATTACTGCTAAAAGTTCGTACTGGCTGCAGCGAATCAGACTTAGCCGCAGTACATTTACAAATAGAGGCTCTGGACGGTTACCGGGCTGAAGCCAAAGCCGGCGTGCTACTGGATGGTCTGGGTTTCAGCGGCGAAGCCCAGCAGCAAGCGGTAAAGTCATTCTCCGGTGGCTGGCGGATGCGGCTGAACCTGGCACGCGCACTGATGCAACGCGCTGAACTATTGTTACTGGACGAGCCCACCAACCACCTGGATCTGGACGCCGTTTTGTGGCTGGAAAAGTATCTGAGTAATTACCAGGGCACGTTGCTGCTTATCAGCCATGACCGCGATTTTCTGGATGCGGTAACAGACAATATTGTGCATATCGAACGCCAGACCCTGACGTTGTACAAAGGTAACTACAGCCAGTTCGAGCGTCAGCGTGCAGAGCAATTAGCACAGCAACAATCAAATTTTGAAAAGCAACAGCGTCAGGTTGCGCACTTGCAGAAGTTTATCGACCGCTTTAAGGCACAAGCCACTAAAGCCCGGCAGGCGCAAAGCCGGATCAAAGCGCTGGAGCGCATGACTATATTGGCACCAGCACATGTCGATTCGCCGTTTAGCTTTAGTTTTCGCGAACCCAAGGCGCTGCCAAACCCGCTGCTTAAAATGGACAATGTGCAAGCCGGTTATGCCGATAAAGTCATTTTAAGCCAGATAAAGTTTCAGCTGTTACCCGGCAGCCGTATTGGTCTGCTGGGCCGCAATGGCGCCGGTAAATCAACGCTGATTAAGCTGCTTTCCGGCAGCATGGCACCGCAAAGTGGTGATGTCTGGTTCGCCAATGGTGTCAGTCTGGGCTACTTCGCCCAGCACCAGTTGGAAACGTTACGACCACAGGATTCACCACTACAACATCTGGTGCGGCTAGACCCACAGGTGCCAGAGCAAAAGTTACGCGACTTTTTGGGCGGCTTTGGTTTTCACGGCGACAAAGCTCTGGAAGCCTGCGCACCATTTTCCGGCGGAGAAAAAGCCCGTCTGGTGC
>CEUX01086042.1_pt1 | contig 12562 bp, 13 predicted proteins | sample 531361 | NCBI WGS metagenome assembly CEUX01 (sample SAMEA2622736, study PRJEB7988) | marine metagenome | isolation source: saline water (ENVO:00002010), including
TTTTTTTTTGGTGTATGCGATAAAACGGACTTATATAAATGTATGGGTGTTTTATCATTTCAGTCAGTCCTTGACTGAAATGTAAGAGGGGGGTGGGTGAGAGCTCGGTACTGGACTTTCATCAACAACCTTCCGAGATATCATCAGTAGGTTTTCAGTATCGCTTCATCAGATGTACAGGTCCGATGACGAGGTGACCGTCCCCCAATTCTTTAATCAGACACCAAAGGTAATCTTGTCTGAATGAAGTTGTATCCTTGTAGGGATTACAACCTCATCATTACAAGTATCACAACACCGACCGTCATTGACAGGTTCGGCATTGTTACCTTGAGCCCACCCAATCGCGTTGGGTTTAATAGTAGTACCACAGATAGAACAATCCATTATAAAGACCCCCTATATTTAATTTTAGTTGATTCAGGTTTAGTATCATAATATTCTTTAATTGTCTTGTCTTGTTCTTTGACACCTTTAGACCTTAACTGTTTCCTGAACGCATCTAACCTTGACATAATATGAATTGGTAAGTCAGCTAAACTATTTTGAGGATTAGGTCTTCCGAACTCATCATAGTATGAACGCTGTTCTAACCATTCTTTCATACTCATTCTTTTATCTGTTGTAATTTTAGTTGTCATAATCTTTCCCTTTCTTGTTGATGTTATATATTACGGCACTTAAAACAATTAAACAAGTATTATTTTTAGTTGTTACATTTTGTTACATTTGGTTACAATTTTTTCCTTGACACATATGCGATAAAACATACATTAATAATATAGTGTCCGTTTTATCGCGTTAAAAGAAAGGGGGGAATCTCACCCCCCAATCTACAACAAGGAAATCTTTATAGATTTCGGAGTAGGGTTTTTGGTAACTCAATCATCATATCCCATTCTCCATCTTTCCAATATCTATATCTTCTTAAATTACCTTCAAGATAATGATGGTAATTACAACCTATTGAATAAGTTGTTTCAGTAAAGTTCCCATTCCATTCTGAATGTTTTGATACTATTCCACTTTCAACAATACTTCTGAAGAAAGTTGAACAATTACCTTTTGATAGTTCTTTACCAATCCATTTATAGAAACCTCTTTTTGTTGAAGGTTTTCCTAATAAAGAATTCATATTAATATAAGTTAAGAAATTCTTTGTTAGATGTCTTCCTTTTTTTGGATTTTCAAAAGTATAGTTTGATGTGATGTTACCACCCAACCAAACAATCTTTCCATCAGTACCCATTTTAAAATCAATAGGTTTGATATCAAAGTCTTTTGTTGTCCTATTATAAACCATTCTTGTATTCATTGTTTCCCCTTGTTTAATTAATACTATAATATACAACACTTAACCAATACAAGTCAAGTCTTTTTTTTATGTGGATAATATTGTTGATAACTACCCATCGCGATAAAACACACACCCTATTTGTATGTCCGTTTTATCACTTCATCACCTCGCGGTGATGAGTGAGTTATACTATATAAAATATAGTTCTGAATTAACTTCTAATGATATCGCCTCTTGGTTAAGTTCTTTTTTAAGTTCTTTACAATAGTTGATAACATCAGTTAAAGAGTTTTTTAAATCTGAACCAGTACAATAGCTTTCACAAATTGTAACATCTTCTTTTACAAGTCCTGAAGTTTCAGAAACCCAAGTTCCAGTTCCTTTGGTTGATGTACTACCACCAAATTTATTTGATAATAAAGTTAATGTATTATCAATTTGTTTTGATGTATCAATTTTTTTATCTACATCAGTAGTTGAAGGAACATATATTTTTATATTCTTATCTAACTTTGTTAATTGTTCTAATTGTTTCATTGTTTCCCCTTGTTATTATACTATAATTTACGGCACTTAATCAATACAAGTCAAGTATTATTTTAAATTAATTTGAGGACGCGATAAAACATTCATTCTGTGTGAGGTGGTGTTTTATCGCGGATTAAAAAAAGGGTGGAGGTTTCCCCCCACCCCAACTAACAACAAGGAGTTTAAACTTGTTCAACCATTCTTGATTGTAAATCATTTTGGAGTTCATCAACTTTTAATAACATTCCCATTAACTGAAAATGTATTAATACATTTTGAAATGATTTGAAAGAATATGTTTTACCTTCAAATTTTATTCTTTCAATGGTATTCATATTAACCATTCTCCAACCCTCATTTTGATAATCAAATATTACAAGATATCCTCTTTCTGTTGGATTCCAATTCAAACCAACTCCATTTGTAGTTTGTTTTCCTTTCCACATTTCAGGAGAGAAAGTTCCAACCAAGTTTCTTTTTTCTCCATTCTTTTTTGTAAATGTTACAGAAAAGATTTTATGTCCAACCCACATTTTGAATATTTGAGTTATTGAGTTATATAAATCTATTTTATTTTTCATTGTTTCTCCTTGTTGTTTATATGTCTTGTTTAACATATAATAATATACGGCACTTAACTAATATAAGTCAAGTATTATTTTAACTTTATTTGGAAAGTGCGATAAAACACACATACTTACACACACCCCGTTTTATCGCGTCAAACAAAAAACCCACAGATTTCTCTGTGGGTTTTAGTGTTAAACTACTACTTGGTTTTGGTTAGGAAAAAACTCTTTGTCCCCTTGACATTTTAAGTATCACCCAAAACATTACAAGGTGAAAAACTCTAATTCCAAAACCCATAAATACTAATGGTTGAAAATTTAAAACATTTACTATCCAATCCATTAATGTAGTTATAATCATTTCCATTTTCTTTTCCTTTACTTTTGTTATTGTTTAACTTACTCTGTAATTTACATCACTTAACATATATAAGTCAAGTTATTTTTTAACTTTTTTACTTTTCTTTTCTAACTCTTTGAACTTCTTATAACTCTTTTTAAAATCTCCATTACCTTCTACAACAGATTTAATTAAATTCATTTTAGTTTCAATATCCATTACTTACCCTCCGATAAATAAACTACTAAAAACATTAAACCAAATAACCAAGTTAAACCTACCATTGAAATTATCTCTATCATTTCTTACTCCCTTATTGTTACTATAATATACAACACTTAACACATATGAAACAAGTAAAAAATTAAATAAATATAAGGCGGAATAAGTCCCCACCTTCCAAGTGCGATAAAACAAAGGTGTGTATATAAAGGGTGTTTTATCAGAAAGTGTCCATATAAGGACACTCTCTACAAGGAGGTTACTTCAGTTCAATTCCTAATAACATAGATATAAGGGGTACTCCACAAGTCAATAGTATAAATAAGGTGTTCATATATATAAACCATCTATCACCTTGTGACTTATTACTCCACCACCTTTTAATACTCTGTCTCTTCCACCATAATTCTAATCTTAAAGTTCTCATAATGTCTCCTTGTTTAACTACTATAATATACAACACTTAAGGTATATAAGTCAAGGAAAAAGCGGAATAAGTCGGTGGGGGTATATGATAAAACATCTTCATCTGGTTATGCGGAAAAGGGGTACTAGTTAAAAATCGGGCCATACCGGTGTGCATTTCGCTCCCAATTTTTCACCCTAGGACTAATTAATATACAATTAATTGATATTGCTACCCCCAATCTCTATCAAATAGCCTGTATATTATAGTACCCTTATACTTATAGTTACCTATATACTATGGGATTATTAAAAATAAAAGAATTATTTGATATTAATATATATTTATAAGTGTATAATTGTATTAATTGACTATAACGTATAGGTGGGACATTACATCATATGGCTAGATCTAAAAAAGAAATAAGTAGAAACTATACTCAAGGTAAAGGTAATAGACAATCATTAGGTAAAGATGGTAAACTTAAAGATGTAATACCTACAACCAGACCAAAAACAAATATTTGGCATAGAGATAGTAGAGGAGTATTAAAATTAGACTGGGGTTATTTAGAATCACACTACCACGCTGATGAAAAGGGTAGGATTACTCCAGGTGAACTTTCCCACGACCCAATAGTATTAGGTCCTGAAGAGGGTGGATTTAGACCCCCAAGAGCTGGTAACGCTGTAAATTATCATTTATTAAATTTCACATCAAAGGATTGGGATAAAGCTGAAATTCATTTAGCTAATGGAGGTAATACTCCAGATATACGGGCTCTTAATAGTAGAGCCGGTAGAATATCCAATAGAATACCTACTGATGGTACTAATTTCCAAGGTACTAATGTTGTTCCATATGATAATGACGCTGAGTATAGAGATCCCGATAATCCTGGTAGTAGAGATCAATATTGTGTTGGTTCGAGTATGTGTTATACTATACTGGGTCAACCCCTCCATTATTGTACTGGTTTAAGTTATTCCAATTGTTTGACGTGTAGTGCTATGGGAGCCAACAACGGAGATTGTTATTGGTATACAGAGCCAGTAAGTTCAGTTGATAGTGGTTATAATTCTGACAGCGCTTGTGGTGTATGGTATGAAAATACACCCAATGATCCTGGAAAGCCAAATAAACGTGTAATGTTAGATGGGGCTGGATGGCGTGGTGATAGGTGTTATTATCCTTATACCAATGTAGATACTGGTGCTACAGAATATTGTGAATATACAAGATATAAAAATAATCCTGGGTCTGGTGTAGCTCAAGGTAATTGTGATGATAATTTACCGGGTGATTGTGATTTAACAGATTGTACAGATTTTGGATGTAGGGGTCAGTGTGATGATTGGTTGGGTACTAATGGAGCTTATGGGTGGTCTAACACCGCTACTTATGCATCCGCATGTGATCCTGATGATTTCTTTGTTAATAATTTTAATCAATGTTATACTAGAGGAGGATTTGTACCACAAACAGTTTCTTACTATGTGGATTCGGGCGGTAATGCTGCACCGTGTGGAAGTATGACTAATGTAGAATGTTCTACTTTTGGTACTTGTGAACATTATTATGGTTTTGGTAGGGACTGGGATTGTCCAAATTGTATAGATATAGGAAGTAGTGGTGAATGTCAAAGTACTAATGGTATATGTGGAGGATTTCCATCTGGTACTGGTAACGCTAGTTGGGATCCTACTGATTGGTTTGATGATATAAATGATTCTTCAGATTGGGGTATTGATAGATCTTGCGTATCACCTTGTTCTGTAGATAGACCAGAATATTGTGCAACTATTGGAACACGTGGAGGTAAAACATCAGGATGTAAACATCCAGAAGCTTCTAATTATGATTCAGATGCTGACATAGATATTAATTGTAATGCTCCAAATGATTGTAATTATGTTTTAGATGGTGGTGATGAAGAGGGATCCTGTATATTCGATTATAGTTATATAGGATGTAATAATTGTACAGTATGTTCTGTAGAAAATGAATGTCCTTATTGGCAGTCTAACCCAGGAACTGATGGTTTATGTATAGATGGACAACCACCATACGCTGTTTGGGAAAATGAAGGTTTCCTATGTGAAGTTGGTAATGGATATAAAGAATGTAATTGTGCAACATCAGATCCTGGTGTTACTGAACACGATCAATCTATATGTACTTATCCTAATAATGGTCCTTGGTTTTATGATATGGATGAAGATGGTTATGGGGCATGTCCAGATTGGGGAGGAGAATATACCGTAACAGGAACAGGATGTCCTATGTCCGTTTGTCATCAAGATCAGGCTCTTCAATGGGGATGGGTTGTAGATGGATCAGATCCAAATGATTTCGATTCTGATGTTGTTGGAGGACTTGGGAGATCAGTAACTTGGGATGCTACTGGTTCACCAAATTATGGTGGTGGTTGGTCTGCTTTTAGTCCAAATCAAGGTCCTCTAACTATGAAGGACTGGGGTTTAATACATGGATATGGTACGTGGAATTGTCCATCTATTTGTCCATATGAAAATCAACACTGTTGTGATCAAATCCAAGGAACTATACCAGCATGTTGTATTGGTGGATTTGGTGAAGTTAATATAGAATTTGATTCCAATGAAGAAATGATTGGATATGAGTGGGTTTGTCAATGGGAATATCATGCTTGTGCTATGATTCATGATCAAAGTGGTAATGATTGTAATAATTGTACATCTGGTGGTCCTATATCAAGTGATAAAAAATGTTGTTTACCTGAAGGTGAGAATTATTTAACTCTATTAGAATCAAGTTTCCATGGAAATGAGTGTTATAATGCTTGGAAAGCTTACGGATTAAGTGATCAGAATGCTTGGGATGTATGTTGTGATGTAGCGTGTGGGGATAACACTGGTCAGGCATGTTTACAGAATTGTAATCCTGGTGGTCCTTATACAGGACCTGGATCTAATTCTCCAACATGTCAAGATCCAAGTGCTCTTAATTATGGAGATTATGGTGAGTGTGAAGGTGGTGGTTTAGCAGTAGATTGTTCTATTTTCTGTGGTAATGCTCCAAGCTATAGTCAAATAGTTAATTGGAGAAACAACTATATGCCTATATGGGTTGGACTTGGAGATGATCATGAAGGTAATGTTCATAATAACCCTATAAGTTGGTCAGGATCCGGATGGAAGGAATGGCATTGGATGTATCCACCAAGTACTTGTGATGGTGGTAATTGTGAATGGTATTATTTGGAGGATGGTAATGGTATACTTGAACCCGATGAACGTTCTCCTATTTGGTCTTTTTATAGGTATATGGGTAGCGCGCCAGATTCTGATCAATATGGAACTAGATTAGAAGATTGGTATTATGCTCATTGGGGAAATAGTCCTAATAGAGAATGTGGACCTGGATATGGAGCTACTCCAGCTAGTTCAATGGCACATGATCCGAATCATGATATATCATATCCATATTGGGCATCCGGTCACGGAGCTTGGACTATTGCTCAAGCTAGAGTATTTGCTGAATATTGCGCATCTGAAAATTTATGTGGTGAATGTCCAGCTGGTCAGAGCTGTCATGTTAGTGTAGAATCTTCCAGATGTTCAGGTAGTGATTCTGCGGGTGGTGGTGATATACCTGATGATTTTATAATACCTTGTACAGATCCAAATGCTTGGAATTATGATCCAAATGCACCAGCTGGTGGTGGGTGCGATAATTGGACTTGTGGGTGTGAATACGTGTGTGGTTGTATGGACAATGACGCTGACAACTATAATCCAGATGCAACAAGTGAAGGTGGTAATTGTGAATATCACTATGAATATGATTGTACAGGTAGCGGTTACTATGGTCCGTATTTTTATACTAGTGGAATAAACCCACTATCAGAAAATGGTGGAACTGATCCAAGTGGGAACTTTACTGGATGTGCTATACAATGTACTGGTTCATGTAGTGGAATGTTATTTACTACAACTTGGGGATGTGATACTAATTGTTCGGGAGGAGACAATGCAGCAACTGTAGAGGGTAGTTGTTGTGATCCAGATAATCCACCTTGGTGTCATTGTAATGATGCCGGTTCTGATGGGGGTTGGACAGGATCCCCAGCATCATCCGATGAATATTGTTCACAACTAATAGGTTGGGATGGTGATGATGGTGGTGATGAAACTCAAGATGGACTCGATGGTCCAGGTTATTGTTCATGTGGTAATTGGCATCAAGGTCAACAATGTTCACCTGGAGTAGCTGGTGCATTTAATGGTTGTAATTGGGATGATGGATATAATCCGGTTTGTCAAAACGAGTATCCAAATTGTTCACAAGAGGATGATTTTGAAGTATCATGTCTATGTTTACCATCACTGTCAAATACTGGTGGGGGTGGTAGTCAGACTCCTATTATATATGATGATCCTGGATTAGATCCTCAAAATAATAGACAGATGATAATAACAGCAGAGTATGGACAAAAAGATACAGATGTATATGAGGTAAGATAGGAAATAAATAAATGAATAAAAATTTTGTACAAGGATCATCTAATAGATATAATGTTGTAAAAAGAAAAGAAACACTAAGAAATAATGTTATTTGTGAATCAAATATGAATTATGCTCAATGTCGTCAATATCTTTTATCTAATATTCCCCGTGAAGATTATCAAACTTTTACAACTTGGTATGATGCTATGGGTAATGGTGGTTATCAACAAGTATTAACTGGTCAAGTTACACGATTAGAACAACTTCCGTCTATACAAAGATTACTACCTTCAGGAAATACAAGAGGTCAGGGGGGAAGCATGGTAAATAACCCAAATTTACTTTTCTGTCTTGGTTGTAATGATGTTTATGGATTTGGTCGTTGTAGTGGTACTTGTTGTGGTGTGACTTCACATGATGTTGAAGAAGTAACTGATCCATTTACTGGTGAAGTACTTATAGAAGGATCTACACAAACAGGTATTGGATGTAATATGACTTTGTAAGGAGAATATAAAATGGCATGTTTGAGGCAAGATAGGAAATAAATAAATGAATAAAAATTTTGTACAAGGATCATCTAATAGATCTAATAGGGGGGAAAATAATAATGAGAAACCTTCCATTAGAAGAATTCAAGAAAAGGGTGGAGTTAAAGGTATAAATTATTGGCATACCGGTCCTAATGGTGAATTAGTTCAGGGTAGACCCGCAGACACATCACACGAGTGGGACGCGATGGGAAATCATAGAAGTGAAGTAGGTTATCAAGCTTTTCTTGAAAATTATGCAACAGGTGATGATGGTGGTAGTAGAAATGGTGAGTGTATAGGTTCGGGTACTTGTTATGCTCAAAATGGAGCAAATCTTGGATCATGTGCAAGTAGATATACAGAAGGACTATGTCTTGGTTGTCTAGGTACTAATTGTACGTGGGTATATGAGGATTTACAACCAATTGTTGATGATGGTTATATGGATCATTGTTCTTTTTCAAGAACAAATGCTCCAGTACAAAACGGTACACGGGTATATGATTTAGAAAATGATAACTTAGGTCCGGGTTGGAAAAACGGTAAATGTAATTACTACAATGAGGCAGACTCAAGTTGGTGTGTGTATACTGTTGAAGAAAAATATGCTCCAACTTCAATTGAAAGCAATTGGATTTGTGGTGATGGGTGTGGAACAGATTGGAAATGTTTTAATCCAGAATGTGCTGATTCTTGTTGGGATGAGGCATTAAATCAACGTTGGATGTCAACTCAAGCTGGAATGTCAACTAATTGTGATCCAAATGGATATTTTGCAAATACTATGAATCAATGTGAGATTAGAGGAATTCCAAGAAAAAATATAACTGATGGCTGTTTTACTCCAGCTCCATATACATTTGATACTTTTTGTAGTGGTCCTAATTTAATACCAGCTGATGGTATTCCATTTTATGGGTGTATGATGAATTTTGGTTTTTCTGACTTTCGGGATTGTCCAAGTCCTACATATAATTGTAGTGCATGTGGGGGTAATGGTAGTGGTGTGTGTGATTCTTGGTTTGATGATGGGTATAACCCATGGCCAGATATAAATGATTGTACTCAAGGTTGTTCTGCAACTACTGGTAGAGGAAATGCATGTTATACTATACGTTCTCTTGGTGGTTTGACAAGTGGATGTACTCATGACCAAGCTACCAATTATGATTCAGATGCTGATTTTGATCACCTATGTAATGATCCTTGGAATTGTGACTATACTTACGATCAAGGGACAGAAGATGGTTCTTGTAATTGGGGAAATGTAAATGTTACTGGTTGTAAGTCTTGTACCATAGCTAGTGTTGCAAATGGTAATAAATGGTTTGAATCTAATCCTGATGTAAGTGGAAAATGTATAGATGGTTCAGAACCATATTCTCCTGACATAAATCAGACTGTAACAGGGTATATGTGTGAACTCGGTAATGGGTATGTGGAATGTAATTGTGATCCAGAAGCAGTAAATCATAGTTCTTCAAAATGTTCTTATCCAGAAAACGGCCCTTGGTATTATGATATGGATCAAGATGGTTTCGGTTCTTGCCCCGGAAGCAATCCGTGTAATGCGGGTGATGGTTCATGTCCTATATATGTATGTTATAAAGAACAGATTCTAGCATGGAATATGCCAAATGAACCAGCTGGATGTAATATAGCTGATATGTCAAATCCTGATCTAGATTGGACTAATTTATGTTATCCATTCTTTGTTCAAAATTGTGAAGATGCAAATGATTACGATCCAAATATAGGTTCAGATGGAACTATGGGTAGAAGTCCATATCCAGATGAAGGTTATGAAACTGATTCAGATGCTGTTGATGATACACCCTATGGTGGTGATACTGATGGTGGTACTGATGATATAGATGATGAAAATTATAATTGGGTTCAAGATTGTGAAGGTGTTGTCGGTGGTGATTCTGTAGAAGATCCTTTTGGAAATTGTTGTTTACCAGATGAGATGGATGTATGTGGTGTATGTGGAGGAAATAACTCTACATGTTCAGGATGTTGGACATTCTCATGTGCCCCTTGTTGGAATGAATCAATATCAGATGAATCTGGTGATGATGTTTGGGATACATGCTGGGCAACTAATGAGATGGATGAATTTGGTTATGGTCCTATACATGGCTGGGATGATCAATCACAGGGAAGTTGGAGTATGTATGAATGTAATCTTTGGGCTGATCAGGAATCTCATTATAATGAGGGCAGTGATTTACATCCAAACATAGGTGAAGACTGGATTGAAAACGGTTTTGTAGGATACGGAGGACTTTGTCCTGGTTCTGGTGATGGTGATGATGATGATGATTGGCCAGGAGTTGGAGGACAACACGCTCAAACAGAAGGATGTAAATCTTTGGGTATGTGTCCAATCTATGGAGCAGCTTTTTGTAATCAGGATATACCAACAGGAGATTGTCCACAACCACAAAATGCTGTAACATATGGTACAGGGACATGTTGTGATATTACTAATATGAATGACTGTTTGTCTTGTCCAGATTGTTGGTGGCACCCGACATATAATGATTGTTTAAGTGTTGGTTGTTATTGTTGTTTGTCAACATCATGTATAGAAGCTAATCAAGGTAATGAAGGTACTGGCGAAGCTAATGTGTGGATATGGGAAGATATGGAAGAAATATGTAGTGTATATGGTCAAAGAAATTATCCAGTATGTTCTAATTATAAATGGTCTACTTCTGGTGAGTGTAACAATCATGGTGGTTGTGATAATGATGATCCTGATATGCCATTTTCAGGAGATATATCAGAGAATACAGTTTGGTGTGTAAATATACACAATGAAAACCATACTTATATACAAACTCATACCAAGTGTGATAAACAACAAGTTTATACAACATCGAATTCTCCATTTTATCAAGGGAATAATGGTTGGACTGTAACTGAATGTTCTTATTGGGATAATATGCAATTCAGTCAAACTTGGGGAACATGTTATCCTAGAACATATAGTAGTGGTGGTGGAAGAACACCAGACCCGGCTGATAGCAAACAATGGTCTGGTCAATGTCCCCCAGGACAATGTTGGACTGGACACTCTCACGGATGTCAGGACTGTGGTGGTAATATAACTAATTAAAGGAAAGTTATGAGAAGTATATATTCAAGTAAAAGTTATCAGTTAAGAGATTCAATGTATACAAAAAGAATAAAATCTGAAGATTCTGTTCATCAAAAGTTAATAGATGTTTTTGGAAATAATATAGATATTGAAGGTGCGTATAATGAATTAGAATCTCATCACCAAGAATTTATACAACAATTTTTATTTATAAAAGATGATTTATTAAATTCTTTTTATAACACAGAAAATGATTGGTATCAAGTAACTGAAGATGCTAAAAATTTAATAGAAAGTTATTTAAATGAAAATGATTTAAATCATAGGGGTATATCTGTAGGGATAGATACTTGGATAATAATGAGAGAAAAAATTTTTAAAGGTATTAGTAATGTACCTACTTCTAAAAAAGTAACTTGGTGTAGGTGTACTGAAAATGAAATGCCGTGTAACATAGCCTGTTGGGTAATGGTTATATGTACAATGATAATAATGTCAATGTAGGAGATTAATATGAAACAAGTAAGGGATGGTGATTTAAATAGAGTAAAATTAAAAGTAGTAATGACTGCTAGAGAAATGGGATTAGTGTATGAGTTTATTGATTCCGTTGATGGAGATGATATATTTGAAATAGCAGCTGATTATTTTAAATCTAATAGTACAAGAATAGATGTTTCACAATATGAGCGGTTGTTAGATTCACTATCATATATTGATTTCAGAACAAATGAATCTTTAACAAATAAAATATCATCCTATCCTGAAGTATTACAACATTCAGAAGCTTTAATGGATTATTATGAAAGAAATAGTAATCAAACAAGAAGTAAGAAACCACCTTGGTGGGTATGGGTAATCATATGGATTGTATTAGCCTTATTAGTACCTTAATCTGATGTGGGGATTTATCGATATAACTGTATACGACTAATACGACTATACGATATACTAGATATCGATATACTGTAATACGTATACGTTTAATATATATGCAAAAAAAATCCCAAACCAAAAAAAAATTTTTCCACTTTCCAAATTTTTTTTCTTTTTTTTAAAAAAACACTTGACTCA
>CEUX01101344.1_pt1 | contig 12535 bp, 8 predicted proteins | sample 531361 | NCBI WGS metagenome assembly CEUX01 (sample SAMEA2622736, study PRJEB7988) | marine metagenome | isolation source: saline water (ENVO:00002010), including
AGCTAGACTGTAGAAGCCCAGTGATCAGAGCGAAGCGATGTCGCTGGGTAGTTCACTTTGAGGTTGCTCAGCTTTTCGTAGCTCTACCTCTTTTTTGATCTCAAGCTCTTTAAGCTCAACATCACGCTGGTGAGTGGCTTGAATTGCTTTTTGTTCATCGCTCTTTCTATTCTGCAGTCGCTTTTCAAGTTCATCGAATGCAACAGACACTTTCTCTTCTACTGTTTTAGCACGCAAAGACTGTATTGCTCGGTTATATTCTTCATAAGGCATTTTTACAAGAACATATGCATTTGCTACTCCATCAACATTATACAATTCACGCTTTACTCTCTGCGCACCGGCAACACTAACTTCTTCGACAATTGAATCAATAAGCATATTAATTTGAGTCTCAAGGTTTGAATCTAGAGTCTGGTTTTCATATGAACGCTCTTGGCCAGAGATAAGCTGTTTAAAGCTCTTTGCTACATCAAATTTAGCTCTGAGCTCGGCTGCTTTTAATGCAAAAGGAGGTTTGTTTGATGAACCGAATCCAACGCCAAATACACCTGTTGAGTCAGATTGTGGTACATCTAAGTACCAATCTGGAATACTATTAATGAGTTGGTCCATTTTCTCGGTTTTTTTATCAACTTGCTTTTGGTGAGCAACTTCTATCTGTTCAATTTTTTCATGAATACCGTTACTAGAACATGCTGAAACTGTTAGTACAGTGATCGCGATTAATAGGTGACGTTTTAAAGTTTTCATGCATTTCTCCAAATTTGAATTTCAAAAGTAACGATACAGGATGTTTAAAAACGCGCATTTTTAAAAAAACTTAAATTTGATTAACCAGCAGGACAGTATTTAAGATCCGTATAACCCCCAAATTTGTGAGGGTTATTGAAGAAACTAAAGGATTTTTGCATGAACAAATTCGCCATATTGTTTGGGTTGTCATTTATTTTGCCCAGTAAAGTAATCGCTGTAACTGGTGGAGGAGATCAAGGCGGCCCAGCATATGAAAGTTGGCAAGGGTTGATTATTAAAGATGAAAATCGTTGCTATCCTGAGGTTAAGTTGCAGGCTTGACCATTCCGAGAGCGCTATTTGCTCCCTTACCTTTTCTAGATAGTAAAAACTAACATCTAAACAAATGATGACCTGAGTGTGGCCAACTGAAAACTATTTTAATTTTAAGAGCTGTTAATTTCGTTACTTTTACATTATACAAGTTTATCTTTAGTTTAGGGTGTATTTACATTTACGCATATCTACAGCTTTGTCCTTTCTAGCCATACTTCTCATTCTAAATATTTAATGACTTTGTTTTCTTAGTTGAAATATAGATTAACTTCAGACCTTATTTCTTTCGTCAAACCATCAACAGGATCTACTTACATCGTTATTTAAATATAAAATATATTGTATACAATGATAATTATATGTTACAAAAGTGTTTCTCTTTCCGGGTTGGATAGAGAAAACAATAATTATCAAAGGTAAATTATGAAAATTAAAACATTAATTCTGGCGCTACCTATACTTGGAGCAAGCTCTTTAGCTCAATCAGCTAACCTGCAAGAGCGCTTGTTTACACCAAAAAATGCAGAAATTGAGCGCACACATCATCACGGTGTAGATCACCAACATAATGAAAAAGCCCCTATAGCTGAGTTGCAAAAGCAGCCGCAACAACTTAATCAATTTATGATGCGCAGCCAAGCCGCCGTTGTCAGTTGTGATTTAGCTGCGATGGCAAGTGCAAGCACTAGTACAATTATCACTGAACTTAAAAGCCAAGGTACTAGTTGTATTAATGAACTTTTTAGTGCGCCATCTTCTATTCAGAGTCAGGTTTATAGTTCAGATAACATGTATGCCGTTGCAAATCATGCTAAGTCACTCTCACAGACTTATGCTGGTGGTGGAGATGTTGATTTAGAAGCGCTGTTTTTATATTTGCGTGCGGGTTTTTATGTTGAGTTTTATAATGCTGACGTGAATTTTAGCTCTTGGGTACAACCTGCAGTAGTTGATGCTATAGATGCATTTGTAAACAATAGCCACTTTTATGATGATAATGATGGACACGGTAAAACACTTGCTGAAGTTATCATAACTATGGATAGTGCTGAGCAGCAGCATCGTTACTTAAACGTAGTAAAGCAGTGGTTAACGCGCTTCAATGAGAGTTATGCTGCAAAATGGAATATGCGCAGTGCTGTTAATGGTATTTTCACGCTACTTTATCGTGGCCAGTGGAATGATGCATTTGTAACCGCTATCGGCACTGATACTGACTTAGTTGCTAAGCTAAGCGCATTTACTCAAAAGCAGTGGATGATAGACTCAGATGCACAATACTTGATTGTTAACGCTGCCAGTGAACTAGCTCGTTTAAAACAATATTCAGGCACGCCAATACAAGAAAGTGTTGATACTGGTTTGAAAGCTATTTTTAGCACCTATAACAGTTTTGGTTATGGTGATGCAGTATGGCTTGCAGCAGCTGATTCTGTAAGTTATTACGCAGATTGTAATGACTACGGTATTTGTGGCTTTGTTGATGAACTAACTCAACAAGTGTTGTCACAAAATTATAGCTGTAGTAGTACTATAAAAATTCGCTCGCAAAATATGACGGCTATTCAACATGCAGCAGCATGTGATGCTATGGGCGCTGAAGAAGGGCTTTTTCATAATAAGCTAGCCACAAATAACACCCCTGTTGCTGATGACAACAATAACTTTTTACAAGTAAATATATTTGACAGTAGTGACGATTATAGCAAGTACGCAGGTGCTATCTTTGGTATAAATACTAACAATGGTGGTATGTATTTAGAAGGTGACCCATCTGTAGCTGGCAACCAAGCTAATTTTATAGCTTATGAAGCAAGTTATGCCAATGCAGAGCACTATGTATGGAACTTAGAGCACGAGTATGTTCACTATTTAGATGGCCGTTTCGACTTATATGGTGACTTTAACGCACCCACAGAAGATATTGTCTGGTGGTCAGAGGGGGTTGCAGAGTATGTTGCTAATTTAAATAACAACGATGCTGCAAAAGCCACTATTAGTGATGGCTCGCGCTATACACTAGCGCAAATTTTTGACACCACCTATGATGGATTTGATCAAGATCGAATTTATCGCTGGGGTTACTTAGCTGTTCGCTTTATGTTTGAACGTCACAACAACGAACTTGATGCTATGTTGGCTCATACCCGCACTGGTAATTGGAGTGCCTATAAATCAAAAACTGTAGAGTGGGCCAATAATTATGAGAATGAATTTGTACAGTGGTGCGATGACTTAGTTGCAGGTACGAGCACTAATACCCCACCAATAGCACAAATTAATGGCCCATATTCTGGCATGCAAAATAACAGTATAAGCTTCACGAGTAATGGTAGTAATGATAGCGATGGTAGTATCGCTAGTTATCAATGGAACTTTGGCGATGGTAGCAGTTCAAATCTGGCAAATCCTACTCATAGTTACACAAGTGCAGGAGAATACACCATAACATTAACTGTGGTTGATAATGAAGGTGCAAGCCAAACTGTCACTACAGTAGCAACTATCGAAGCTGACAGTAGTGTTGATGATGGTGTGCTATTGAATAGCCAGCCAATTAACATCAGTGGCGCTCAAGATGAATTTTTATATTTCACTTTTGATGTTCCTTCAGGCGCCAGCGACCTTATGTTTAATTTAACTGGTGGTACAGGTGATGCGGATTTATATGTAAGTTTTGAAGTAGCACCGAGTGAAGCTATATATGATTGTCGCCCTTACATTGGTGGTAACGAAGAGTCGTGTACTATTAATCCTGCACAAGTAGGCCGATACCATGTGATGGTTAGAGGTTATAATGCATTTGATAACGTTCAGTTAACAGCATCATTTACCCAAGTGACTTCTAACGTGCCAGATGTGTGTGCTAGTCAAGGCAGCCGAAGCAGTGGCCGCTTAAATGATGGCGAAGTAATTTGTCTAGGTAATAGCGATCCTATGTGGTTTAGCATTGCAGATGTTCAAGGCCAAAATGGTATTGCCATCACCACCGCTAATGGTAGTGGTGATTTAAGTCTAAGCTACGCTGCAAGTGGTTGGCCAAATGGTAACAATGAAGTGGCTGAGTCAAATAATAGCGGAAATGGAGAGTGTATTTATATTTCAGGCCAGAGTGAATACTGGGGCTACCTAAAAGTAGCAGGTAATAGCACTGGTGCAAGCTTAGTCGTCGACTTTAACAGTCAAGGGTGTCCTTAGTTAATATATAAACTTAAAGCGTGATCTCACGTACTTTATATAATGGAGTCATCAGTTTTCTGGTGGCTCTTTTTTTATAAAGAAACAAATGCAAAGGTTCATTTATTCAAAGTCAAAACCCCCTTTATCTTTTTTCTGGTGTTTTAAACTAACTATAAATTGAACTACTTGGATGTAAAGTTGATAAATAAACATTCAATTGTACTTACGTTGCAAAAGTGTCGATAAAGCTGACAACTTCAATATTGATGAGTGCATTGAAAGGTAATTAAATTAGGGCATAGATGGCTGAGTATGAAGAGAAAGGAAGCAACTCAGTTAACGCTGGACTAAATAATGGTTATCTAAAGAGAAGCTTAAAGCCACTTTCTTGCGAAAGTGGCGTCGTCCTATTGTTAAGCTTAGGACAAAGTAAGCTCTTGAATAAGGCGAATAGGCTCACCATCAACATTTAAAATGGCCTTTACAGAAATCTGTTGTGGTTTGTCAGTTTTTGTTACTTTGAAGGTGTATGTTTTTTGTTCATAAGGTGCTAAATCAACACTTTTCTGTTGAGATTTTGCGGGAGTGGCTTGCTCGAATGATGTCGAGGTTAGAATAATGTCACCAATTGTATCTCCAGAATAAGGCCCAGATAAATTAAGCTCTACTAACCAATAGTCTTCATGCTCTTTCGTTTTAATTACATTAAACTCAACGCCATTAAACGGGGTTACTCGCTTTGAGAGCGTAGATTGGTGCGTTAACGACTTCCATTTGAGAGTTTGCGCAATAGTAACCTTATCAGCATTTATTTCTGTTGGCAGTGAGATATTATGTGTTCCTGAGCTCAAGCTGCGTTTTAGCTGATGAGTTTTGCTTGGCTTATTAGCACTATTTGTGAGTGTCACTTGTGCAGTAATTTCTAAAGGGGAATCAGTTGGATTGACAACTCTTAAAAAAGGCTTCTGTTGGTGATAATAAATATCAGATTTAACCCCGGAAAGTGTACTAAAACCAGCATTATTTAATGTGGCTATATATTGACTTTCTAAGGCCTCTAGTTCAGAACTGGCTTCATCGTGCAGCTCTATAGAGGGTAATTTTGCTAAAATATTACTCAACTCAAGATCGCATTGTGGTATAAACCCCTCGTGTTGCTGGCAGGTTTTAAAAACTCGGTTTAGTAGATCATAATTTTTAAAAAGCCAAGGGTTTGTAAGCGCATTCTCTGCTGTGATAGGCAACAAGCGAGAAGGGGTAGGATTAAATAAGTAAGGGGTGATTTTATGATTGTTATTTTGACCTAACAAGCTGATCTTTTCGCTGTTAAGTGTTGCAATCATTTGCTTATTCAGGGGAATAGAAAATTGTTGGGTTACTTTCTTACTACCACGTTGAGCGTGTAAGTTAATGCTTAATTGTGCTTGCTCGAGCGTTAGGTTTATTGCAAGTTTCTTATCTGCGATTAATGCACTTTTTATCTCAGGTGTCAGGGCTATTTGCTTTGCTTTAAAGTTATCGTAGCTTTGTGCATTTATAATTAAGTGACTGCCATCTTCAATAAGCAGCATCAGCAATTGATCATCACTTGCCTGCTCTTCACCAACAAAAGTACGGCGATATTTTTGGTTTTTTTGGTTACGCTTTCCTTGTAGTGCTATGCCAATTTTTCCTCGATGTAATTGAGCAGCTTCGAACTCGATTAGCGCGGCCACTTGGTGTTTATTTGCCACATCAATGAGCGAACTCGGCTTTGGAGCAGGAAAGTCCATGACTGGGTGATTAGCCGTTGAGGGGGGGGTAATATCTAACCGCGATAATGCCGTCGATTGAGTGTTACGTAGCCAGTAAGCGTTACCGTCTTGCTCCCAAGGGCCCGATACAATATGGAAGCTAGGCTGGATATTCTCTACAAAATCAGCAAAACCTTGTTCTATTTCCGACCAATTTTTAAAAGTACTCTTAAGCAGTGAGTTAGCTGTTGAAAGTGTGGCTTCGCTGTGTGGGTTCGCTAATCTGAGCTCTTCAATAAAGTGAGCAAAGTACTGTGCCCGTTCAGGAGAGCTTAAAAGGTAATGAATTATAAAAAAATTAAGTCCACGTTTTAGTGCTGGATCGTCATTTATTTCTTCAATTGTAGGTTTATTTGCGCTGTAATATTGTTTTAAACCGGTTTCAATGTAATTCATTGGGGCGCGATCAAATACCATGACGGTGAGTTGTTTTTGCTTAGGATCATAAACATGGTGAGCAATCGAATCAGCTAAACCTTCGGTGATCCAATTAGGTGCCCACGTTGAATGGCCGTTTAATGCCATATGAAAAGCATGCATGGTTTCGTGAATAACTATATAACGCTGATGGTGCTCACGGTGGCTGGGGAAATTATATCCGGCACGGTTATAAAACATAGTTTCACCACCGGCCGTTTTATGTACTCCACGTAAAAAACCATCATCAAGCATGGCTTCTCGTACACGGGAGCGACTACTACCATAAACAACTGCAATGCGTTGGCGCTCAATATTTGGGGGAGCCATACCAAATAAAGCAACATAATGTGGATATGCCATTTCAAGTAGCTCTAAGTATAGCGTGACCTTCTCTTTGGGTAGATCACTTTTTAGCGCAAAGTGCTTACTTACCCACCAGTTGTAGCCCCGACTATTTCCTATTTTGCCATCGCTGTATGTATATGGAATTGTTTTTCCTAAAAACTCAATATCGATATTATTGAGTGTGCTGGTATAGCCCTGGACGGTAATGTTTGCTTGCATTTTACTTGGGCCGCTTTTTATGTTGCCGATATCAGGTTTATTATTCGCACTAGTATTAGGCGTGGGCTGACAGGCAGTGAGTAGTAAAGTTAATAATGTGAGAGATATAATTTTTGTCATTTTAGTTGCTTTGCTTGTATATTGTATGCAATATAAAATACTGCGTTTAATTGAAAAAGTAAACTATGAATAATAACCAACAATTACAATCAGCAGCACAGCAGGAAACTGGTAAAAATAAACAAACTTGGCGTAGCTTTGGGTTAGGTTTCTACTTGGCTAATACCATGGAAATTTTTGAGCGTTTAGCTTGGTATGGCTTTTTTGCAGTATCGTCGGTGTATATGACCACACCCATTGAGCAAGGGGGGGTCGGATTTAGTGATGCAGAGCGAGGCGCCGTGCAGGGGATAATTCCGTTTTTTTTATACTTATTACCTGTGATCACTGGGGCTTTTGCCGATCGCTATGGCTATAAAAAAATGTTTACATGCTCATTTATTGTGATGGCGCCGAGTTATTACTTTTTGGGTCAAGTGACAGACTTTAATTCGTTCTTTATGATTTTAATGTTAGTCGCTTTTGGTGCATCCTGCTTTAAGCCTGTTGTAGTTGGCACTATAAGTCAAAACACTAACGACAGTAACCGGGGTTTAGGCTTTGGTATTTTTTACACTATGGTTAATTTGGGGGGCTTCATAGGCCCGTTAGTGGCTGGGTATTTACGGACTATTAGTTGGGATGCGGTATTTATTATGTCGGCATCTTGGATAGTTGTTAATTTTATTCCATTGCTCTTTTACCGTGAGTCAAGCAGCAAACTACGTAGCAGCATAGGGGCGGCAGCGGTTTTACAGCAAGCTCAACATGTTTTGGGTAACAGCCGTTTCGCATTGTTACTGTTTACCAGTGTAATTATTTTAATGACGGGGGGAGTTAGCTGGTTAACATATACTCAAGCTTTTTCGCTAATTACGATTTGGTTAGCTGCGAACTGGTTATGGGATAAGTGCGTAAGCGTGCAAAAAGCGTCTAAATGGTATCTACAACCGGTGAGGGTTAGCAACCGTAGTTTTGCACTATATTTAGCAATATTAACGGGGTTTTGGACGGTATATAACCAACTTTTCTATACTCTACCTCTGTTTATACGTGACTATATTGATACTCAAGATTTAGTTGCAATCTTGAGCTACTTTAGTCAATCAGCAGTGGATTTTTTTGCTTATGTTGATATTCAGGCTTTAAGTAACAAACTGCAAACACTGGCTGCTACTCATAGTGTAACACCAGTCAAAGAGGTAAATTTAGAGGCTGTGCGTCTAGAGTTAGTCCACTTAAAAGTTAATGTTCCTGTTGCTGAAATAACGCTATTTTTTAAACAAGCCAGTGCTTCTAGCTTTTCGGCTGAGCAAAGTATGCAATTGGCGCAGCAGTGGCTTAAATACCGACAGGTAAACCCTGAATACCTGATTAATTTAGATTTTGCAGCTATTGTTCTGTTACAAATAATAGTAAGTGTTAAATGCCAGCATTTTAAAGTTATATCTGTCCTAATAAGCGGTTTAATTGTCACAGCAGGTGCTTTTTTAGTGTTGTTATTAATGAGCGCGGGGGTATTACTAAGCCAATTGGGAGGTTTAGTAGTGGTAACGGTTATATTATTAATTGCTTTTGGTGAAATGCTCACCTCTCCAAAAAGCCAAGAGTATGTAGCCAGCATAGCTCCAAAAGGCAGTGCTGCTATGTTTATGGGTTATTACTTTGTATCTATGGCATTAGGCTTTTTATTTGCTGGATTTTTGTCTGGGTGGAGTTATGGTTACCTAGTCAAAGAGATAAAATCCCCCGAAATCATGTGGCTATTATTTGCAGGCATTGCACTAGTTACCGGATTTGGTTTTTATTTATTAGCGCGATACAAAAAGGGCTAAATAAATGATTTTTAAAAATCTGTTTATTTTAATCACCGTGCTTTTAATCAGTCATTGTGAGGCTGCTGCTAGTGAGGTGGTTGATTATAAAAACTTAATAGATAGAACCGGAAGCCCATATTATATGCAGGACTTTGAGCAAGGCGGCCACCAACGTTTTAGCCCTCTTTTTGATCTAGGCGCGTGGCATGGACATTTGCTACCAACAGATGAAAACGTCGGCGCGTTCACCGGGCCTGCTATTGTTACTGAGGAGTATTTAAATTTTATAGCGCCTTATCTAGAAAAGCTGACTGTTTATAAAGGCATGAAAGTCGATGAGGCCAATAAAGTGAAGCTAGCAATGCGGGCTTACAGCGAACCCGGCGCGTTAGTGCAAGAGCTGAGCGGTGATGGGGTAAACATAACGCTTACTTTGCGCTTTGTGACAAATCGCACTTCATTAGTTAAAACACAGATTAAAACCACTGAGCCTGTTACATTACATTTCACAGGAAAGCTTATAAACCATTTACGTGCTAACAATGGCACCGAAAAAGCGGGGCGTTCGCCATTTGTGGTTTATCCGAAATTAACCCCCCGATGGCAAGTCACCAGCAATAGTATTGCGATTAGTTTTGGCAAAGTAAGGGCGCATGGACACCTGCTCACCTCGGGGAGTTCACAGTTATTGCTTAAAAAAACGTTAGCGGTTAAAACACGTCATGACGACCTAAGTTACTCAAGCACAACGCACATAAAAAACAATCGCACATTCTACACAAGCTATTCATATTTATTAAATAATCAAGACGTGGTACGTGAAAGAGAGATTGTTGATGAAATTTTAAAGCAACCCGAACACTATTTATCACGTAGTAAATTACGTTGGCAAGAGTATATAAATAAAGCGACACAGCCAATTAGTAACAAGCAGCCAGCCTTACAAAAACTTGCGGTAAAAAGTGTTGAAACGTTAATTGGAAATTGGCGCAGTAAAGCTGGTGCCGTAGGTTTTGATACCGTTAGTCCTGCCGTGACCGGTCGCTGGTTTTCAGGTAATCAAACTTGGCCTTGGGATAGCTACAAGCAGGCATATGCACTGGTAACATTTAATCCAGAGCTTGCTAAACAAAATTTGAATGCTGTGTTTGAGCATCAAATAACGCCAAACGATGCTGTCAGGCCATGGGATGCTGGATTTATACCTGACTTAGTGGCCTATAATTTTAGTGCAAAACGCGGTGGGGACGGCACAAATTGGAATGAGCGTAATACTAAGCCAAGCTTGGCAGCTTGGGCTGTGTGGCAGGTGTTTGAAAATACAGGCGATACTCAGTGGCTCGCGCACATATACCCTAAACTAGTTGCTTATCGTGGATGGTGGCTACGCAATCGTGATCATAATAAAAACGGTGTGCCAGAGTATGGTGCCACGGTTGATAAAGCCCATAATACTCGTGACGGCAAGTTATTATTTAATGTAAAAACCTCGGCAGGTTGGCGAACAAGAAGTGGCTTAAAAAACTATAGGACTTACCTAAACGATGAAGCAACCTTAGAAATTAAAGTTCCGGCACAAACAGCCGCATCTTGGGAATCTGGTCGTGATGATGCTGCTGTGTTTGGTTTTATAAATAATCAACAGTTAAATCGTTATATAAAAAACGGCGGGATTCGTGGTGACTGGCACGTTGGTTTTGCAGAAAATCGTAATGATACAGGTACATTAGTTGGGTATTCATTATTGCAAGAATCTGTGGATCAAGCCTCTTATATGGCTGCTGATAACCGTTATTTAAGTAAAATAGCGAAGCAGCTTAAGTTACCGCACCAAGCAAGTTACTTTTTAAGGCAAGCCGCTCAGTTAAGGGATTATATCAATCGGTGCATGTTTGATAAAAATACAGGCTTCTACTACGACATTGAAATAGCAGATACCCCCTTAGCGAATGGTTGCGCTGGGAGGACTTTAGTAAAAAGAGGCAAAGGTCCTGAAGGGTGGTCACCGTTGTTTAATCAAGTAGCGAGTATGGAACAGGCCAGTGATGTGGTAAAAACAATGCTTGATAACAATGAGTTTAATACTTACGTTCCGCTTGGCAGTGCTGCGCTGACTAATCCGGCTTTCGGTGCGGATATATATTGGCGTGGACGAGTATGGCTTGATCAAGCTTACTTTGGGTTAGTAGGTATGAGTCATTACGGTTATTGCAAACAAGCTCAGCAATTAAGTGAAAAGCTATTAAATCATGCCAATGGTTTGCTTTCTAATGCGCCAATACGTGAGAATTATAATCCGCTTAATGGTGAGCAACAAGGAGCGCCTAACTTTTCATGGAGCGCAGCACACTTATTACTAATTGCTCAAAAGCAAGGTAAATGGTGCCAATAATTGGCACTGTTTAATTCAGTTCACCAGACTAATCACACTATGGCATAAATTAATCACCACTGCTTAAGCTTCACAAATTACAAGAGAATTAACACAAATAGAATATTGTATACAATATTCTATTTGTGTTAATATTTATAGGAGTTACCTTTAAGCACAGGAAATATGATGAAAACAACGAACACAGATTGGCGCTTTTCAGTTATGCCGGCCGTATTCACATGGCTAAAAGAGTCTGAATCTGGATCATTTGAAATAGACTTTGATACAACAAAGAAATACGCTGCAGAAATTTTAAAAGTACAAGGGAAAGGCGGTAGTAGAATGGGGGGGCTTGTTGGCTCAGGCACATTAGGTGAAAATAGTTATCTAAGTGTTGATCAGCGTCTTTCTTTACTTGAAGCTCTTTCTGATGTTGCAAAAGAATACGGTGTGCCACTGATCAGTGGTGCTGCGGCAGAAACGAAAGAAGAAATAGCTGAAATTGTAAAGCAACTTGCATCTGTTGGCGTAGATACTGTCATGGTTATGCCACCAAAAACCAAAGAAGCACCTAGTGATGAAGATATGTATGCATATTATGCGCTTTGTGCAACAGCCGCTAAAGAGGCTGGCATTACAATTATGCCTTATAACAACCCAGATGCAGCTGGCTACCATGCGCTCTCAACCGAGCTTCTTAAAAAACTTGCTGCGCTTCCTGAAGTAACTGCGTTAAAAATATCGACGTCAGATGTTTCAATCATTGAGACGATAATGCTAGAAAACAAAGATGCAAAAATTTTGGCAGGTGTAGACACTGTCACTGTGCATGCCGGACTAGCAGGAGCATGTGGCGGGATCACAGGTGTAGGTTGTATCTTTCCAAAAGCGAGTGTGACGATGCAGGAGTATGTAAATAAAGGGGAATGGGCTGAGGCTAACAAAATTTCTCAGGCTATGAATTCCATCTCTTACTTGGATGCTCAACCGCTACTTATGGAGTACCTTAAGTGCGCATTTGGAATTCATCATGACGATAAGGATGGTGGACTTCGTACTTTCGGTAATAAATTAACTCAACAGCAAATTGATGACGTTCGTGCAAGATACCTTATAGCACGAGAGAGGCTTAAAGCTTTGGACTTGTTAGGCTAATTCGTTGTCTAGTTCTGTGAACTACTCGCGCCTAAAGGCATCGAGCTTCCAAGATAATAGCC
>CEUX01018886.1_pt1 | contig 12529 bp, 6 predicted proteins | sample 531361 | NCBI WGS metagenome assembly CEUX01 (sample SAMEA2622736, study PRJEB7988) | marine metagenome | isolation source: saline water (ENVO:00002010), including
AAGGAGTTGGAACATGCGAACACAGGAAGCTAATATAGAAGTAATGAATTTATCGAATGAGGCAATGGGCGCCTTGATGATGGCACTGCAAAAGTGCATTATGGAACAGAGTGATATAACGGACATATTAAAAAATATGAAATTTGCCACCGGACCAGCCCAAAACGGTAAAAGAGAATTATTTGTCTTAAATCCTCCGGTAGTGAAATTTAATGATGAAGTGTAGTTAATGCCCAGATATACATATAGGTGCAGTACTTGCGAATTGCTTCACGAGACAATTCATTCTATCAAGACAACGTTAGAGGAGTGTCCGAGTTGCAATTCGCTAGAATTTAAAAGAATACCTACAAGTTTTATGATCTCTTCAGGACAACAAGAAGATAACAAAAAAGTCGGAGATGTTGTTAAGGAGAGCATAGAAGAATTTAGAAGTGATTTAAAAGAAGAGAAAGAGAAATTAACGAAACAAACGTACAAAACGTGAATTTGATTCACATAGGCTTGGCAATATCGGCTTTACTTAATGGCATTTTATTAATGTTTGTAGTTGGTGTGGTACCATTTTTTCTATTTTTATCTGTTATCTTGAACATAGGATGCGCCTGGTATATAAAGAACCTGTTTGGCAATTACAACGAGGTCAATACAGATATGCAGGCTATTCTTATAATGTTACAAAACCTAAATATACATTATGAGGAAGTCTATAAAATGGAAATGTATTACGGAGATGAAATATTACAAGAGTTGTTAGCTCATACGAAACAAACGTCTGAAAATATTTTATTTTATAACCAAAAATATTCGTTTGATGAAGACTTTCTTTTTCAGGAAGAAGATTTAGAAGAGGAGAGTTCGGATGGCCCCGCGCAAAAAGAAGAAGAATAATTATTTTACGGTTGATCATGAAAATGCAATTATTCAATATGCCGCTACAGATGATAAGAAGATTCGAACGGAACTATATATCAAATGGATTCAGCCGGCCTTTGATGAGATGGTCGACAAGATAGTATATACGTATAAATTTACTTCTTTGCCCAATATTGATCCCCTGAAAGATGAATGCAAAATATGGCTAACAACCATTTTAGACAAATATAATCCTTCCAAAGGCTCCCGCGCTTTTTCATATTTTAGTGTTATTACGAAGAATTGGTTTATTCAAAAAGTTAAAAAGAATGCCAAAAGTCTAAAAAGAGAGATTTATTATGATGATCTCAATGGTGAATTTGAACAAACGTATATGGTTACATATAACACATATATCAATGATCGAATCAACCATGAGTTTTGGAAATTTCTTTGGACCGAAATAGAAACATGGGAAAAATTAAATCTTAAAGAAAATGAGAAAAAAGTCCTATCAGCAATAAGGATTCTTTTTGAAACTGTAGATGATATTGAAATTTTTAATAAAAAAGCTATTTATTTGTATATTAGAGAAATAACGGGCTTGAATACGAAGCAAGTCGTAAACAATTTGAATAAAATACGCCTTCGATATCGAAGTTTCAAAAAGAATTGGGAGAACGGCGATCCATGAAAAAAGTAGAAAAATGTATAGAAGATGCATTAGACAACATACAGAATGATCGCGCACTGGCAATGACTTTATTGTCAGATTTAATGAGATATATCAAACAATCAAACGACAGACATCAAGCATCTGGACCCGTTGCAGCAAAATATTTAGAAACTTTGCAAAGATCAAACGAGCAGCTTGTGAAAATAACAACTTTATTACACAAGAAAAATTCAAGTGTTACCGCTGGTCTTACAAAAGAAGATAAAGAAGAAATATTTGATCTAATCGGGAATTCAGAAGATGTCGAGGCGTAATCGCAGAAATCCAAAACTTGGTCGTAAGCTGCAAAAATACAAAATGGGCGATCTAAACCCATGGGGTTCATCTAAAAGTGGAGATTTTTTAGATGAACAGATGGCAAATTACGATAGCATGAGCCGCAAGGCACTATCAAGACATTTCGCCGATGATACTATTACTGGCACAGGGCCTTATTACGGAACAGTGTGGAGGATTGAAGAGGGCTCTGATCCAGACTCTATTGTGGATCACGCCGGCGCCCCAACACCGGGCAATAAGGTTAAAAAATTAACAAAAGTAAAAGTTTATATTCCTACCATACATTCAATGTTGAATGAGCCTAAGTCAACAAAAGATCACTTCAATATTGACAAACTACACACATTTGTTGCCATCCACGCGGATATCAAAAGGCCACAAGTTGGAGATATTGTCTTAGTTGATTATATGAATCTTCGTAATCTACAAGGTCCAATATTGATCGATGTGGTTCAGCCTCTAAAACAGGTAGCACTAAAGGATGCGCCTAAGATTGAGGCCAGCGTCCGAGCTGAGTTTGATCGATGTGCGCAGCACTCTGCAGGCTGCTTGGTCGACCCTGAAACTCCAGCTGGAACAATCATTAGCCAAATGCAGAGGCCTCCTGTTGGTATTTTTGCGCCAACAGGAAAATCAAAAAGAGCATTAATAATTTCTGATGAGGCTTCCGCGGCTGTTCAAGGAAAGATAATGCAGCAATTTTTAGCCGAGACTGCTCGTGGCCGAATTGGTGGTTTCCGTGGGATAACGAGCAAAAACTCCCCTCCAGATTTAGTTACCGCCACAAAATTTAATTCACCAGCACACTGGGTTAGTCAAGATGGGCTAAATCAATTGACAGAAACATACTTCCTAGACAAAAATAATGATGGTGTATTTGAAGATGTGCCAGATCTCATAATCATAATGCTTGGTACTATTGGTGCAAGAGCAGCCGGTGCTGGTATAACGACCAGCGCTGCCAATTCGCAAGCGGAAGGCTTGAGGCATTTTCCTCTTCTTGGCGGCGTACGCTCGACTGCTTATAATCCAGTAGTTATTTCGAAACCTTTACATACTATGACTAATCAACTGGAGGAGCCTCCCACCATATCGGTAACTCCTGATTCTTTAACACTAGAACAAGAAGAGGAGATTTTAAGAAAGGTTTATCCTGTGGCTTATTTGCTGGCCAAGTTGCGTCAAATGGCTCCCCGTGCAAATATTTTATGGATTGGGGCCCCACCTCATGTTACAGGTCGTTCTGGATTTGGATCTTCTGAAAGAACCATAGTATATCCCGTCTCACAGACAGATGATAATCCGCAGCCTGCCAATTGGCCGGACATCGGCGGCGCAAAAAGCCTCGCCTCGAACTATCATCATAAAAACATTTCTGCCTTCTCGCCGGCCCAAATAAATAAAGATATTGAAAGTACTTTCGCCCGCCTAGATGATTATTTGCTTAATAGCAGAATATTTGAAGCTTCTCCTAATAGAAGAAGTTTAGGTTATGGTACAAAAGCATTCTTTATTGACCCTGCGAAAGACTATAAGAAGCTTATAAACAAATATACACTTTTAGGCACCAGCGTAGGTAAAGATACAATTAGCCCGAGCCAGATTGCACGAGTCGGTGAGCGCGATGGAATTACTTTAGATCGAGAGGGGGCAATAGAACTTGTTGTCAATCTAGCCACCAAGGCTACATTGTTTGGCAATAAAAAAGATTTACCGCTCGCGAGCACAGCAAGAAGCAGGTTGTTGGCTAAGGATAAAGAAAAGATAAAGGCATTTCAGGAAGCTAGTGATAAGCAAGAAGATTTAAAGAGAAGATTGGAAGAGATCAGTAAGGAACTGGCAGATATTCCGCAACCACCTTCGCTACAAGACCAGAGTCGAATAGCAGAACTGGAGACTGAAAAAATTGCGATTGAAAATGAATATGCTATGGCCAAGGAAACAGCTTCTGATGATTTGATGACAGCAAAAGCTGGATATGAGAGTAATCTAGAAAGCATAAGAGATTCCAAACAGCGGTTGGCAGAACATACACAGCAGGCTATGGAAACTGGCTGTGGAGATAAAGTTGGAAAAGATCTTGAGCGCTGTCTCAACAATCATCCACAACTTGGAGCTGCCATTAAGGCTGCAAGGCAAAATATTGAAACTCTTGAAAAAGATAATATAGCCAAAGAGGAAAAGATTTTTGGCAATAGTTCACAATGTGCACCTTGGAAGAAATGCAAACAAGGAACAAAATCTAGAGTTTCTTCGGCTAACGGCAATGTTAGTGCAAGAAATGCCTTCACCACAACTATGGTGCCAAAACACATAGACGATATAAATTGGACCCGCGTGCCCGCTTCACTTAAAAATAAATATAGTGGAAAGTTCATAGTCCTAGCCAAGGGTGAGAAAACTGTAGCAATTTCACTCGAAGAGCTGTCAATTGATTCACATTTCCAGGTTAAGTTCGCCGGCGCATTGGCCGGCGTCGCCGAAACCATGAGGTTATATTGGAAGTCTCATCCTCAAATTTCGGATGCTAAGATCAGAGTTACTTCTCACGCACGCATGAGCGATACAAGCAAGAATCACAACGCTGCGCAACATAACAAATTGCTTGATCCAGACATCGCCGGCGCCGAAGGCGCCCAACATGGCAGCACCGAGGACGGTACAGCAGCGGCTATGGACTTTCAGATTTGGGTAAAATATGAAGGAGGCGACAATAAATACCACCACTTGCCAACTCATATTGTGTGGGCTGGCACACTTATGTTAATGCGGCATGCCCGAATTCCTGGCCGCTGCGGAATATATTTGAGTACTCGCATGAAAGAAAATTTCCCAAACGCCGTACCCGAGAGCCGCAACGGCACCCCCATAAAAGAAGGCGCCTCCGATGATCCGACGCGCTTTACTGATCTATGGACTCCCGCCTATAGACAAATGGGCAGACCATCCGGGCGCGCAGTATGCAGCTACACCCCCGGCGGTGTACATTTTGATTTTGGCGCTCCAGATCGTAGGGGAGGCAAGACAAGTTGTTTTAGTGTACAGACTGCTGGAACGTGGTTTCGAGTTAAAGCGACAGACCATGGAAAGCGAGGAAATAATGATATAAAGTCAGATAAGGGCGGTATAAAATATATTTGGCAACATTTAGAAGGAAAGCCGGTCACTGCCGCACACGGCGCAGAAAAAGTCGCTAACATAGGAGGCTTTCGTGCAAAAGATAATACATACTCAGAGGAAGATAGAAAATTAATGCTCAAGTTTTTTAGAGGATGGTTTGATATTGCAAAAGGCCCTTGGACCAATAAGTCACTTCCGCCCAATCCCCCTGGTTTTCCTATTTATATACCTCCGGAAGGCCTTCCAAATTGGATGCAAGTTTTAGGACAAATTCAACATACTACCGGTCAAGTTCCGGGTACAATTGAACTAGATAGTAAATAAACAGCGAAGGAAGACAATTATGTCGACAAGAAAATTAATAAATTATGATGATAAACCAACTGCGCGCCGAAAAAACGCAGATGCAAAGCGGCTAAAAACCCGCAGTGAAGAAAATTATACTGGTGTTGGCGAAGGCGTGTACGATATATCATCAGAATTCATCAAAGCACCATATGAAGAGGTTGCTGCAGAAAGCAGAGAAAATAATTGTTATATAGTATGCGGTCGCGACCGAGAGTGCGGACCGAACAGCGGATATTCTGGAAAAGCTACTGATGCAGGGGCTATTGATATTGTTGTTGGCAGGTTTCCAGATGAAGTGGTGAAGCTAAAAGATCCAAAGACAGGAAAGAAAAGAACTACTAAAGCATATGCAAATTTAAATTTTATTAAAGATTCTGCGAGAATATATATTAGTCAAAAGGCAGATATTGATAGGTATCTAAATATTAGAAAACATTTCAATCCCCACGGAGAGAGCGTGGGAGTTTCAGCAATCGCTGTAAAAGCAGATGCTGTCAGGATCGTTGGTCGGCATGACATCAAACTAGTGACTTTTACGGATCCATCAACAGGCAATGATCAAAAAGATATAAAATCGGCAGGAGGCGTGCACTTAATGGCCGGCGCATTTCAAAAAGAACCAGAACATAAATCTGAAAAAATGGTCAAGGGACAATCGCTAAAGAAATTTCATAATGAAGTTTTGATTGATCCAATTTTAGATTTTCTGGAGCATGTAAAAGAGTTTATAAGTCGCCAACAGAATATCAATGAAGTGTTATTAAACCATCAACATACAGGCTTTATGGGGTGGCAAACAACTCCGTCGACACAATTAGCATCTTCAATACCATCAGAAATGCTCCAATGCGAAGCAAGAGAATATCAAGATTTAGAGCAATTAAGTCTAGATTTGTCAAACAAAGCAGCAGAATGGTTAGATCAAAATAAATACTTAAGCCAATTCCACACCGTCAATTAAGGATAATCAATGAAACCAGTATCTCCAGTAGAAAGGACTGTATTCCCGCTAAAAGAAAAGTATAAAGGCCATTGCGTTCGTATATGGCAAATGTACCTGCGTTTGAAAAAAATCAAAACAGGTAAAAAGACGCAAAGATTACTTGTTGCAGATGGCATATGGGGTAAGAAAACCACAGAAGCAACTAGAAAATTCTTGAATGGAAAAGATACTGTATCTAAAGAAATATACATGTCTGCGCAAACTCACGTTATAGACCGTATGGGCAACACAAGATCTTCAGCCCTAGAGGAACAAGATAGATGGTGGTCAGCAGTTGAGGAGTGTGAAAGTAAATATTGGTTTAGCCGGCGAATAGCTGATATGGCGTACGCAACTGTCATTAGGTTACCAAAAGGTATCGACCCGACCAAGCCAATTATGCCACAAGAAGATTCACATGGTGCCCACCCGGGCGAGGAAGAAGAGGAACACCACGATCAAGAAAAAGAAGTTAGTTACGAGCCTCCTACGGTAAATGGAGGAGTAACAACTCTTGGAAAGTATGGCCATTTGGCAGAGAGATTGGGCATAAGAAAGATATTGTCTTTTTACAATAAAACATCTCCAGCCAAAGTGCCCATTCCTGGAAAAATCGAGAATATCGATCAAATGATAGAAAATTTGGATGTCTTTGGAGCTGCCGATCTAGATGAAAATGGTATTGCTCAAGCCTATAAAGATGTAAGCGTTACTCATTATTTTGATAATCGACCCAATATTTTAAGACCTCATTATTTTTTGATAGAGATGCCTGAACGTGTCCTTGAGATTTTCGAAGACCAAGAAGTTACATATATGCGTCCTACTTCTATTACGACAGGTACGCTAGATGAAGACCCGGATTATACACCAAACGAAGGGCCACTACGGCCACGAGATAAAGCCGCCACTCCGGATCAACTCGAAACTCTCACTGCGCATATTCAGCCTGGCATCGGTCCAATACGACCTTGTGATGCAATGGGCGGCTGTCATGTGATCACCTTCAACAATTCAAATATTGGTATATTAGATAAAGTGGCAGATATTTTGCAAGAATATCATAGACCAATTTTAGAATTTAAGAAAAATGGATCTGTGCGTAGTATTGATATCCTCGCGGAAGCAAAAGAGTTAAGAAAATTTCGAAAACGTCTGAATAGGTTCTTGAAGTTAAGAAATCAAGGATACCATAAAGAAGGATTTTTAAATGGTTTGGACGAAACGCAGCCTTTTAATTTAGAAATAGGATTAAATACCGCCTTTGAATTATCATATATATTGTTTGATAATGGTACAAAAACTGATTTGGGAATATTCTCAAGATTATTGTCTCCCTGCAGAGTGGGGATGGAGTGCTTTAGATATCAACTATCCCCAAGAGTGCTAGGGTATGTTTTATATTCTAGAGAGATTATTAAATTCTGGAAGGCGCATGGCCAAAAGCCGGTTAAATGGATAGATTTCGTTAGTGAATTTACATATCCTCCGGTAGCGATCAGGCCCTCAAATAATAAGGATGATGAGTGGGAGCTGTGCGCGTACAAGGCGAACAAATATGCGACAAAGCCTGTCCTCTCACAAGCAGAGAAAGACGAGAGAGACGAGATTTATGATAATTTTGATTTAGATGACGAAGATTGTAAAGATAAGATAGCCTCAGAAAGGGAAGATGCGTCAGAATCAACACAAGATAGCTTTTTTTCTGATGCTGGAACGTTTGTTGTCGATGAACTAACAGGAGCTTTGGAAGATATTTATGAAGGTGTGATCGATCATATTGATATTCGCACTATCATTGGAGAAGTATATAAGTGCATTGCTTATCACACTGGTGTCCCTGCGACTGCAGAAGCAATTTGTGAAGCAGCCATCACCTGGGTCCTAAAAGAATCAGGGGTTATGGAATTTTTAGACACCTTGTTCGCTGTAATTCCAGAAGATCTTAAGGACGGCCTCAAAGAGGTTGTCGAGACAACGCTTCTGGCCGGGGAGACATTTTTAGGAGAGCCAGTTGGAAGTAGTACGGGACAGCCAACAATAATAGGCGGCATGAGTATAGCTGTGAGCGACGCCGGATATACTGCGGAGGCTAATATGCCTGGCACGGGTGCAACTTCTGAATTTGCGGGAACCCCCGGTACTGACGAGACGATTCCGGTAGGAACAACTGTTTATGGGGTTGTTACTCCTGTTACAAATCAAATCGCCAGAGACTTGAATCAGATTGATAATTTTATTCAGAAACTAAAGCAAATGTTTGATTTGCGTGATCTTTGTGAGAGGCTAGTCGAGGCTGGTATGAACTTTCCAGCTGATTTTCTTGAAAATCCCTTTTTCACTGAAGAGGGCGCCGCAAAATATCTAGAAGAATTAAAAAATAAGGCTCCAGAATTACCAAAGCCGCCAACATTTAGTACGCCAGGCGGCGGAGGCGCGATGGGATCGGCGCTTAATGGAAATTTTTATAAGCAAATTCGAAATTCTATTGTCAGGGCAATAACCGAGAGTCTGGGTGAATTGATCAAAACACTTATTTATAAATTACTTGAAATGTGTTTCAAGGAGGAAAATCCCAATATTCCTGCATATCAAAACTACGGTAATGCAGATATGGAAGATGTATTTGACCGCGCCGGCTTTGGGCGCCAGCCACCAAGACAAATATTCGAAAATGCTGGAATTCCATATGATCCAAACACTGCCGGCATGCTGATACAAGATATTGCAGATATGCTGACTCTTTCTGAGCTTTGTGCTCTATTGCAAGGAAATGCTACGAATCAATTAATTGCCAATATTATAGATCTGTTGAGATATAATTATGGCGGTCATTATTATCGAGCGCTTGATACTCCTACGAAAATTAAAAAGTTTTTTGCAGATATGGGTTCGATGATTGATACAGAAATCTGTCAACAAGTAGAGCGTCTTATCCCTGACTTAGATGACGCATGCAAGAGTATATCGGTTTATGAAGATCGATGTGTCGAAATGGTCGAAAATGGAATTCCTTTGGAAGTTTGCCAAGAACAGCTAAAGGAAGAGTTGAGATCGAATATTGCTTCATTAAAGAGTTTGTCTTTACTTCTAATGGGAGACAATGCTGACATTTTAAATGAAGCATTGAAAGACAAGCTACATTGCGGCCCGGGCGGCATATATCCTGGCCTGCCACCTGGAATTAAGCTTTCTAACGAAAGAGCAATGGGGACAATGTTTAGACACATTAAAAACATGTTTACATTAGAACTAACAGCCATCCGAGACCGCGTAATGGGCTTCAGCTCCTCTGATACGGCACAGGCAACTAATACAGTTGAAAAATCTTTGGAATTGGAAGAGTGGGTTGGCGAGATTGATGAAGAGGGTGTCTTGAGAGGATTATCGGCTGCAACGATTATTCGCGAGTCTCCGGGCGAACTAGGATTTCCTAGATTTAATTTATGGGAGGCTAGCCCTTACAACGCCGGCTTGGAAGAGGAAGATTTGTGTTTGCCGGATAATCCGCACCCTCCATATCCGGACCCATGCCCTCCGACACGATCATGCTCTGTGCGCGTAAAGAATGGAGCCTGGTGTTTGACAGATCTTCTAAAAGTCAATTTGGATCATATTCACAGTCCCGGGAATGGTGGCTTTAAAAAGCATGACCCTACTCCTGGCTATCGAACTTATAGTGTGAATTTCCAAACCGACAATGAGGACGAACCCGGCGCCGTTACAAGAGTTTTTCTGCCGTATAGCGGTAAGCCCGGGGAAGATACAGGCGGCCAGCCTTGCGATCACGAAACCAAGGCATGGGATCCCCAACACTTGAGAGATGTTGGCTGTGTCGTTTCATTGCCAAAAAATACGGCTTCAGATTCTTTTAAAGCAACCCCTGGCGCCTTTCAATTGATGTCTGAGATGTTAACTGATGATGTTAACATTCGTCTCGATGGACAATCTCTTTACTTTGATGTCCCTGCGGCAAAAATGCCACAAATACCACAATTTTCTGTGGCATCTATTATGCCGGCCTTTGCTGGAGGAGATGCAACCGCTGCAGAAACATTTGAGCAGAAGTGGGCGTCCTTTGCACAAAAAATGAATGAAGCTAAAGAGAGTGGATTGTTTAATCGTTTTCAGTTCAAGTATCAGGTTATAAAAAGCGATAATAAATTTAACTCATTTGTTTTCCAAAAAACCCAATTGGGAATCAATGTCGAAGAAAGCGCTGTCATAGAAGACTATTCCAAAAAAGAACAATATACTATTGACTATAGAAGTTTATTTGCAGCGGAAGGCTTGCATCGCACTAATCCTGATACCGGCACCGAAATTATTGGACAAACAAGCGATTCTCTGCCAAATGCTCTGGCAGAGCAAATATTATTAAAAATAGAAAATTACTCTAAACGCTTTGCAGGACATGAGATGTTCGCTAACAGTGAAGCCTTAAAGGAGCGTGAAGAATTTAAGCATTGGATTGCGAATAAATATTATGCAGAGATTAATGAGGGGTATGTTGAATCTTTTCTAGATGCAACTGTTAGCTCTCCAATGTTTAGAGCTACTTCTTTCGAAAGAATTTTTAATAAAATTTTTCCAACAGAAAGGACATGTACGACCGATGCTGGGATTGAAAGTAGTGAAAATCCTGGCTTACTAAACATCCCAGATATACGTGAAAAGATTGAAGATAAGTTAGAAGAAATATTATGTAGAGAATTTTATAACCCAACACGCCAAAGAACGCCAGTTAAAGTTGATAAGGTGGCTAACAAGTTGGTTACACCACCGGGAAGTGATTCAGGCACAATAGAAGACTTGAAGGCCAGCTCGAAAAAATATATGGGAAGCAGCCTAGACAATGAGCCCCCACCCGAACGTCTAAGACCAATCGAGGAGGCAGCTCTAGATGGCCTAATAATGACTAGAATTAGGCTAGGAATAATACAGAAAGTATTTGAATATTTGGTTATGATGCCAGTTTTCGAAATGAAAGCGATGCTTAAGAGTGAGTTTTTCATGGAGTATCTATATAACTTTTTATTATCTGAAATTGACAAGGAAGTCGCAGAGAATGATTATCGTGGAAATTATAGATCAGATATTTTTACAAGATGTCAAAAGATAATGAAAGATCGCCTAGGCGGCGGCCATGGCCAAACCTCTTATGTAGACGAACACTATCATGTTTACGAGATAGATGAAGAGGGATACGGCATTGCAAAAAGTTCCCATGGTCATATCCATCAAGTTGTTGATTATCAAGTATTACCTTCACAAGAATTAAGCCTAGAGGCATTAATACAGAACAATTTAGTTGATTTAGGAGATTTACCTCCGGGCAAAAGCCGCCACCATGTGCATACTTTGCAATCAGCCCACCGCGTGCCGGGAGGCTATGAGGCTTTTAAGACGCTGGTAGGTGAGGAATTTATTAACGTATTTGATATTTTTGATGAGGTTTTGCAATCAAGTGAACTATCAGATTTATCAATAGAGAAGATTTTCAATGCGTCTGGCATATTTAAAAGATTGTTAAAAATTGGCGATATATATGAAATACCAGCTAGCGGTGATGCTTATGTTGAAGGCCCGGGCGGCGCCATTCCCATACATGGAAACAGCGTCGAAAAAACAAATGTCTACTGCGCGTATGCTGCTGATCAGAATGGCGGAGGAAAATTCCACAACATCCCGGCAATGTGGGATAATAAGCTATATGATAATTTTATATTTGAGCCTTATATCGCGATCGAACATGAATTAGAAGAAGACGGTCAGCCAAAATTAAAAACATATTTAAAACAATTATCTGATAAAATAGCCAATTATGAAGCAGAAGGTTATGAATCTACTATAGATGACTATCAGGATCTTTTTAATGCTAAGGGTATCAATATTAATAATTGGTATGAAAATGGCATTTGGAGCATAGAGCATGTAAATCAGCTGTTTGGAATCATTGCCGGCGCCGAAAGTATACTTGAATTTGCTGCAGCAGCACAAGCTGATTCGGGAGTCGGCTTAACAAAAGAAAACTTCAATGAGCTTCTGGAATACAAAGGAAAAATGGATTTGTGGGATGGGAAGTATAAACATCCGGATGAAGGGTCTTGGTATACTTTTGAAGAATTAGATAAAGTTGGAACCGAGGATGGCTTTATAAAGGGCGGCTATGTTGAAGCTAGCTTGTGGCTATCGACAGATGCTATCTT
>CEUX01029489.1_pt1 | contig 12503 bp, 3 predicted proteins | sample 531361 | NCBI WGS metagenome assembly CEUX01 (sample SAMEA2622736, study PRJEB7988) | marine metagenome | isolation source: saline water (ENVO:00002010), including
AATACTTTTTCAGGATTAAGTTGCGGTAATGGTACTGTAGTATCAATTGCTAGTGCTCCTGATGCTGTATATCATCAAAAAAATAGCACTAAATTACATTATAATGTAGGGACAACAAACCAAGCAGGTTCAGATAATATTAAACATAATAGCAAATTGCATATTGCAGATGATAGACCTGGAACTAAATATAGTAGATTGTGGTTAGCTGATACTAGCTTTATGTTACCTGATAAAAAGCATTCTCGAGAAATTAAAATGACAACAGGTACTAAAAAAACACATGGATTTAATAAATATCCATTAGATAGACCATTATTAGCTGGTGAAATTCATAGTTATCATACTACTATTACAGGTGATAGGCCTAATGGAGAAAATTGTCCTGTAATTAGATTTAAACATAGCGAAGTTACTACTTATGCAAAAAGAAAAGGTGGTGACGTTACCTCAGATACTACGGCTGGACAATATCGTAATAAAGGAGTATGGGTAGGAGCTTGTATTAGTATAAGAGATAAGGATACTGGTATTATACAGACTAGACAAATTGTTGAAAGTCGTTCTACTGGTACTTATACATATGTTCATGTCCATTATCCATTTGCACATAAACCTGATGATGGTGATAACTTTTGGTTATGGAAACATGCATATGTATGTACAGCTCCTTTAAGATTATTTACAGATAAAAATGTTGGATATGGCTTGGGCAGAGCTTATCATCAGCAAGTTGCTGGAGAATATCAACTAAGAACACCTTTCAGACATTCACTTGCTATTAAAGAAACTAGAGCTGATGGTACTTATACAACAATAGTAACTAATAGCATTCACCATTTTTCTAATGGAGATAAAATAAAACTTAAAAATATAGATAGTCCTTCAATATCTGATGGTATATATGATGTATATTCAGCTACTAATCCAAGACTCGTATTAATTGCAAATGGTGGTAGTGGTGCTGATACTGCTCAAACAGGAGCTACTATCGAAAGATATACTTGGGATTCTCCAAATACTCACAATAATCATATTAGATTAGAAATTGATAAACCTTTACTTCATACAATGTTTGGGGGATTAGATTTAAGAAAAACATTTACAAATACTACAACTAATTTTGCTGAAAGTAGTGGAAAAAACACAATTACTACAGGAGAAGATAATAATTACAGGGTAGGGGATGCTGTTCAAATAGATACTACTTCAGATGAAGGTAAAGATGGTGTTTTTTCTGTAATAGAAAGAGTTAATGCTACTAATTTTAAAGTATGGAGTACAGATACTTCAGGTGCTGGAGCAGGAATATCTCGTAATGTGTGGTGGCAAAGTTTAATTGCATCTCAAACTGGAACAGCTAAACTTGGAGAAATAAGTCATGGTTTGTATAGTTGGAGCAAGGGAAGAGAAGATGGCAATATTGTAAGGGAAGATAGAGAAGATAAGGAAGATTCAGATATTTATATGACTACAGCGCAAACTGTTATAGATATTCAAGCAAGTTCAAGTGCTAATAGTGCTGGATATTTTAAGGCTAATAATATATATAGATATAAAATATCATTAATATACGATGGTTATCAAGAAGGATTATTAAGTAGTGGTACTTGGGAATACATAGATACAAGTGGTAGAGATTCCTTGGATATAACGTTACAAATCAAAGAATATAGTAAAAGATTAACTCATATATGTATATATAGAAAAGATACAAAAAATGCTTTATATAAATTAGTCAAAGAAGTTAGAACAGATACTGGTTGGGAATACGATGATGAAAAATGGTCTTTTGAATTTGAAGATGAAGGTGACTTAGGAGCTTCATATGAAGCAAGAACTGGATTATCTGAAATATTAGATACTATTAAAGTTAAATATGGAATGTCTATAGAAATTGATGGTTATTTATTTGCTGGTAATTGCGGGCATGATAAGATAGAAAATGCTGAGAATCTTATTTTTAGGTCTAAACCTGGTAGATTTAGTACTTTTGATTATGTTAATGATTTTATACAATTAAAATCAAAACCAACAGCTATGGCAAACTTCTTAGGAAGATTATTTGTCTTTGACTTTAATAATATATACAAAATTAATCAAGAAACTTTAGCAATAGAAGATATATTTGAAGGGATAGGATGTGTAGGTAAAGATAGTATTACAGTAACAGAACATGGAATGTTTTTCGCAGATAGAAATGGAGCATATATTCATAATGGAAATGTTCCTCAGAAATTATCAGATTCTATATCAAAATCTGGCGATACTGATACTAATTTTGGAGGCACAGATAATATAAAAGATATTAGCTGGTCTAATACTGGGGGAAATGAATTAGCTAGATACCCTTATGTTATATACGATTCTGTTATAGAAAGTGTTTTATTTTTTGTAGAATATCTAGATAAAGCTGTAGGTGTTAAAAAGGAACTAAAGTATTTAAAGAGTAATTATATCTGGAGTTATAATATTAGACGAAAAAGATGGGATTTATGGGAATTAGATAAAGATTCAGAATTAGGAGTACCTTTTGCTGGAAATAAAGGACAAATACTTGTTCCTGTAGATAATGGGATTTATGAAATTAGAGGAAGCGATAAGAAGATGGATTATACTTGGATGAGTAAAAAAATCAAGCTAGAAGGAGACTCTATTTTAAAAGTATATAATAAGTTGAAAATAAATGGTATTGAAGATAATGTTAATTTAGGAGGAACAAATAAAGAAAGTAGTGATAGACTTCTTGTCCACACAAATGCTGGAGCAGTTAGTTCTTCAGATGTAACTTATAGAAGCAAGGATTCAGGAAATTCTACTTATAAATTATCTGGAAGTAAAAGAAAAGGTAGATGGATGCAATTTAAGTTAGAAGATATGACTGAACCTATAGATTCTATAGGTATAATATATCGATTAAGGGCCGTTAAATAATGAGTGAAATTAAATTAATCACTAAGATTCAAAATTTTGAAGATGTTCAAAAATCTCTACAAGAAATCGAAACTAATTTAAATAAGTTAAATAAAGCTGTGAATTCATTAACTGAAAAACAAGCAGAAGATTCTAAAGGCAAGCCTGGTGATTTAAAGATGACTGTAAATTTCAATAAAACCTATGATTTAGAAGGTAAAACAGAGGATGGTTGGACAAAATTAGCTACCAAAGATTCATTTGATACTGGATGGTTTGAAGCATTGGAAGACCGAGTTTTTCATTGGAGACATAGAATTGAGATACAACCTCAAACTGATTTGTTAAGAACTGATATGTATATCAAAAGGAATGATAATGGACAAATCACTCACTTTAATTGTGGTTATCATCCTATGGGACACGCCCAAACTCAAGATAGAGTCGCAGCTGGTACAACTGGTGCCAATATAAATAATGATGATTTAATCGTAACTTTTACAAGTACTCATTTATTCTTTCATTGCGATATGGATAATTGTCAAAGAGGTGTTGTTTTTAACCCAATTGGAGTATCTGATGCAGATGGTTATGGAGAAGTTGTAAACATAGCAGCAGGTGGCTGGTATCCTGCAGGTGGAGCTACGTTTTGTGGAGTTGCTGAAGGAGATGGTGCTAATGTTGTTGAAATCTATGATAAATGTAAATTTAGAGTAATAGCAACAAAGGTTTTATTATAAATGTATTGCTTTAATATATTAAAACTATGTATATTATAACGATGAATTCTAAGGAGATATAATGGGTTGGTTTAGTGATAAACTATTCGGTAAGAGAAAAAGGATGGACCCTAATAAGATAAACGATTTCATGGCACCTTATGAACAAATGGTACGTGAGAGAGAAGGCATGGCTCGTCAAATTATGGACCCTTTGTCTGCTAAAAATAGAGAAATGAGAATGTATATGGAATCTCAAGCTGCAAATCAAGGAGCTCAAACAGGTTCACAATTACAAAAAATAGCTGCTATGGGTGGAATATCTCCTGCTCAAGCTATGATGCAATCAAGAATGGCTATGAATGATAGAATGTCTGGATTGCAAGGACAGCAATTAAATTGGATGCAAGGACAGCAAAATACTGGATTAGGTTTATTAGGCCAGGTTATGGATGCTAGAAAAGGTATAGGTGAACAACAAGCAAATACATATATGCAAGACATCAATGCTCATAACGCAAGAAGACAATCAAATATGAGTATGGGTGCTTCATTATTAGGGAGTTTTTTAGGCTAATGGCAATAGATTATGGAAATTACGCAGGTAGTTATGCAAACCCAGATTTAAGCGGTTTATCTCGTGGTATTGAGGGATTAAAGCAAAAGCGTTTAGAAGCTAATATTAGCAAAGCTAATAAAATTTTAGAAGACCATTTTGATAGCGCTATGAAGCCCTTGCAAGGTGCAGTATTTGGAGATTTGAGTGCACTCCCCGATATTGGTTCAAGAGGTTATATGGATTTTGGAGATGTAAATCCAGGTAAAGGATTTAAAGCTTTGACTGAACAGCATTTAGGTCAAAGGGGTAAAATAAAACGACTTTTAGATGATAGTGGCCTTATGGGAGCTCATGCTTATAATCAAAAATTTAACGAAATGCTTGCTACTTATATACCGATGCTTGAAAGAAAATTAGAAAATTATCAAGAAGTAAATAAAATGACTTCTAGTGAAATGAGAGATTTTATAGAAAAAAAAGGATTAAAAACTCTACTTATTAATTATGGCGATAAAGCAGGTATTTCTAGAGAATGGGCTATGCCTCCAAGAACATGGGGTGACGTAGGAAAAGAATGGTCAGATTGGTGGAATAAGCCAATGTTTGGCAAAGATGTTCCTATAGATAAATCAAAACCTCTAGTTGCTGGCGGTGCTGGGGCTGCTGCATTAGGATATGGCTATAAAAAAGGTATTTTTAGTGGAGATAAATGGAAGGCTCCTGGATTTGGAGCTAGAAGTGGTAAAATTCTAGGAAGTCAAAAATTTGTAAAAGATGTCAGCAAAGCTTTAAATAAAGCTGGTGCTAGTTCTAAAGCCTTACTTGATGAAGCTCGCTCTAGATATGAAGGATTAAGTAAAAAACACGGTGGTCCTGGTAAAAATACTAAAGTTGGAAGAAACCTCAGAAGCACTATTACAAAATTAGATAAAAGAGTTACTAGGGAAATAGCTAGACCTCAAAATGTATCAGATGCTAAAAAGCTTTGGTCTAGATTATTAGGTAAACATGGCAGTACAAGCGGTATAAGAAAAGCATTAGTTAAAAAAGTAGGTCGTAAGAAAGCTTTATTAATGGCTGCTAAACTAGGGCTTGGTGCAGCTGGAACCATTATACCAGAAGGGCTTTCTACAGCTGCTGGCGTAGCTGCTATAGGCCACACACTATATACAGTTGCTAATGCTTTACTAGGAGACGAATAATGTGGCTGAGCAGCAAGAACAACAATTTCAACCTACATACAATCAAGAACAAACTCGAAGGTTAATAAAAGCCTATCAAAATAGTCCTAGCAGATTTCCAGAGCAGGACTTAGAATCAATAAGACAACATTCATATCATTATAATATACCTTTCTATGAAGGTGAGTTTTCTATCATGGATGCTCTTAAACAAGCAGGAGGGGGCTTTTTTGAAGGTTTTACTACTCTAAGGATATCAGACCCACCTGACAATGAATACGAGGCTGTAGCACGTAATATAGGCCATTTAGCAGGTTTTGTGCCTGGATTGCTATCTGCTCCATTAAAAGCTTTAGGCTTAATGAAAGCTGCTAGAGCTGTTGGTGCTGTTAAATCTATTCCTATGTTAGGAGCTGATTTAGTTAGTAAACAAGCCAAGAAACTTATAAAGCCTGTAGTTAAAGCAGCTCGTGGTTCTAGGTATAAAGCTGTAGATGCAGCTTCTACCTTTATGCTTGCTGATAAAGCTAAACATATGGCTGAAGGAGCATTTCATTTAGGTACTGCTAGTGCTATATCTTCTGTATGGGATGGTGTAGACCAAATGATGCATAGTTTTTTACATGGTGGTGTAGCAGGAGGTGTATTTAGAGGTATAGGTAATGTTATTCCTGGTACTAAAACAGGAGATAAAGCCATGAGAGCTATGGCTGGTGGATTATTTATGGGACTACCTACTACTTTAAGAGGAGCAACTACACCTGAACAAATATATGAGTATTTGGCTGGAGCATACTTTGGTGGTAAGGAAATGCCTTGGTTTAGAGCTAAAGCTTTTAAAGGTTTAAAAGAAATGGACAAACAAGCTCAAAAGAATCCCAAGTTAGAAATGGAAAGAAATCCTGAAGAGATGGAAGGTTGGGGAGAGTATCCTGAGATGGTTCAAAAAGAGATGAAAAAACTATCTATTGAAAGATGGGGCACTCCTAAAGATAGACAAGCTGGGGCTTATTTTATGATGGATTTACATGGTATTACTGATAAAATACCAGCAGAAAATCTAACTACAGAAGGATATAAAGCTTTGTCTGCTATTAGAAAAGGACAACAGAAAAAGACAAGAAAATCTGCTCATGATTTACTTGGAGTCGGTATGTCTGGCGGTGCTAGAGGTGCTGATACTCACTGGGCTAAAGTATTAGATAAATATGGTTTCCCCGTTATACATTATATGCCTGAAACTCCTCAAGGAAGGTCTTCTATCAAAAGCTTTTTTAACAGAAAAGTAAAAGGAGTAGATAGAGGTTTAAGTGAAAAAGAATTATTAGAATCTGGTCCTGCTATAGAGAAAGCAAATAAAACTCTACAAAGACGTATTGATAAAATAACACCTTATCATCAACAAATGTTGTTAAGAAATGCATGGCAAATTAAAAATGCTAAAAGTGTTTTTGCTGTAGGAGAAATAGATACAACTCAAAAAGGCAGAAGAGCGCATTTAAATGGAAGAACTGTAAAAGGAGGAACTGGTTGGGCAGTTCAAATGGGTATAGATAAAGGGTTAGGTAAGGTATATGTATATGACCCTAAACAAAGAGGTTGGTTTAAATGGAGCAAGGATGCAGGTAGATTTAAAGCTATACAAGAAACTCCTAAATTAACTCAAAATCCAGCTGTAATAGGTACTAGGGGTGATATAAGATATAAAGATGCTTCTGGAAATTGGATTCATAAACTATCTTCTCATGCTAAACAAGCTATAGAAGATGTAGCTAAAGTTACTTTCGGTGCTGAACCTAAAGGAACTGCTACTAAAGTCAAAGGAGCTGTCCCTGAAAAAGATATTAAAGTATATCATCCAGAAACTCTTAAAAATATGGAAAAACTCAATGATGAGATTCTTTCTAAACAAAAAGATTTGTCAGATATTTCTGATGTTTTAAAAACTAAACCTGATAAAATTAGGATTAAAGAACTAAAGAAACAGCAAAAAACTTTAAGAAATGAAATAAAAGCATTAGAGAAAGAAATAAGCGAACATAAAGGATTAAAAGAATCTCAATATATAGATTACTCTACTGGAGAAATAGTTAATGGTATAGATACAGGTAGTGCTCCATCTCAATCTACATCTCCTTTAATGAAAAAGGGAGAATATTTTGCTAGTGAATTTTTATCATCGAAATGGGATACAGCTGATATAGGCCCTTTAAGTAAAAGAGATAGAATGCTTGACTATGGTAAGCAAGTTGAAATGGTTATACGAAATTATGTTCAAGAAGGTAATAAGAATGTTAAATCTATGGAAGCAATTAGTGATATTCAAAAAGGATTAGATGTAAAGCTTTCAGATAAAGCTAAGGGATATATTAGGAAATGGTTAACTGAATTAAACTTAGGTAAGCAGGTTATATATATTAAAACTCGTGGTGGTAAACTGCAATTTACTGACCCTCAAAGACCTACAAGCTTATCAGGTAAAAATATAAGACAAATAGAACCTCCTAAGCTAATTGAAGAAGTTTATGAAGCTGAGGGTGGTAAGTTAGATAAAGGGATTGGCTCTTCCTTAGTTGTATTTGATAATGTATCTACAAGGAAAAAGAATGGTATTTCTGTAGACGTAGATTTAAATAAATTAGTAAATCATTTTAAATATAATGAGAATTTATCTGATGCTGAAGCTGCTACAAAAGCTAATAACCTTAAAGCTAGAGTTATAAAAGATATGGTTAAAAACCATGATATGTATCCTCTTGGTGGTCAAGGAGATAAAGGTAGAGTAGTATTTGTCAAATTTCATCCAAAGACACAATCCTCATCTACTACTAAGTTAAGTAAAGATTTAATAAATATTCGAAAATCATTAAAGAAGGTTGATAAAAATACACTTAAACATCTTAGAAGTGATAAAGCAAAAGCAAAAAGTGAGATGGGTATTACTGGACCTCAATTCGATAAAATGCTTCACTCTAATGTTATGTATGATTTGTCTTTAAATGGATTTGAGAATAATCCAGCTAATATAGCTAAAGTTATGGGACCTGGTTTTATCCCTAATGCTATAGCTTATAATAAAAGAGCTCAAATATGGATGACAAATGGATATGGTGGTAATAAAGAATTTATTAAAACTCAAATAAAAGACTTGTCTAAAGAGGGAGATTATAAGTATATGCTTATAGGAGACCCTAAAGAATCTAAAACTAAATCTTCTTTAAAAGCATTAAATATAGAGCTACCAGAACACGTTGATGGTGCTATATTAGTTAGAGATGATATTGTAGATGCTATTAATTTAGATGCTGGTCATCCTAAATCAGGTCAAAATAAATCTTTTATAGTAGACCCTAATAGTCAGCATGGAGCTCTTCTTGGTAAATATATGATGCACAAAGTAGGAACTATTGCTTCAGAAGCAATGAAAGACAAAGGTGTTCATATGCTTGTTATGACTTCAGCTGCTAAACAAACTGGTACTAGAAAAATTGGTGATTATGAAGTTGCAGATGATATGTCGCTTAAATTTAAGGGAGGCGAAGTATATAAATTAAATCCAGGCAGTGTTAAATATAATTCATCGGTAACTAATGACCATCATATGATACAAAGACAAATATGGGTTAAACAACTCTTTACTAATTTACACCAATATGCGCATTCTCCTATATCTAAAGATATTATGTCTGATATACATAAAGAAGTAATTCAAAAAGCATTTAATGGTGACCCTGAAGTTAATAAAAGATTAGACGCTTATATAAAAACATTAGATAATTCTAAAATAGATTATTTACTTAAACATTTAGAAGATATAGGGACTAATGAACTTATTGCAGCTTTAAAAACTCCTGGTGCTGAAAGATTTTCTGAAAGAGCTATGCAATCTATGCTTAGAATAGTAGAAAGAGATATAGAAGAGGCTTTTAGAAGTGGAGAAATAAGCCAAGAACAAAGAGCTCAATCTATTAGTGTTATTAAAGATTCTGTGTCTCCAATAGATAGAATACTTAAGAATGTAGCAGTAGTGGGTGAAGAAGCTGCTATGGAAGGTAAAGCTGGATACTCTGGATATATGCATAAATATGTTAAAGATTATAGACAAAGGGTACTGCATAATTACTTTGTTAAATCAGTTACTACGCCTAGAATGGATAATTCTGCTTTAGCTAGAATGAGACCTTATGATAAATGGATGCAAAAGAAATTCCCTAAACTAATGAAAGATGATACTATCTTTTATTTAGATAATGCTTATAGAGATACTAAGATTAAACTTCCTGATGGCAAAACTGTTAGATTGGAAGATATATGGATGAAGAGAATGAGTGAATACAAAGAGATTGCTGATGATGTACTAGAAGCAATAGTATTACGTGTTCCTATGGATTCTATTTCAGGTGCTCATAAACTTAAATTTGATGGATTTACTGGTAGAGATGGACATGGTATACTATTACACGCTAGAGCAATGAGAGCTTTAGGTGGAGCTGACCTTGATGGTGACGAAGCATTTGTCTATTTTGGAGGTAAGAGAGCAGACGGTACTGGATATGGTATGAAAAAGTCATGGAAAGATGCTATACATGCTAATAAAGAAGAATATTATGGCAAAAAAGGAGTAAAAGATAATAAAGCAGATTTTAGAGATTTATTAACCGTAGGTGCTGGTAAAGACAATCCTATGAAAACAAGTAAAGCTTTATTCTATTCTCCTTATTCTAGATTAAAAGCATCTGAAGGAGCTATGGATGGAAGAGAAAGACTTGGGCAAGTTGTAACTCAATCTCAAGTAATGAAATCTGCTTACTCTGCTTTAATGGAAGCTCCTGGTAAGAAAGATAATTTCAATTTTAGTATTGGTTTTGGAAAAAAGAAGAAAGTTTACGATGTCACTATAACACCTAAAACTTCTACTAAAGAACAACAATATCAAAGAGAGTTAATAAGAGCACAAATAGCTTTTGCTTCTGACCCATTAGATGAAGCTGGATTAGTAAGTCCTGAGAAGTTCTTCTTTACTGCTCATAATGCTCATTTCAATACTACTTTTAAACATAAAGGAAAAGTAGTCAAAGAACCTAGTGATTTAATGTCACATCATCTTAAAAAAGGTTTATATAAAAACTTTAAGAATATGAACGATGCTTATTTTAGTAGGAATTATGCTGAAGGTAGAAACTTTACAATGGCTGAAGTTAATGAAAGAGCTGCTGATGTAGCTAACTTAACCGAAGCTCAGAAAAATACCTTATTACCTAAAATGGTTGAAACATTAGAAGGATTAGATTGGAGTGATAATCTATTCAACAGAATGGATAGACAAGCTACTAAAGCTGTATATGCAGAAATAAATGATATGGTTAAAGAGTTTGAATGGCTTAAACCTGTAATGAAAAGAGCTTCTTTTAAAGTTCCTTACAATAAACATATACAAACAGTATTAGAAAATAAGCTTTATGATAGATTTCATAGAAGAGAAATTGCTTTAGATAGTTCTCCTGATGGATTAAATAGATTTTTAAATGTAATAAAAGGCACTACATGGGGAAATCAATTAAGTTCTGAAATACAAAAGAAAGAACATCTTTTTAATTATAAAAAAAGAATGCGAATATTAGAACAAATCTCTCAACAAGGTGAAGATTTTATGTCAAATGACCTAGCAGATATGGCGACTTTGCTTAATATTAAAAGAATTCTTAAAAAGGGATATATTGATAAGAAAAGAATAGGTTCTATTCATCGCCAATCAGAGATGTTTAAAGCTAGAAGCTATTTAAATATAAGAGAAAGAAAAGAATTAGATTATAGTGCTTATCTTGGAACAGCTGAAGAGATACAGCATGCTAAAAATATAGAATTTTTAATGAAAGGATACAGAAAACTTACTGGGGAGAAAGTTAAAGATAAAGATTTAATTGGAGATAAAAGGTCTGCTGCTTGGGACCAAGCTCAATTAGATGCTAAAATATCTGAATATAAAGGTAAGTTAAAATCTGATTTAGAAAGAGAATTGTTTGACCATTTTATGATAGGTACTTTAAATAGAGGAAATTTGGCTAAAGTAAATGAATATATTAAAAAAGTTCCTCAAAAAGATTATAGTCCTGCCTTAAATGATTTAGTAACTAAAATGATTAATGAAGCATCTAGAACAAAACAAAGTAGATTAGCTTTTAATTCTGAAGAAATAAGTAACGAAGCTATACAAAATCATTTCAGAGTTATGAATGATGTATTTAGCGATACATTTAAACCTTCTTCTAAAGAGGAAATTAATAAAACTACGAATGAAGTCAAAGAAGTATTAGACAAAGGTAATGTAGGTGAAATATCTATTGTAGACGACTTGGTACAAGGAGCTCATAAAGGAGAGGGTTATGCTGGATTAAAGCCTGGGGAAGTTACCAATAAAGATAAAGCAACTATAACTGCTATTGCTACTATGCTTAAAAAACATAACAATAAACTTGGGAATAATTTACCTGATTTAAATGAGATGGTTAGAGGTATTACTGAAGAAATAGGTGGGATGGGTAAGAATTTAAACACATTGCATAGACAAGATTTTGAAAATATTAAAAGATATTTAGAAGAAGTAGAAGGTGGTACTGTTTGGCAAAAAATATGGAAAAGTGATAAACCTGAAATGCAAAAAAGATATTGGAGTCTCTTCCCAGCTACTGTTAATAGAGAGTTGATGAAGCACGATATTCTTTGGCTTAAAAAGGAGGGTTATTTTGTTACTAAAGAAACTGAATCTGGAATTTCTGCTACTCCTGGACAAATAAGGAGACCTACCTATTTCTTAGACGTACTTCAAAATTGGATTCATAAATCCAATGCATTATCTACTGGTAAAGCAGAGCAAATATCAAAAGAGATTGCACAAGATTTTGTTAATATTAGTGAATTAAAACAAGGTAATGATTTATTTAGAGTATCTGTTGCTCAAAGAGAGCTTGGAATTAAAGAGATGATAGATAAAATGGATGAACCTGACAGTATAAAGAAATATTATAGGTTAGTTTATGACCAGTTAAAAAACACAACGGAAAAAGAAGTTAAATGGAATACATTAAAGGATAAAGAATTTACTTTATCAAATGATATAGGTGAACGTATTAC
>CEUX01001638.1_pt1 | contig 12492 bp, 12 predicted proteins | sample 531361 | NCBI WGS metagenome assembly CEUX01 (sample SAMEA2622736, study PRJEB7988) | marine metagenome | isolation source: saline water (ENVO:00002010), including
TCTTATTACGGGCGACTGTTAGAAGAAGCGCAGAAAGAACAACGGATAGGGAAGGTTAACCACGACCCCGGCTTACTGGTCAATACTTGGTGGGACTTAGGTATGGGCGATGCAACGGCAATTTGGTTTGCACAAAAAAACGGTGCAGAAATACGCCTGATTGACTATTACGAGGCGACAGGTGAACCGTTAAGTCATTACGTTAATGTTTTAGAAGAAAAAGCAAAAGCAGGCGAATGGAAATATGATTCGCACGTTTTACCGCACGATGTGAGGCAACGTTCACTCGACACAGGTCGTACACGAGTTGAAGCGTTAGAAAGTTTAGGAGTGACAGTTGATATCGTGCCACAGCACAAAGTTGAAGATGGCATTGAGTCTGTGAGGCGTAATTTAAAAAACTGTTGGTTTGACGAATTAAGGTGTAAACGCGGTTTAGATGCGTTGCGACAATACAAGGCGCAATATGACGAAGTAAGACGGACTTTTCGTTTAAAACCCGTACACGATTGGGCTTCTCATGCCGCAGACGCTTTTAGATATGGTTGTATGCACGTTCCTATAAAGTACGAGTGGCAACCGTTAGATTATGAAAATCAAGGAATTGTTTAATGGCAAAATCATCACCAATATCTGACGAACAAGTTGCGGCAATTTGCCGTAGTGAAATTGACAGTGCGGCTGGAACAGCATCAGGTGAAATATCGCATGAGCGTGCAGAAGCACTTGATTATTACTATGGCGAACCTTACGGCGATGAAGCAGATGGTCGTAGTCAGGTAGTGACTCGTGAGGTTATGGAGACTATTGAATGGATTATGCCGTCACTTGCACGCATATTTACAGACAGTGACAATTTAGTCACGTTTGACCCGGTAAACGAGACCGACATTGAGCAAGCTAAATTAGAGACAAAAGCGTGTAATTATGTTTACTGGAAACAAAATAGAGGATTTTATAATACCTATACGATGTTAAAAGATGCTTTGTTAAGCAAAACAGGTATTTTAAAAATATATTGGGATGATACAAAAGAAGAAACCAAAGAAGACTATGAAGGTTTAGACGAAATTCAACTAGGTGAATTATTAGCTGACCCGTTCACACAAAGAGAAATATTAGAGATTGAAGAAGGTGAGTTAGGTTTATTAAATGTTACTTTTAAAGTAACAGAAACATCAGGAAAAGTTGTAGTTGAGCCTGTCCCACCAGAAGAATTTGGGATTGCGAGGTATGCTAGAAGCCCTTATGTAGAGGACACTAATTTTTGTTTTCATCGCACGTTAAAATCGTTTACTGAATTAGTGCAAATGGGTTATGACATTGAACTAATACGATCTTTACCTTATGACGAAGCGGCACAGACAGAAGAAGAATTAGCCAGAAGAAATAAAACAGACGAAGAAGAACCTTTTGACTACGTTTCGCAAGAGTCAATGCGGAATTATTTTATTACTGAGTGCTACATTAAATGCGATAGAGACGGCGATGACATTGCAGAATTATTGCGAGTAACATTAGCAGGCGGTCACTATACTGCAGGCAGTAGTCGTTTGTTAGGCATTGAAGAAGTAGACAACATGCCGTTTGCAACGGTCAGTCCCATTCTTATGCCGCACAAATTTTATGGCATGAGCCTAGCCGATGTCACGATGGATTTACAGCGTATAAAATCAGTATTGTTGCGCCAAATGTTAGATAACACATATTTAGCAAATAACAGTCGTACAGCAGTTAACGATTCGCATGTAAATATGGATGATTTACTAACATCTCGACCCGGTGGTGTTGTGCGATTCAAAGGTGAAGGAGCAGCAGGACAATATATCACGCCGATTCCTCACAATAGTTTGCCGCAAGAGGCTTATTCAATGATGGGTTATCTCGATGATGTGAGAAAACAACGTACAGGAGTGGGAGACGAAGTTGCTGGTTTAGATAAAAATGCTTTAGCTAATGTTAATACAGGGGTTGCGGCTTTAGCTTATGACGCTGCTAGATCAAAAATAGAGCTTATTGCGCGTATCATTGGTGAAGTAGGGTTCAAAGATGTTTTTCGTTTAATTCACGAGCTGTTAATGAAACATCAAGATCGAGAAATGATGTTAAATGTAGCAGGTAATTTTCAAGCAGTGCGACCTAGTGAATGGCGCAAGCGTCAAAATACAACAGTTGAAATTGGCATGGGTTCAATATCAAAAGAACGCCGTATGGTAGCTTTAGAACAAGTTATGGCAAAACAAAATGAATTAGTAGCAAATGGTGGCATGGGAACAATGGTTCAACCATTTCAAATTTATGAGTCGTTGCGAGATATGACGGAAGCGTACGGATTACAACCACAAGCGTATTTTAGTGATCCGCGTTTTGCGCCACCGCCACCACCTCCGCAACCTGACATGCAAGCAGAGTTAGCGATGACACACGCAAAAGCGTTAATGATGGACGCAGAATCTAAAATTCAAAAGAATCAACTCGATATGGCACGAACACAAGCAGAGATGCAATTAAAAATGCGTGAGATTGAGTTAAAAGCGCAAGAGATACAACTAAAAGCTGATATCGAGCGCATGAAAGGGGAGTTGGCATCAATTCAACGAGAAACCGATGCAGATACTAAAGTTGCAAACTTAGAACTAGAGATGGGTAAACAAGCAACAGCGCAACGACTTGAAGAATTGGAGTTACAGTTAAAAGCCGTTCAGGAAGAACGCAATCAAGAAATTGAATTATATAAAACACAAACAAATAATTTAACAAAACTTGTAACTGAAGAAATGAAACATGATGGTCAAGCTGAAGAATCGCAAGAACTCAAAGCGTTAGTCACGCAGTTAATGAACGAAAACGAGCAGCTTAAACAAAATATTGAGGCGTTAAATGGCTCGAATTGAAAAAGAACGAGCTTTTAAAGCGCAACAAATACTAGATAACGAGATTTATCAAGAAAGTATAAAAATCATTCAAGATCAGTTAGTGGAAGCATGGCAAAACACCGCAGTGTCGCAACAAGAAGAAAGAGAGAAAATCTATCAGATGTTGTTAGCGACCAAACAAGTAGTAAGTTATTTTGAAAAAGTTTTAACAACCGGAAAAATGGCAGAGATGCAGGAGTTAGAAAATGGCTGAACAATTAAGTATTGAACAAAGAATCGAACAGGCAATGACCTCACCAGAGGAAGCACCCCAAACAAATAATCAACCTTCCCTGCTCAACTCTGAGCAAGAGCAACCTATAGCAGAGGAATTAGTTGAATCTAATGTAGAGGAAACTACGGAACCTGAAGTAGTAGAGCCTGATGATGTTGAAGCAATACCAGAAGCAGCCGAGCAAACAAGTGAAGAAACTGAAATACCTTTAAATTCTTTAAATGAATTAGCAGAGCACATTGGAGTCGATGCTGCTGATTTATATAAATTACGGGTACCAATAACGGACATAAACACCGGTGAAAAACTAGAAGTATCGTTGGGTGAGTGGAAAGATAGCTACACCAGTCAACAACGTAGTTCTCGTGCTGAACAAGAAGCAAGAGAGTTAAAAGAAACATTAGAAGCAGATAGATTGCGTTTTAATCAAGAAGTCGAGAGGCAAGCGCAAGAAGGCGCAGCGATTATCAATCAAGTCGAACAGCAACTAATGAGCGAATATCAAAATATTCCATGGGATAACTTAAAGGTAACAGACCCTACCCAATGGGCTATTAAGAAACAAGAATTTAACGAACGGCAAGTCGCTGTTCAACAAGTGCGTCAAAAAGCCGCTAATGACTATCAGCAGCGAGTTAATGAGGCGCAACAAGCACAGGCACAACAAATGCAGGAAATCGCCCAGCGAGAGTTGGAATCTTTGATGAGAGCATTGCCACAATGGAGAGATAATGAAAAACGTTCTACTGAGCAAGGTTTAATGCGTGAATATCTTTTAAATAGCGGTTATACCGCCCAAGAGTTAGAGCAAGCATACGATCATCGCACGATTGTGTTAGCGCACAAAGCGATGCAGTTCGATGCAATGCAAAAGAAAGGCAGAACCGCAAAAAATAGAGTCGCAAAGATTGGAAATAAAAAGGTTTTACGACCGGGTGCAAAACAATCTAAGCGACAAGTCAAACAAGACGCAGAAGCGCAATTACGAGCTAGATTGAAAAAAACAGGCGATCATCGTGATGCTGCTGCGTTAATTTCACAACGATTAAATAGAGGATAGAGTAATGGCAGTTCCAAGTGGTTCATTTAAAACCTACGATGCAGTAGGTGAAAGAGAAGATTTAAGCGATATTATTTATGATATCAGTCCTATGGATACTCCTTTTATGAGTAATGCTTCAAGAGAAAGTGCAAGTGCTGTTTTTTACGAATGGCAGACAGATGCGCTAGATGCAGCAAGCGCAAGCAACGCACAACTTGAGGGAGACGATGCGAATACAAATACCGCATCGCCAACAGCTCGATTAGGTAATTATTGTCAAATATCAACTAAGGTTCCAAGAGTAACAGGAACGTTGCGTGCTGTGGCAACAGCAGGTCGCGCTGATGAGTTGTCTTATCAGATTTCAAAGCGTGGACGAGAGCTTAAGCGTGATATGGAAAGCACATTAACTGGCAACCAAGCTGGTACAGCAGGTGGAGCAGGCACAGCCCGTTCTGCGGCAGGACTTGGAGCGTGGTTAAGCACAAACCAAGTGCAAAAAGGCGCAGATGCTACAACGCCTCCTACGACTTCTGGTGCTCCTGCGGCTGCACCGACAGCAGGTACAGCAGCAACTTTTGTAGAAGCTGACCTTAAAAGTGTAGTTAAGTCGTGTTGGGACAATGGAGGCGATCCGGGCGTTATTATGTGTGGTTCGTTCAATAAACAAGCGGCTTCGGGTTTTGCTGGTATTGGGACGCAGTATCGAGACGCACAACCCAATGGTGGACTCGCGCCGGGTTCTGTGATTGGTGCAGCAGACATCTATATTTCAGATTTTGGTCAGCATCAAATTGTTGCTAACCGATTCCAACCAGCAGCTACAGTGTTTGCTTTGGATATGGAGTATTGGTGTGTTGCGTATTTGAGACCGATACAAACAGAGGAGCTAGGAAAAACAGGTGATTCAACTCGCCGTATGATCATCACAGAGTACACGCTAGGTTCTAAGAATGAAAAAGCGTCTGGTAAGGTCTTTACAACAACAACTAGCTAAAGGTAATGTGAACAGGGCGTATTGGAAAATTAAAAAGATTATTTCTGGTTTGTAGGCAGATCGTTATTTTTTTTTAATCCTTCTAATGGGTCTCCTATCTTAATTGAAGGTTACGGATTGGTTCTCCGACTAATGCGCCTTGTTTTTACAGTTTGTTAACTAATACAAAAAAAGGAAATTCTTATGTATGGATCATCGGGTTCAAAGAAAAAACAAATGAATCACGACTCAACTAATTTTTCTAAAAACGATAAACAGTTTTTAAAAAATACGGGTACGTTTTCATCAAAAGGTATGAAACAAATGCCGCAGAATGTAACTTTTGGCAAAATAAGTAAAAGGCATACATGAAGCGTTTATTAGATTACGATCATTTTTCTAAAACTGCTACATGGCATGATTATGATGAAATAAATGACGTGACGACCATCGCAGAAATTCAAGATTGCGAGCCTTCTTTGGACATGTCGAAAGCGTTAAGAAACCATGACACTGGCGGTGCTAAAGGTTTAAATGAGTATTCTAAACAAGGCATTAAAAATAATTGGTGGCACGTCGCGTCTATTCCTAACAGTGTAATTATAAAATGGAAAACAGAAAAAGGTGTTGATGTTTTTAATAAGCACCAGTGGAAAGAAGTGCAAAATCTTTTGAATGATAGTGAGTATGCTTATTTAAGAACGGGTACCGGACGTGTCTAATCTGTTAAAAGATGCCGATCATGCTATAAATAACAACGAGATAGAATTTGGTTTAACGTGCGTCTTAGAGCACATGCACGAATACCCCAATGATGTAGCAAGTTACATTATGTTGTGTCGTGGTTTTATTGATGGGGGCAAAGCTCCTTTTGCTTATCCTATTGCTAAACAAGCGGTAGCACAAAAGAAAAATTGGAATACCTTAATGATGCTTGGTGCAGTCGAGCAGCAATTACAATTAGAAAAACAAGCGGTTAAAACCTTAGAGCGTGCTTTAAAGTTAATGCCACAAAATGAAGCACCACATAATTTTGCAATTCTTTATCGATTGTTAGCAGGCGTTCATGTTCAGATGTTTAAATTTGATAAAGCTGAATATTACGCAAAAAAATCATTGCAAATTGAACAACATGCACAAGCGCATGTTTCCTATGCTTTTGCAAAATTGCATAAAAGGCAATGGGCGGAAGGTTGGTATCATTATAAGTTTCATTTAGGTCATGTTGAAGACCGTAAAAAACATAATTACAGTTTGCCAGAGTGGAATGGTGAAAAAGATGTTGATGTGATGGTTTACGCAGAACAAGGGATAGGGGATCAATTAGCTTATATGAGTGCTTGTCCTGTTATTCCCAAGCAAATTAACTGTCATCCAAAACTAGAAAAATTATTCAAAAGAACGTTCAAACATTCTGAAGTTTTTGGTCAACAATTTGTTTCTGTATTCAAAGAAAAAGTAACCGCAACGCATCAGACATCAATGGCAACTATGATGCAATTTTCCGAAATGAAATCGCGTAGTGGTTATTTAAAAACTGACAATGACAAAGATATTATGTGGTCAGCATTGTTTGAAAAACTTTCTGATAAACCAAAAATCGGAATAGCTTGGACAGGGGGTAAGGTTTCCTCATCAGGATATCGATCACGAAAATTAACTTTAGAACAACTAACCCCTCTATTAGAGCAACCTTATACTTTTATCAATTTGCAATATAAAGATTCTAGCGAAGAAATTGAAGAATATTATAAAAAAACAGGGATAAAAATTCACGATTATTCGTGGGCAACACTATCGAACGATTATGATGAAACAGCAAGTTTAGTGAATAACCTTGATGCTGTCGTTTGTGTTCCAACGTCTATTTATCATTTAGCAGGAGCGTTGAGCAAACCTTGTTTTGTTGCGGTTCATAATACTCCGCACTGGCACGAAGGGTTAGAAGGTGATTCGCCTTGGTATCAATCAGTTGAGTTTTTTAGAAGAAAAGATTTTGGCACAAAAAAAACAATTGAGTTAATTATTAAAAGACTAGAAAGTAAATTTTTTAGCAAGGCAGCATTAAAAGGTGTTGCATGATTTAAAAAAAACTTTTGATCGTAACTATTTATGGTTGCTTACAAAGTTAATACAAGTTTTACAATTCAGCAGTGATTTTTTAACGAACCTCAAGCATCGCTTAATAACTTATAAAGCGCATTATGAAATTTTAAGGAGACCTAAATGAGAATATATATTGGAATTGATCCAAGACAACCAGTAGCCTATAACGTGTTGCAATGGTCAATAACAAGGCGAGCAAGTAGACCTGTTTCAATTGTTCCGTTAGTTTTGCCACAACTGCCAATTACCCGGCGTGGATTAACGGACTTTACATATTCTCGTTATTTGTGTCCAAAATTATCAGGTTATCAAGGTGTATCTATTTTTATGGATGCCGATATGCTGGTTTTAGGGGACATTCATAGAATAGTAGATTGTATGAACGGTGATCATGATGTTTATGTTCGTAAAAGCGATCAACGTTTTGAGTGGGCAAGTTTAATGTTATTTGATAATAGTAAATGTCAAACATTAACTCCTGAATTTATCAATGATGAAAAAAATTCACCGCAAGATTTAACGTGGGCAAAATCAATTGGTGATTTACCGACAGAATGGAATTTTTGTGTGGGATACGACCCCAATGCTAAAGAAACGCCGCATGTCATCCATTTTACGGCGGGTATCCCACACTTCCCCGAAACTAAAGATTGTGATTTTGCAATGGAGTGGTGGGAAGAATATGAGTCAATGACTGCTAATTGTAGTTGGTTAGAGTTAATGGGTGACTCAGTTCACGCAGAAATGGTTATAAATAATATTCAAAAACGGAAAAAAGCATGGCAATCACGACCTACGCCGAATTGAAAACTGCAATAGCAAATTGGACAGCAAGAAACGATTTGACTTCGCATTTAGATGAATTTATTGATTTAGCAGAAACGTATTTAAAACGTGTACCTGTACCAGCAGATTCACCCGATATCGGCGGTGTTCGCGGCAACATTCAACGTTCAACAGGTAATTTAATTTCAGGTACACCAACGTTAGCTTTGCCGAATGATTTTTTAGAAATTTATCGTTTAACTTTTACTGGTGATACGTTTTCAACGTTACGATATGTTGCACCTAATCAACTTGCTTTAAATCATAGGTCAGGTACCGGTCGCCCAAGTTTTTTTACAATTTCAGATGTTATTGAGTTTGATATTGCGCCCGACTCAACTTACGCTTATGAGTTAAGTTATTACCCAAGCGCAACGGCTTTATCAGACAGCAATACTTCAAATTTTATTTTAGCAACATTTCCTGATGCTTATTTAGCAGCTTGTTTATTTCATGCTTTTCGATTTTTACAAGATGAGCAAAGCGCAGCGAATTGGTTAGCGCAGTATAAACAAGAAAGTTGGTCGGCAAGTGAAACATATAGACTACCAAGAGTATCGCAAGGTAGTGTCGGTATTAAAACAGACTCAGCGAATCCATAATCATGCCAATTGAAACGATAAATTTTGGTAACTTCGAACCTGATTTGCCAGACATTGTAATACCCGGAACATCTATCGCAAAAAATTGCGTGCCACATCAAAACAGCTATTTGCCTTTTAACTCAATATCTACCGACACAAATGCGTTAACAGCGTATTGCCGAGGTGCAGTTGCATACAGCGATCAAAATGGTTTTACAGAAAGTTATTGCGGTGACGAGACAAAATTATATCGATTAGCAACTACCACCTGGTCAAGCGTAGGTGGATCAACTTATAGTTGTGCAGATGAAAGTTTTTGGGAATTTGAAAAATTTGGAGAGCAGGTAATTGCAACTAATTTTGATAATAACATTCAACTACGATCATTTGGCGCAAGTGGAACATTTGCAGATTTAGGCGGATCACCTCCAAAAGCAAAACATATTGGTATTGTTCGTGGTTTTGTAGTTTTAGGGAATGTTCAATCTGGATCAACGCATTATGCCAACAGAGTTCAATGGTCGGGTTTAGAAAATCCCACTAGTTGGGGATCTGTTCCAAGCACTCAAGCAGATTTTCAGGATTTAGTTGGAGACGGTGGCAGAGTAATGGCTGTCTTGGGCGGTGACGTTGGAATCATTTTTCAAGAACGAGCAATCTATGAAATGGAATATGTGGGTGTACCTACCGTTTTTCGTTTCAACAATACGGCTGTGGGAATGGGAACGCCAGCTCCAAGATCGGCTGTACGTTACGGCAATTCCGTATTTTTTTATTCACAAGATGGTTTCATGCGTTACGATGTTGGCGGTCGACTAACTCCTATTGGCGACAAAAAAATTGATTTATTTTTTAAAAATCGAGCGCAAGTAACACAAAGATTTAGAATGGTCGGTGCGGTTGATGTGCCGAATGCTAAAATTATTTGGAGTTATGCTACAGGTCAAGGTGATAACACTGAGTTAATTATTTATGATTTTAAAACTGACAACTGGTCTTTTGTCGAAGTAAATCATCAAATCATTTATTCTGGTCGTTCTTTTGGTTTCACGTTAGAAGGCTTAGACACAATAAACACCTCTATTGATGCGTTGCCTGCTACCTTAGATGGAGATATGTATAAAGGAGGTCAACTTGCGTTATATGTTTTTGATACTGATAACAAGAGTGGCACGTTTGGCGGTTCAGCGTTAACTGCAAGAATTGAAACAGGCGAAATTGCAACGGATCAAATGAATTTTTTATTTTGCGACAGAATACGACCTTTAGTTTTAGGTCAAAATGCTGTTAACACTGTTTTCATTGGTAGCAGAGATACTTTAAATTCAGACATAACGTATTCGTCTGGTGTCACTGTCAATAGCATTGGAGAGCATAATTTCAGAAGCGCACACCGTTACATTCGATTGCGAGTGGATATTGCTAATGGATTCGATAAAGCAATTGGTGTCAGAGCAAATATTGTAAGTAGAGGAAGACGTTAAAAATGACTCCTGAAGAAGCGCAACTAAATTTTCGGAATGAATTGCAAAATTCTATCAATAGAGAATATGTGCGAAAAAAAGAAAATCAAAGACGTTTAGGTGATGCAACTTTAGGTTTTGCAAATACTAATTTGATGCAAAATGTCGCGCCTAACACTTACAATGCGAAAACATTGCCCTATGAAGCGCAAATTGATGGTAAAAGTACTAAAGGATTAGCGTTAAAAAATTACGGTATAAATGGCAATAATATTATTGAAAAAATTGATTTAGCCAGAACAAAATATTATAGGGGCGATAAATCCGGGGGACATAAAGAAATTTATGAAAATATGCTGGAGTGGGGTGCAAAAAATAATCCAAAACTAGCAAATTATTTAGAGACTGGTAATGCGCCAGAAAAAGGATTAACAAGAGACAACTTGTTAGAGGCTTATGATTTTGCTTTAAGAGAATCCGCAAAAAATCAACAAACAAAAGTTAAATTTTTAGATAGTCCAATTGGAAAAATTGTTGGAACATTAGCAACTATAGGTGCTTCACAAATAAATCCTTTTCTCGGAGCTGCGGTAGGCGGTTATCGCGGTTCGCGGAATGATGGTGATTTATTTGATATTGCTAGAGGTGCGGCGGTTGGGTACAACGCAGCAAATCCTTTTAAAAATGCGTTTGATGACAATCAAGACAATTTGTTATATACCTCGCATCCGTTACCTCCAGAAAATCCTTTAAGTTTAAATTCAATAGTTGAGGATTTTGGTAATTATAGAAATGTATCGCGCAACTTAAATTTAAGCCCACCTCTTAAACAAGAAGAAAGCAATCCATTTTTGACATATTCGGGAGATACTCAAAATTATCAAGGTTATACAAATAATTTTTTAGAGCCATCTTTGAACGCTGCAACTAATTATCAACAAAGAGTTGCACAAGAAGAAGCAGCAGAAATAGCTGAAAGAGAACAAAGCGAAAATTTAATTGATCGATTTACAAATGTTTCAAATGTACTAAACAGAAATGAAAATCCTTTTATGCAAAATCAACAGGTTAATTTTTTGCAACCTGCAATTAGCCGATTTACTTCACAGAATAAAGTTCCTACTAATTTGAATAATATAAATTTGCCACAACTTAATAGAAATCCTTTTACTGAATTGCCGATAAGAGATTTTTCTACGCAAGTGCCTTTTGTGACAAGTCTCATTGGTGGGTCACAAATACCAACAAGAAGTCAAAATAATTTCGACTTGCAAACTTTAATTGAAAGCCTAGAGAGAGTTTAATTATGCCTCAAGTTAGAACTGCAACTACAACAACGATGCCGCGCAACCAAAGTTATGTAGATCAAATCTATGGTCTTGCACAAGGTCTGTACGGCAGAGGTGGGATTGCACCCTATCAAGGGTTGCAAATTGCGCCTATGAGCCAACAGAGAGCCGATGCGTTAAGTTTAACGGAACAAAGAGCAAGAGAAGGCACGCCTTTTTTGCAACCAATGACTCAACAATTAACAAGTACGTTCCGAGGTGATTTTTTATCACCAGAAAGTAATCCGTATTTGCGGTCAACTTTCGATCAAGCGGCACAAGCGGTAGGCGAAAATTTTAGAAATATTACGGTTCCTCAAACTGATAGTCAATTTGCGCTCGCTGGACGTTACGGTTCTGGTTTGTACAACAATGCACAACAGAGAAATCAAGAAGTTTTGGGTAGAACTTTGAATGAGTTGGCAACAAACATATACGCTCCAGCCTATGAAAATGAAAGGCAAAGGCAACTTTCTGCGATGCGCTATGCTCCTGACGCTCAAAATATGGGTTATTTTGACACAGGTCGATTAGCTACCGTTGGTCAAGAAAGAGAAAATCAAATGCAAAGACAACTGAATTTAGATGAACAAAGGTTTCTTCAAGCTCAAGAGCGACCGTTCGATGCTTTAAATCGTTACGGCAATATAATTGGTGCTTTGGGATCGCGAGCTGGCACAGTGACCGGAACACAAAGTATCCCTGATAATAATTTAAACACCGCAGACTACATTGGTTTAGGTTTAAGCGGTCTAATGGGATTAAATCAATTGGGAAGTCAGGGTCAAACGTTAAGAGGAATTTTAGGATCTGGTTTTGGAAACATAAGAGATTTCTTAACCGGGTAAAAAAAGGGAAAAAAAATGGGCGAAATCAGAGATTATTCTACAACGGCGGATGACAATAACAGCACTCCACCAGACGGAGCACCAGAAGGAATGGCACCAAGCAGCGTTAATAATACGATGCGTGAAGCGTATGCAAGAATTAAAAGATGGTATGAAGATTGCCAAGGGGC
>CEUX01034147.1_pt1 | contig 12486 bp, 13 predicted proteins | sample 531361 | NCBI WGS metagenome assembly CEUX01 (sample SAMEA2622736, study PRJEB7988) | marine metagenome | isolation source: saline water (ENVO:00002010), including
ATTGCTGTAATGGTTGCGAAACCTGCCACATTAATTTGTTTTGACCAATCCAAGCAAAGCCATTCATAACTCATAGCAGTCCATGTAATTTCGTTGTCTGTAACTGTTCCAGATGTAGGCCAAGTTGGTTCACTGCTATTACTTGTATAAGGAGAACTGCCAGAAACAGCAGTTACTTTAAAAACTAAACCGTTATTTTGCGCCGTTAAAGGTTGAACAATATCGCCTAAAAAATAAGTAGTTGATGCAGCCCATTTAGCTAAATCAATTGGTATCCAACTGAACGAATCAGCGTCGTTGGCTCTTGCGTCAAGAAACGCTTCAATTGTGTCTGCTTCTGCCTCAGTTATGTTTTCCCAAGTTGGGTTCCATGTTTTTGCGTTCGGATGCATCCCAAAACTAATTCTGGCTTCAAAACCATCAGCGAACCGAACTCTTTTGATGTTTGGCCTTGATGTTTTTGAAATCCCGTAACTAGCAGCGGGTGAGGTAGGGAAAGCAGCCATAATTAAGCAGCACTAAGTAACCCGCCTGGGCGTTTTTGTTTTACAAGTTCAGATGTTACCGCCGCTGATATTGCACGACCTAACGCCGCCGCCTGTCCTTCATTTCCTTGTACTTGTGATTGTCCTTTGGCATCTACATTAACAACGACGGAAGTATTGCCCAATTGATGATTAGGGGTGACATGCCCGCCCTTACTACCTAGACGCAATAATTCAGGGCCACGCTCTCCTACTAAATAACTTCTACCAGCCCCAACAGGACCGCCCATTGCTCTCTTGGGAACTGTTGTTGTTGTTGTTGGACCTTTCTTAAACAAACCACCGAACCAATCACCAAAAGGAGCCATGATTGATTGTTGAATAGCGATTCGGGTCATATCTCGAATAATGCTTCTAGCTAAATCATTAAACGCAAGTTTCCCCGTCATCGAGAAATTAACCAACGAATCCTCTATTTTTTTAAATGAATTAGTCACCATCGTGGCAATCCTCGTTGATATATCACCCAAGCCTTCTTTATATTTTTTCAATCCATCAGTTGCTCCTTTTTTCCATTCGGCATTTAAATTTTCAGCTGATGTTTTCAATTCATCAACTCTATTTCTATATCTACCAATAAACTCACCAGTCTGTTCAGGGTTCGCAATTGTTAATTGCTCGGATAACGATGGGGGCTTTTTAGGTTCGAAAAATTCACCTATATCATTTAATTTATTTAATGGACCTGAACTAAATTTATATAAAAGATCAAGAGTTTGTTTAAATCCTGGTGCGTTAATAATATTAGTCAAACTTTCTGTAGCTTCAGTTAAACCATTTACAAGGGCTAGTATCCTCTCCATATTATCGACAATCGCAGCAATCTTTAACTCATCAAATGCAATCCTTAAATTCCTAAATTGTTGTTCCGGCCCTTTCATTGCTTCGGTCAACTTATCCGCCCCCTCCGTTCGCAGTCGTTCTAACGCAGGCAAAATATAATCAATTGTGATTTTGCCTTCTTTCGCAAGATCTCTCATCTGACCAACAGGAACACCCATTTCTAAAGCTATCGCCTGAACAATCGCAGGAGTTTGTTCAAAGACACTATTTAATTCTTCTCCTCTTAAAACGCCTGTTCCTAATGCCTGTGATAATTGCAAGAACGCGCCGGATGCTTCAGAAGCAGTCGTCCCACTTAACTTTGCCGCCGTATTAAATCCTTCATAAACAGTCCTAATATCTTCTAATTCCAATCCTATCGGCCTTAAACGTGCATAAATTTGAGCAAATTCTTTGTTGGCATTTGTCTGACTTATTCCGAATTTATTAGCTGCTTCAGTTGCGGCGTTCTGAACACTTGCTAAATCATCAAATCCTTGTGAGAGTAATTTTAATCTTCTTTCTGACTCGGTTCTTTGAACAGTGACATTTAAAGCATCTTGAACAATACTTAACGATGCATATGCTTTAGCTAATCCATCAACCGTTAGTCTTACATTCTTAACCCGACCAGCCAAACCCTGCATCGAGTTGCCGAGTCTTTGTATTGCTTGCTTTCCAATCGTCTTAACCGACAGAAGCATTGAAAACTTAGCTGCCATTATTTCTGCTCCTTATTCAAGATTTCAATTGCTCGGATTTCCATTACTTGTAAATCATCAAGCACCGTCTTGAGGTCATCATACTTGTAAATATTAGCCAAAGCTATTACTGACTCATAGCAAAAACCTGTGACTTGCCCTAGACCGCCAACCCTCCATTGAGTTTGACAACGCATGAATAAATCTAAAGCATCCTCATGCTCTGGCCATAACAAAAAGTCTTCCTCCTCCTGTTCAGGCAAAATGACACCAAACGCCTCCGCTGCTGCCTCTAATCCACTCCGATTTTTTTTATTATTTTTAAAAATATAATCAACGCAGCCCGTTAGTTTTTTCTTTTAGCTCCCTCGATTGATGAATAAAAAGCCTCTGATATAAACTGTGCAACCCTTGGTACATTTAACAACTTCTTTTTATTAGCCTCTGAAAACTTCTCCTCATTGCCATCGTCATCTTCTATCCCCTCCCAACCAACGAGCACCTCTTTACATAAATCAACAGCAACTAATTTACCTTTAGTTATTAATTCATTGATTTCTAAAATACGTGTTTCAGTTAAGCGCTTAAATTCGGCATCAAATTTAGTCTTTTCATATTTTCCACCATCGATGGGTATCTGAACATTAACAGGCCATTTATATGTCCCAGATTGATTTAGCCTTAATCCCATTCATTTATTACGTCTGAATATCAGGGTAAATCCTTAAGATTACAAACGCAATGTTTAATGGAATTTTAATTCAAACTCATCGTCTCCACTATTAGGTAAAGCCCTGTAACCAATATCTAACATCTGATAACCTACGTTCTCACCTTGTGCAATTGTCTCTAATTGTGTCGTACTTGCAGTAAATGTGATCTTATTGCCTGCTGTTTGTCCGTGTTGATGAGTCAGATTTCCTGTAGCTGTTGAATTAACAATTTCATAAAAGTTTTTTGTTCCTAATCCAACCGATTCAATAGAAACACTTCCAGAACTTGCGCGGTCAGTTATTCTTACTTTTTTTGAACTACTAACTAATTCAGAATAGTAAAGATTGTTATTTTGCTCAAAACTAAATGACTGCAATGAACCTGCATAAGAATGGAGCTGGAAAGCAGTTGTGTTTGTACTGTTAGCAACCTTAGGGTCAAGTTGAGAATAAGTTGGATTCAATATCGTTGTTGCTGATGGGGCGTTGTATAACCCTAAAAAATTAAATACAAATTTTGGAGTATCACCTGCCTCTATTTGATAAGTAAAGCTTCCTCTTGCTCCTGTCAATTTGTGAAGTGAGCCATCTATATAAACCCCAATAGTCAAACTATCAGCCGTTTCTAAATCGGTTTCTGGAGCAAATACGTTTTGACTTGCCGTTGATGTTTCTATTAACCCACATCCCAACAAAAGATCTTTGTAATCTGGCGATTGTCCTTGTGTGCCGCTTGGAGTTGCCTCGACGGTTAGATTTAAACTTACGTGGGTATTAGTTTGAATAAAAGGTCTAGACCCAAACTTTCCATCTATCGTGTTTCGATCTAATACAGTTGACGTAACAGGCTCTAGAGATACATCAGTACATAAGACAGCATCAGTACCAGCTAATGTGGCCGCCGATGCATAAGAGCTTTCTTTTTTGGCTGCTACCAGCGACTCTTTCTCTCTTAAAACAGCCATCTACAGAATCAAAACACTATGTCTACATAATAACTATTTTAAAATTGAGATCCTAACTCGAAGCCAAATTATTATTTAATGTCCGATACTTCAACTGATACGAACAAGTCACAACGCCGCCTGCTTGATCAGCATCAAAATTCTCGTTAGTACATCCAGTGGGAATAATATCCATTAGATGAGAACTAAGGGTTGCGTCTGACATCAACTTTCCATGAAGACTTTCAACTATCGGATCTGCAATTTCATCTGGAGTATTACCTCTAACAATAACTGCTACTTGAACATCTAAAGTCCAATCGAGGGTCGCTAGAGATGTGGTTTGCGTTGCCGTATCGTTTGACCATGAAACAAGCAAACAAGGACTCTCAGCCCTGCTTACTGCCGTCACGCGTGATCTGTAGATTTTAGTTCCAACTGAAGTAGTTCCAGTAAGAGCAGTCTTAACAGCATCGAGAATCGTTTCTCTCTTTGTTGTCATATTTTCTGTACTGATAGAACTGTAATCAAGCCATCATCTTCTTGATCTGCCATGCGAACCGTGAAATCATCAGAGCCAATAGTAATAGCATCCCCACTTTTTAAAGTTCCGAAATCACTCGTTTTACACCTGAAAGAGTAATCGATATATAAAACCTGATCTCCAACAGCAACATTTGTGGGCTGATCTAAATGTCCCATGCCACTTGCATCCGAACTCGTCGCACTTACAGCAGACGAATCACTGAAAAATACATCTAAATCATCACTTAAGGACATCTGCTGTTTCTACCTTTTTCTTTGGTTTTGGTTTTGGCGCTGGTGCAGGAACTTCTATTGCTTCCTTTGCACGTCCTAATTTAATTAATTCTTTCGCAGCTACATCAGAAAGGTCATAAGTTTGACCGTTTTCTAAATGCTTGCCATCTGCAGAGCAGGTTTTTGTAATTAAAACTTTCATGAAAAAAAGGGGCCGTTGCCGACCCCTAATCGATATTAAGTAGTGATATCGGCAATAGTACCGAATGAGACTGGGTTTCTTACAGCTACATCCATGGTTAAGATTCCACGGATTGAGGTAAGAGCCTTGCTGAAGTCATCAGCATCCTCACCCACAGTTATTTCTAAACCGCCGCCCCATGTGCCCATAATACACTGAGAGAAATCACCATAAACAATTGCAGAACAAACGCCTGAACTAGATCCTTTAGTTAGATTTGATGGAACTTGATTTGATGGAAGAACACCATAGCCATTTAGAACAGCTGGAGTACCACCACGACCAATTGCTGAAAGATCAGAGTTATAAAGGAATGCACCATCACCTGCTGCAGATCCTCCGGCTCTTAATTTCTTAAGCGCTCCCATCACTTTATAATTTGTCAAATAACGCACTGAATTTGGATTTACAGCACCGTTATCTTCCATTACAGCTGTTTCTAAATCGACTATTTTCTCTAGAGTTACAGCACCTCCATTTGTACCCATAGCAACTGAATTAATACCAGAAGTATTCATGATGCCCGTGGGCTGACCTGACGAGCCAGATCCTGCAAGGATCGCGCGATCCATTTCTAGCTGTAAACCATCACGCAAATCTGACCTAATAAGCTCTTCAATTCCAGGAGTACCCTGCAGAAGAACCTGCCTTGAATGCTTTTGAATTGCTGCCAGGTTCTTCGGAGAAAGCTGGATTTGATCAAACGTGCTGTTTGAAAATGTAATCGCCGTGGTGTCATTTGCGAGCCAGTAAGTTGATCCAACTCCGCTGCGACGTGGTATAGCGACATCTCCAACTAAACCATTCATTGTCTTTACACCAGCCTGAAGCATTACAGACTGATTTCTTAAAGCCTCAATGAAATCACCAGCTAGAAGATCAGTGGCGATTAAATTGCCTCCAACATTAGCCGTTCCAGCCACGTATGTAGCTCGTTCTGAAAGTGCTGTAAAAGGTACAAAGAAACTCTTCTCTGAAGAACGCTTATGACCTTTGCTTTCTACTTCACGAGATAGCTCGCGAACATAACCTGCATCTCTACTAGACCAATCATTAGTTAAGAGAGAACGAATACCAGCAGAGATCTTATATTCACACTGCTCTTTTTCATTTAGCTCTACAGGCGCAACTGATTCAACAGGCTTTTTAGAAATAGCATCTAATGCTTTAGCACGTGTTTCTTCAATACTCATGCCGCTATCTTCTGCCGCTTTTGCAAGCTCTGGAAGATTATGAGTAGCACATAATTCACGAATAGATGCAACTCTGGCGCGTTCTTTGCTAAGGACAGATTTCTCTGTTTCAGCACGCACCACTTCGAGATCGGGAGTGGTAGACATTTCTACTTTGTTTTCTATAGGAGGACAAGGTGGTGCGACAGTTGTCGCGTCAGCGTTACTTGAACGCTCTTTAGGCATATTAGATGATTTGTCTGTGTCGGACGTAGGCTTAGCAGATCGGCCTATGCCAACAGAGGGATCTGCAGCCAAACTACAGATGCTGACCTCGTGAGGACACCAGTCAACGGCTCTGTATTGGTTCTCGCCATCCTCCTCAGTTTTCCTTATTGAATACCCAGTAGAAACCCCTCTCAGGATTCCTTTTTGAACATCATTAAAAACTTCAGAAGGAAATGGATTATCAGAAAAGCGAACTTTCACATAGCCACGCTTATCTTTTAAATAAGCTGATTCGACTACTCCGATGGGTTTATCTCTGTCGTGATTAAACAACAAAGGAGCCGCATCTTTTAAACGAGATAAGTCGACAGAACTTTCACGATGGTCCAGGACTTCAATCCCTAGATAACCACGATCAACTCCTAGTTCAGAAGAAAAGGGAAACTCTACAGTCCGTGAATCTTTATCAATCTTGAATTTGACTGATTTAGGTTCAGCACGGATTTCAAGTTTCTCTTCTACATCACGAGCCTCCATTGTTTTTAGGTTTAATTTTCTCTTCTACTTTAACCACTCCGTTCTGCGTAGGGATATCGGGATTACTATCAAAAACTAATTTTAGTTGCTCTGCTTGATCGACCTCGACCTTTCTTGCGTTCATTAGTTCCTCAATATCCATACTTCCCATTTCACTTATCACCTGTGCCTGCGTTTTAAATCCAGCCTTTACCGCATCTCTTGCAGCAGCTATTTCTTTCTGAGGATCGACGAAAGCCCAACCCCTAAATAGCCATCTCACTTTTTTATATCTTTCAGGTTCTGCTTCAAAGCTATTTAATTCTAAATTACCGCTTAAAACAGATAATTCGAGCCAACTATCAAATATTGGTTGATAAAAACGCTCTTGTAAGAAACTTTGAATTGTTCGGTAATGATCGCGATCTTCTATCAGACTTAATCTTGACGACGAATAGTTGGTCTGGCTGAAATCACGACTCACGCTTTCATATGAAACTCCGCATCCACTCGCTAAAGCACGCAACATTGCGCGAAGGAACGGTTCAAACTCTCCATTAGGAGCATCCATTTGTGGAACATGAACTTGCTCCCCAGGCGCGAGATATTTCCATACACCAGGCTGAAAGTCTGTTACTCGTTCATCTTCAAAAACATCCTCTCCTAATAATTCACCTTCTGGACTGCTAATAAATCCTTGGATACTCGATGCAGCTCTTGCTCTGATAACACTGGCTTCCTGAAATCCTGCTAAGTGGTGAAGATCTTGCAGTGCGCTTGCTAACCAGCTAACGCCTCTTGTCTGGCCAGGTCTATCGGCAATAAATAAATGCAAAATTTCGTCAGCAGGCAAAATCATATGCTGCGTTTGACCTTGAGGAACAGGGAAAGGACTGTCCCCAGGATGCTGTTTGAAAAATGCATATCTTCTAGCCCTTTGGAACTCATCTCTTTCTATCCCCATCCGCCATGTGTTTTTCTTTGATAGAAGAGAGCCTGTATATTCATCATCCAGCTGGTCACTTTCCAGAAGTTCCAGTGCATATGGCGTTGTGCTTCTACCAAAAGGCTTCTTTATACAACGAACAAAAACTTCTCCACTTTCAAAAAGGGATTTAACTATTAGACGACTTATATCATTTAAAGAATCACGCCCATTAGCAGAACAAGAATCATGACGGCACCAATCCTTCCAAGCTTTTTCAATAGCGTCATTTACTTTAGTGTCTAATTTCCCTCCCCTTAATTTTCTTACATCGCACTGGATACGCACACCAGTTCCTATCACGTTTTGAACGATTGATCTTTGCGCTTGGCGAGCATATACGTTATCCCTGCAAACTTGTCGTGATCTCTGTCGTAGTTTTTTATTACTGGATTTGATTTCACTATCAGCACTAGTTCCAGCAGCTAACCAACTGAAAGTAAGACGTGATGAATTTGCACCCGCATAATTACGCTTTCTTGGTGGTGCTAAAAGTGCAGGCTTTTCTATTTCAGAAGTAAATAAGCCTTTCCAAGCATTAATAATTCCCATTAGAAACGAATCCCCACAGTGTCAGGTCTTCCTAAACCTTGTGCTTGCGTTTGTGCTGCTTTTTCTCGCTTACAAATAGATTTCAATTCTTGCAAACGAACTCTCAAATCATTCATATGGACACGCTTAAAAGTTCGATTCCCAATTGTGTATTCCTGCACCCCGTCATTAAATTTCCTTAATGCAATTTCGATATTATCTCGATCAATTTCATTTCGAGTTCGTGTCTCCAACACCCCTGCTGTTCCTGTATAGATAAGAGTCTGCTTAACCTCTATATCTCCATAACCAATCCTGTGCTTATCATCACCTTTAATTAAGATCGCTTCCCATCCCCATTTTCCCTCATCAAAGCCTGCACTATCAGTTGCTGAAATAACAAATTCCCATCCACTATCATGAGCATTCCCGACAACTGTATGAGCATTGGGAGCCGAACTTCTAAGGTAATAAGTCAGGGTCCAATCAGCACTAGTTGCCGTTTCATCAAAAGGAACAGTTGCCGATGGATCTCTCCATTTTATTGTTGTCCCTGCCGGAATTACTGCCGGAATATCTGAGGACCAAGCCATTTTTTTAAAACTTACCAACTATGAACAAAACCCTGATTAGGGGCTTGCTTAGATTTTAGAGGTTTTTTATTAGTAGGATTAGCAGCCTCGTTTAATCGTTCTTCGAATTGCTCCCATATAGTTCTGCGGTCATAACGCATATATAGACAATTTAAGGCTGCATAAGAATAAACAAGGGTGTCTAAGCTTTCGTTTCTAGCGTTTGGTTTTTTAACCCATTCTGTATGACCGAAGCCACCTCGATCATGTCTTCTAACCTGTTTTTCTGCAGTCAACTGATCGAAGTATTCACTAGTCGTAGACATATGAAAATGCAAATAACCAGGACCAGGTTCGTTATGTTTTAAACGCGAAAATAAAGTTGATTTAATAGTGTCACTTCCTACGGGATAAACCAAAGCACCACCTTTAAGAGCTTTTCCTTTGTAATTAATATCGACTTTTGATGGCCGTCCTATTGCTGGTTTATTCCTTTGAGATTGACCTTTAATTGCAATGACTCCTTGCCTTCCTCTTTCTCTTGCGTACTGGTAAACCTCAGAAGTGAAGTGTCCACCAGAATCGACAGCTATCATATCGGGTCTTAATTTAACGCCGGATGCATGTGGCCATTCCCTTAATACGATTTCATCAAGTTGCTTCCAGAGTTCTGGTCTTCCTGGATCTCCATAAATCTCTTGATGATAAAGCAACCATCCCTCTTCACAATCCGAAGGACCACTCCAAGCAAAAATCGAAATCGCAAGCCGATTATCTTGTACATCAACAGCACCAGTCAAAGCCAAGCTTCCCTTTGGCATTACTCCTGGCTCATAATGTTCGCAACGCTCCATCAAAGCATTAGCTGAAATCTTGGAGGCATAATCTTCCTCCCATGTCTCGCCAAGAATTGTGTTCACCCATACTTTCAACTTGGGTGCGTCATGTTTACTTTTTAAAAAGTCCTCACATATTTCTTCCCATGACTTCCAACCAAGTGGGCTATATAAAGAGGAAAGGTGGAAGCCTGCAGTTTTCCCATCACCCTCTGCAGTAGCTATCCACCGCCCATTATTTAGAAGATCTGTTTTGTACTCTTCACCAAAGCGCTCGTTGCAATGTTCGCATTCATATTTAACAGTGGAAGGTTTCTCATCTTCCATTTTTAGCTGCGACCATTTCAACCAATCAAAAGTTCCACAAAAAGGACAGGCAACATGAAACCTGCGCTGGTCACTTAGTAAGTACTCAGTCTCAATCCTTGAATAGGACTTTATTGTCGGCGTGCTTGCCATAAATATTTTTCTTCTTGCAAAGGTTGTCGTTCTGCGTTCTGCCAATGTGCAAGGGTCTCCTTCTCCCTCGACATCACTTGGAAAAGCATCCACCTCATCAAGAAAAATATATTTACAAGGAGTCGAACGTAGCCCAACTGCGGAATTGGCTCCTGTAAGAAGCATCATGCCTCCGACAAATTCTTTGGAAAACAAAGTATTACCAGAATCCCTAGATCTAGAAGCAGCAATCTTTTCTCTTAGCCTTGGAGTCTCCTCGATCATCGTTTGAAGCCTTTGTTTTGAAAGCCTCTTTGCCATTTCTACAGTTGGTTGAACAACGAGACAGCTGGATGGCGCATGATCCACTATGTAGCCAAGCCAGTTCGATCCGCATTCCGTAGCGCCAAGTTGTGCGCCCTTCATAAAGACAACTCTCTGCGTCGGGTCGTTAGAACTCAAAGCATCCATTATTGACCTGAGATAAGGAGTCCTGCTCGTACGCCAAGGGCCAGGCTCTGATGCGGCACGACTTGAAAGTCGTCTGTATTTATTTGACCACTCACTTACAGTTAAGGGTTTTTCAAAACGAAGAGAATCAAGACTCTCTTCTAGTAGCTGATCAATAACTGCTGACACTTAAATCCTCCAATACACCTGAGATTTCATTAAGTAACAAAGTGTGAACCTTCGCTTGCTCCGTCTCAGCCGCCAAGATTGGAGCTACTCGATCAGGGATTGCCTTTAACGAATCACGCAAACCCATGTGCATTTTTGCAAGCTTTAATCTTAAATCTGCTTTATCAATTAACTTGGCACTCTTCTCTCGATATTCCAATTCACATAACCTTGCAGCAAATGCTTCTCTTATCGCTCGACTTCTAGCAAAAGATGGAACTGCTTTTTGATCAGCCTCTTGTCTTCGTAGATTTTCATCTAAATTTGGAGCGCCACCCTGTCCTCCTCTATCTGGTGACCTTGTTCCAGCGATCTCTCTATCTAACGTATCTTTATCAGTAATCATGTATGTTCGGCCATGTTTGCGTAAACTCGGTAACCTTCCTGCAGCAGCCCAACGAATCAGAGTCGTATAAGCAACGTCACATTTAGCTGCATACTCTTTTAATGTCATACTGCTATCACCTCCATTGGTTCAGTAGATGGCTTACAAATAGCTGTTTTAGACGTATATTCCTCCCATCTTTTTACAATTACGTCGCAATAGCGTGGATCTAGTTCCATTAAGCAAGCTTTACGTCTTGCTCTTTCTGCAGCAATAATTGTCGTTCCTGATCCACCAAAAGAATCTAAAACAACTGCACCCTGTACGGAGGAATTGCTCATTTGATATTGGAATAGATCAACAGGCTTCATTGTTGGATGTTCCTTATTCCTGCTTGGCCTATCAAATTCAAGAACCGTTGTTTGTTTTCGATCTGTATTCCAAGTATGAGCAGCACCTTCTTTCCATCCATACAAGCAAGGCTCATGCTTCCAGTGATAATCTTGTCGCCCCATAACCATTGTTTGCTTTAACCAAATCAAGCACTGCCTTACCCTCCAGCCCATCTCATCTGCAGCCCCTCGAAAATTAAACCCTTCAGAATCAGCGTGCCAAATATAAAAAGGAGCGCCAGGTCTCATCACCGCATCAGCAGCCGTATAAACATCAACAAGGAACTGCCTGAAATCTTGAGCGTTCATTGAATCGTTTTCAATTATCAGCTTGTCTTTTGTTTTCCCTTCGTAATCCACGTTGTAAGGAGGATCAGTAAGCCAAAGATCTGCCTGCTTCCCATCCATCAACCTTTCCAACTGTTCAATACTTGTTGAGTCACCACAAAGAAGTCGATGCTCTCCCAATATCCATAAGTCACCAGGCTTAGTAATCGGATCGTCAGGTGGTTCAGGTATCTCTTCCGCTTCACCCTCATAAGCAGGGTCCAACTCCTCCGGCATCAAATCCGACAATTCCTCATCGCTAAAACCAAGCAGGCTTATATCAAAATCATCAACAACTAAATCCTTAACCTCGCTGCGTAATAACTCCATATCCCAACCAGCATTAAGAGCAAGTTGGTTATCAGCCAAAACATAAGCCCTTCTTTGTCTCTCACTTAGGTGATCAAGAACTACCACTGGAACTGTAGATAAATCTAATTGCTGCGCAGCACAGAGACGACCATGACCAGCAATAATTCCATCGTTACTATCAACCAAGATTGGGTTTGTAAAACCAAACTCAACGATTGAATTTGCTATCTGTGCAATTTGCTCCTTGTCATGTGTCCTCGCATTCTTCTCGTATGGCTTGAGCCTATCTATTGGCCACATCTCTATTCTTTGAGCCATATGAATAGACAATTCCTTCCCAATTTCCTCTGGCACAAGCAATGAAAACCACTAAAACCATATTAGACAGTTCAAAACCACCTGATCGGTTTTCATTTTCTCACGCTAGAAAGAATCTGAGCCTTCGGACG
>CEUX01085049.1_pt1 | contig 12482 bp, 14 predicted proteins | sample 531361 | NCBI WGS metagenome assembly CEUX01 (sample SAMEA2622736, study PRJEB7988) | marine metagenome | isolation source: saline water (ENVO:00002010), including
TAATAGATTGGTGGTGCAAATGAAAGATAAAACATTAAATCATATATTAGTAGAATATCCTGATGAAGATTTATTTGAAGATGGAGAGCTAGATGAAGCTGAAGTTGAAGAAAAAATCATTACTTTATGGAGAATGGGTAAAATAACTATAGCAAGATGGGAGAAATTAAATGGCTGAGAAACATATATGGTGTAAAGGTGATTGTGAAGATGAAAATGCAATATATTATGATGATGGTAATGACCATGTTTATACAGATGAAGAAGGTAATCAATATATTTGCACTAAACATCATTGGCAATGTCCTAATTGCAATAAGATTGTGCAGGTAGGCTAATGGGATGGTTTTGTGATACAGAAGAAGCTAAAGAACATAAAAAAAATTGTAAAAAAAATCCTTGGAATTGTGATAAATGTGTTTGGATAGATGAATCAGCTATTGCTATGGGTAGATATGGTAAAGTTAAAGAACCAGACCCTGGAGAGCCTCATCCATTAACTGATTATATAATAGAAAAGTTTAATGGGAGGGTAATAGATGGCTAAAATACATTCAGAACTTAGAATTATCTGGATAACACCAGATGGATTTAAATTCTTTTCTAAAGAAGAAGCTCAATTACATTGTGAGGAATTTAATTTAATAACTAATAACGAAACAGGAGAAAACGATGTTAAAGAAATCTAAAATGTCAGTACAACAAAGAAAATACTTTGTAGAAAGAATTACGTCTACAATTAATAAACAGATATTAAGATTACGTCAAGCTAATGCAGCTGAAGTATATGATGTATCTGAAAAGCACTACATAAAATACTTAAAGTCTTTAAAATTAGATAAAACTTTAAAAGATTATGATATACATAAAAGAAAACTAGAATCTTTATATCAAAAAATAGAGGCTGTTTATAAAGAAGTTAAAAATACAATAGTTGACCCTAATGCTGATTGGAGAGAATTGCAAGATGTACCAACTATATGGAATACTACAGATACGGAAGGTATAGAAAAAGCATTTAGATGGGCTTGTAATGAAACAGCTAGAAAGAATAACAATGGCTGCACTATGACAAAAGATATACAGGCTCTTGAAAAGAAGCGTGATAAAGCTATTGATATATTACATGGCGTTGAAGAGTTTGCTGATGTTATGGATAAAGTAAATAAAAGCCTTAAAGGTACTGAGGTACCAAAGTTAGGAGCTTAATATGGATGATAAAAAAGTAATAATGCTTCTTGAGAGATGTAATAAAGCATTTCAAAATCTAGATGAAACTCTTATTTGGGTTAAATCTTTTCTTGAAGGACATCCTGGAATGGTAGAAGTTCCTCAAGCATTAAATGATAAAATTGCAGATGCACAGTTAGAAGTTTATGATTGTAAAAAGCTAACAAATGTAATGCAATTAAGACTAAAATCATTAGGAAATAAAGATGAAAATCAGTAAATTATAAGTCCTACTTTAATCATAAAACAACTGAAAAGGAGTGCCAATGAAAGTGTTGTACATTGATTTTGAACAAGGCTACAAATCTTTGGGTAGCGATGAAGACATAACAAATGCCTTCGGTTATCCAATGCTGCAGTTTGATAAATATAGTGATTTTAAATCATTATTAGGTGGCTTGTTTGAAAGAAAAGTAATAAAAGAAGAAGTAAAAATAGGAGCTGTAACAGTTCCACAAGAATCTACAAAATGGGTTAAAAAACAAGGAGTAGATTTAGACTGTATAGTATTAGATACTGGTACAGAGTTAGTAAAGAAATATCAACGTGAATTACAAGGAACAAAAGATAAGCTTACTATTCAACAATGGGGTCAAATAAAGAATCAACTTGACATCTTAATGAATGTTGTAAATCAATTACCTTGTAGTGTTATAGTCAATACTCACATTAAACCTATGAAAGATGATGAGCTTGGTATACAAAAATTGTACCCAGCTATAGAAGGTTCTACTAAAGAAGATGTAGGGAAATGGTTTGACTTTGTACTATATACTAAAGTTGATAAAGATAAAACAGGCAAAAGAAACTACATATGGGTAACTGGAAGAGATGAAAGATACTGTCATGCTAAAGATAGAAGTCAATCCTTAAAAACAGAAATGCTACAGGATTATAGTGAAATATTTAGTGTAGTAAAATCTAAAGGTTGGACTAATGCAAAAGTATTATGTATTGGGGACCCTGGAAGTGGTAAAACTTTAAGCTTAAAAACAATAAACAAGAAAGAAGGTAAGTAATGGCAATAACAATGACTGTAAAAAAAGGCGGTGGTGGAGGAGATTTTCAACCAGGCTGGAAAGAAGTAACAGCTAACAAAGCTAAATATGGAACTTTAGAAAACGGTTCTAAATATATAGATGTATGGTTTGAAAATTACTCTGATAATTTTAACTTAAGAATGTATGCTAAAACATCTAAAGCTGGAGAAGAATTTGCGATAGCTAATTTATTTAGGTTTGCTAATGCAGGTATTACTGAAGTTGTAGATGGTTCTAAAGATGGTGAGACTGTTGTTAAAATAGACGATACAGCTACTAATTTAGTTGGTAAAAGCTTTTGGATTTACCTTTATAAAAATGAAGAAGGATACTCTAGAGTTCTACAAAGAATTGCTCCAGTAGAGTTTGAAGGTACTCTTGACACATTCACAGAGAATGATGTTAACTACTGGAAAGGTAGAGCAGAGAAATACTTTATAGAATGGGTAGCTCCTAATATAGGAAGTTCTGTTACTGACAAAATTGAAGGTAACGAGGACATGCCATTCTAATTAACTGACAAGTTAACCTAAAGGAGAAGTTCTTCCCAAGGACTTCAATAAAAAAAACAACGATATAGAGAGCCAATAACTGGTCCTGCCTGTAGAACACTATGCTTACGAGTATAGGTTACTACTTTAAGGAATATGTGAGGCTCTCTGTATTAACCACAGGAGAACAAGATATGATAAGAGAATTTGCTTTTGGATTAGCTAATAGGCACCATTTTATGGATTCTACTTGTATAGACAAGTGGCAAAATATTGCTAAAGATACATTTCATTCTTTATGGGAATATGATAAAGATATTACAGAATATTTTAATGTAAAAAAAACTTTATCAGGTTATAATGGTAAGATTTATATGCCTGACGAATTTTTGCTTGATATTGATGGTAAAAATCCAGAAAGAGCAAGACAAAAAACAATAGGATTAATACAATTATTAGATGATATAGGTGTAGAAAAAGTAAATATATACTTTAGCGGCACTGGTTTTCATGTAGGAATATCAGGTAGAAACTTTGTATGGGAACCTTGTCCAGACTTGCATCTTAAAGTCAAAGATGAATTAACAGAAAAAGGTATTTATAAAATAGCTGACCCTTCTGTAACAGATAAGACACGTATTATTAGATGTCTTAATACAAGAAATAACAAATCTGGTTTATGGAAAGTGCAACTTATGCCTCATCATTTACATGGTGAAATAGAAGGTATTCTTAAGTATGCTAAAACTTCTTGTAAATTTGAAGACCAATTAGAGGGTTATGAAATTATGGCTCCTCCATTTGATGTAAAGTCACGTAAAATAAAAGCTTATGATAATATGATTACTAAAGATTATGGTAGAAACCCAGACCCTACTAATTATCCTTGTATATCAGAAATGCTAAAAGGAACAAGTTATGGTAATAGACATGCTGTTGCTTTACGATTATCTGCATGGCTAAGATGGCTTTATCCAGAAGATATGGTTAGAGTATTAATGGAAACTTGGAGAAAGAAAGTTGACATTCCTGAAAAACCTTTCACAGAAAAGGAATTAGATGGTATTATAAACTCTGCCTACGAAGCTCATGGAGGTAAAGGTAATAGATATGGCTGTAAAGACCAAGTAATGGATAACTTTTGTAAGAGTACATGCAAGTTATATAAATCTAAGAAATCTATAGGTACTATGACTGCTGAAGCTATGGAAAAAGAGCTGTTTAACTTTTATGAAATGGATGATGCAGGTGTAAATCTTGGTAAACCTTATGGTAAAAACTTTCCTATATATCCAGGTGAAGTTGTTATTATACAAGCACCACCTAAATCTATGAAGACTATGCTGCTTCAAAATTGGATGTATGAACTTGCTAAACCAACATACTTTTTAGAATTAGAGATGTCACCAAGACAAATATGGTCTAGATTCTTATCTATTCATTTAGAAAAAGAAGATGAAGAGATTAGAGAAATGCATAAAAGAGGTGAACTTACAGGTATATCAAAGAAATTTGAATGGTTAACTGTAGATTATAATCCTTGTAATTCTAAAGAGCTGGCTAAGAAAATACAAATGTGTCCTGTTAAGCCAGAAATTGTTATTGTTGACCATATGGGGTTATTCTCTTCTAATCAAAGTGATAATAATATTAAATTAGAGGAAGTATCTCAAGCTTTAATGGAACTTGCTATACAGCAGAATGTAATTGTTTTTGCTGTTAGTGAGATTAGCAAGACAGCAATGCGAGAAGGTATGGATATATCATCTAGCAGAGGCTCTTTTAGAGTCGCTTATAATGCTAATAAGATAATATCTGTAACACCAACTAAAACAGCAGAAGGATTAGTTTCATCCTTAAAAATAGAAACTACAGCTAATCGTGAGAAAGAATCACTTAATTTAAGATTAGCACCAAAAGGTTGTAAATTAGTATTACCTGAAACACAGCCTTACTTAACTATGAATTATAACAGAGGAGAACAAGATGGCTAGGAAGCTCAGTGATATAACAAGAGACTTAGTTTTAGCAACTAATGAGTATGAAATCTTTAATGATGATGACTTACAAGCTAAAATTGATGAACTTGTTGCAGAAAGAAGTAAAAAGGAGGATGGTATCTACTTTTTCTATCAAGATATAGATGCAGAAATAACTCTTTTTAATAAACAAATGGAGAAAGCAAAGCGTTATATTAATTTTCTCAAGCGTCAACAAGAAAACCTTAAACAATATACTATAGATATGTATGCTAATACTGGAGAATTGCCTAAACATAGTGCATTAAATCCAATTAAAGTATCTGAGTCAAGTGGTTCAGTAGAAATTATAAATGAAAAACTTATATCTGGAGAATATTATAAGGAAAAAATAACAATAGTACTTGATAAAAAGAAAATACTTGCTGATTTAAAAGCTGGTAAAGAAGTATTAGGTGCTAGACTTAAGAAAAAACAATACGTTAGGGGGATTAAATAATGAATGGAGCTACTTTAATAACTTCAAATGAAGTAAAAATGAATGATTTAAGAGATATTAATATGCCAAAAGCAACTAAAACATACGTACCTGTTAGTCACTATGATTTAGCAATGAATGTAGGCTCTATAGGAGAGCGTGTAATAGACAAAGAATTACATTCTAAGAAATTTGGTATAGCTAGAAAAGGACAGCATATGTTTGGTACTTTTACATATAAAAATCCAGAAGATGAAATAGGTATGTCTATTGGCTTTAGAAATAGTTATGATAAATCTATGTCTATTGGTGTATGTGTAGGTGCTAAAGTATTTGTATGTGAAAATCTAATGATGACTGGTGAAGTTACATTTATGAGAAAACATACAGGTAATATACTTGATGAACTTAACTCATTGATATTTAATGTATTGTATAATAGTGAAGATAAATTTACTCAATTACAAGAAGATAAAGAATCAATGAAAACTATTGATATATCTAATCAAGATGCTTGGGCTACTATGGGTGTATTATTTGGAAAAGGTATCATTAACACGCCTCAAATAAGTATTATGAGAAAGGAATGGAGAAATCCTTCTCATGACGATTTTAAAGGAAAGACTTTATGGTCTCTTTATAATTCAGGTACTGAGGCTCTTAAAACTTGTTCTCCTACTCGAATGATGAGTAGCCATATTAAGCTGCATAAGGAACTAACTGCCTTAGCTTAATTTGGTAATTGTAATAGGGGGAGTTTCCTTATTGGCTCCCCTTGTTACATAAAGTTCTTTGAATAAATAAAAAAAAGGGTTAAATTATATTATGTGCCAGTATTATAAGGATAAAGCTGTTTGGTGGATTCCAGACAGTAAGCTATTTGTTCCTAGAGAACATGAACCTAAAAATGATTATTTTCCTGTAAGATTATGTAATATATGTAATAAAGTATGGGAAAAACCATTAAGATACACAAGACACTTTAAACCAATATTCCATGATAGTTTTCCTACTTATGGATTAACAAGGGAGGTATGCTATGTCTGCATCAAAAAAAGAAAAGACAAAATCTACGCCAGTAGAAGAAAAAAAAGAAACTGTAAAAACTGTTGTTCAAAAAAATGCTCAAGATGAAATAATAAAAGACCTTGATAAAAAGTTTGAAAAATTAGCTGAACTTGAAGAAAGACTAAAAAGAGTAGAAGAAAGAATGGGATTTTAATGTCTGCTAAGTCTAGCAAGGCCAAGGGAAGAAGACTTCAAAATTTTGTAAGGGATGCATTGAGATATGTGTTTATAGAAAAATGGACGAAGTTGCCTAAGCTAGAAGAAGACGATATTAAATCACAAACTATGGGAATGTGTGGAGAGGATATAGTTCTCTCTCCTGCTGCTAAGAAATTAATACCCTTTAGTTTTGAATGTAAAAATGTAGAAAAATTGAATATCTGGAGTGCTTTAGAGCAAGCGGATAGTAATTGTGACGGTAGAACACCTATAGTTGTGTTTAAACGTAATCATTCAAAAACATATGTAGCTATTGAGTTCTCTGAATGGCTTAAAACTATTAAGTAGGAGGTATTAATTGACAAAACAAGAACAGGATGGGATAGTAATAGAGCTAGCATTAATTATTAAGAGGCTTAATAGTCTTTTACAGAAAATGAATAAGCCTGGCTCTAATCCTTATCCTCCCAAAGACCACTAGTATTCCCTAAAAAATCAAGCGCTTCATATCCCCATTGACCATATACTCTAAGTAAGTTATGAGGCTTTCCAGATTTAACTGTATCAAGAGCCATGTTTAACCATATAGGCATAAGTAGTCTATATAATTGAGTAGCATTTTCATCTTCCTCATCATCATCTAGCAGGTACATAGTACCTAACCCTACTTGTAATAATCTAAAAGCTGCACTTGCAAGCGTAGATTCTCCACCCCTACCTAATGTTTGAATATTAGCTATTCCTAATTTTGTTCCTATAAATCTAGTCATATTTCTATAAGTTACAAAATGATTGAAAACTACAGTTGTTAAAAAAGAAGTTAATACCCTGCTGTAAAGAAATTGTCTCAGCATTTCTGTAGGCCTGTTAGTGCCTTTTCCAGTAGGTAATTCCATATAAGGAAATGGTCCTCTCTCATTAATATTAAAAGAACCAACATCTTTTGAATCATAACCTATCACCCTTCCTAAAAAAGGAACATTCTTAGTAGGTATTAAAAGTTTAATAAAAGAATCTCTTATCTCACCTCTACTTAATCCTTTCATTGATTTTGCCCAATTTAACATAAGTTGTAATTCTCTTCTAGATTGCATATTCCAATAATTTTTAAATTTCATAGTTGTTCCACCTACAGCACCTCTGTATGCTTTACCAAAGTTTTGTAGACTGAATTGAAACATAGTATTATTTATAAGAATCCTAGCAAAAGCTATTGCTTCTGGGTGTAAGTAATTACCTGTCATTTTTCCACCTACAATATGGTCTGCATAATGAACAACAGCTCTTAGAGCTTGCATTTTTCTCATCTCTTTTTCACCAGGTATCATAGAAACATATTCTTCTAACCCTTTTAATTCTGTAATAGATGAGCCTAATCCGAAGAAATGCATTCCCCAACCAGCATATATTTTAATTTGTTTTCTAGTAGCTATTCTTTTTAATTTTGTATATAAAGAATCAGCCATAGCTTCACTCATATTTCCTTCCATTACACCATGAGCTGCTTCCCAAACTCCTGCAAGCAATGCATCTATTTGTTCATTAGTGTACTCAACATCATTACCTTCTCTTTTTTTAATTAGATTAATAATTTGTCTTCTAAATCCTTTAGCTCCTTTAACAAACTTTAAGACATTTTGCCCAGCTAACAATGCCAAATCTGCTTTAGTATGCATACCATCTGCTATGTCAGCTTGAGATTCAAGGCTCCCCATAAACATATCTGCTACAGCTTGAACAGTATCTAAAGCGCCTGTTGCTGCGGCTATTTCTTCAACTCTTTCTTTATCATTATTCCATATATCACCAACTTTACCTTCAGTTTCACCTCCAAGCTCAACAATATTACCCATTATACTTTGCATTCTGTTTCCTATACCAGTAGAAACACCTAACAAAGCACCAGACATCATTGTTAACATATTACTAGCTATTTGTTGTAGTCTTTCGGCATTCATATTAGGCATAATTTTATTAAGCATTTTAATTACTTTTTCATTAGAGTAGTTTACAAAAGGTAACCCTGCTTTTAAGTCAGTCCTACCAAGAGTAGCTTTTACTTCTTCAATTAAATAATCCATCATATCTCTTTCAACAGTAAATGCAGCTTCAATAGTAGATACTCTTAAATCATTTTCAAAAATAGTGTCGAATACATTATCTATATAATCAGGTATAACATCTATATCTTTTCTTCTTCCGCCATACTCTACTTCATTACTAGGGTCTTTTAAGCTATTGGTATATAATTTCCTGTGCTTACCATAAGAAATCATAGCTTGAGCAGATATTCTAGGCTGTTCTTCCATAGGTTTTAATCCTGTTAAAACTTCTAACTCAGTAGTCATAACTTGAATAGCTCCTTGATTATCATTATCACCTAAGTATTCAATTTTTTTATTTTTAGCCCTTATAATAGCAGCTTTTAAACTAGTTATTTCTTCAGGGTCAGACTCTTGTGTGATTTTAAATTCTAACTGAGCTATTCTATCATCTAATAATTCAATTTCATTTTTCATTCCTGAAAGAGCTTTTAATAAATCAGCAACTCTATCAGTCATTTTAAACATATTTGGATGATAATTTTCTTTTATACCTGTAGTTATATTTGGACTTTGAACATTACCATCTTTGTCTAGATAAATCATTTTACCAAAATCTATTATATTTACTAATGAAGTAATGTAATTTTCAGCATTTTCTTCATCACCATCTTTAGCTAAAATAGCTTCTTTTAATTCAGGAATTTTATTTAACGCTTTCTGTAATCTATCTAATGTAGCTTTATTTAAATTTTGCCAGTCATCAAATATATCCGCTAAAATTTGTCTTGTATCTTGTACGTTAGTCCAAATACTTACAGGTTTAGTTCCTTTGAAACCAGGTTTAATCATTGAAGTTTTAAACAGAGGGCTATTAATGTCCACATCTAATGCATTATATTGAGCATATCCCTTAACATTTATTTCTTCACCTTTTTTATTATAACCGTTAAATATTTTTTCTACTTGAGCTTGTCTAAAACCAGGTGTCATAACATCTGTAATATCTTGATTAGCTTTTTGTGCAGCGTTTATAGCCGCTACCCATGCACCATTTCTCAAGCCTTTTTTTGTTCTAGGAAAATGGAATTTAGTTCTACCATTATCATCTATATAATGAGGTGCTAGATATGCTCTATAAATCTCAGTTCCATCATCTTGAGTTTCTTTCATAGTTACATAATAATAAACATCCTCACCAACTTCTATTTCATGAATATCTTTACTAACATTAAATCCAGAATTGTTTGCATAAGTTATTATTTTATTGTACTTATCCATTATTGAACCTTGAATAACTTTTCCTGTATCAGCATCTAAATTATTTATAATCTCTGAAGCATTTTTAGGTACTATATATTTAGTTCTACCATCCATAAGGTCAGCTTGAAGTTCTAATATATTATCTCTTGATTGTCTAGCTTCTGATTCAGTTAAGTTATCAGGATTCTCAGGTTGATTATTAGGGTCAGGAAAGTATGTGATATTATTTTCATAAATAAAGTCAGTAAATTCTCTCATAGCCGCTTTATACTTTTCTTTATATTGAACTTTTTTAGCTGATTTTTTAGGTAAAGTATCAGAAATTTCTCTGTGTAATGCAACTCCCATCAATGATTTGTCGTTAGCTAAAACAACATCTGCAGGATTTTTTAAAGTATAATCATAAGCACCTCTTACATCTCCTAAAAAGTTTCCATAAAAACCTTTAGGAACTCTACCTTTGTCTTGATTGTCAAACCATTTTACTAATTGTCTGTATTTTAAATTTAAAGTCTGGTAATCTAAATCATTCAAAGACCTAAAAGGTACCCCTGTTCTTTCCATTAAGTACATTTTTAATGCTTTTACTACTTTAGATGGATTAAATACATACCCAGATTTCAAAGCAGATTCATGTAATCTTGTTCTTAATAATTCAGTAATCTTGTTAGATATATTTTTTTTATTCTGAAGTAAAGACTTTTCTTTTTTAGCATTACCTAAATCAATTCTGGCTCTTTTTAATTTTTCTTTAGCTGCTACAAGTTTTCTGCCCCAACCAGAAGGTTTTTCTTTTCTTAATTTCTTTATTGTAGATTGATGCTCTCTAATGTTATTAGTTTTTTCTTGAATAGTTTGATTTAAAGTTATATCATCACCAAAAACTCTACCAAATTCATTTTCTAATAAACTATCTATTTCAATATCTATTTGTTGGTGAGTTTGATTAACATGCTGTTGAGCTTGTTGAGTTCCTTTACTAGTTGATGAACAACCTTTTTTTCTAGGCATTATTTCCCCCTCCTAAATTAATTCTAAATTTTTTATCAATACCTAAATCTTCCATTAATGAATTGCATATACTATAACTTAAATTACAATATTCTTTATAAGATAATTTAAGCCCATTTTTAACTCTTTTTTTATACATTTTTTTTACATTACAAATTTCAGGTCTAGTCTCATATATATTACATTTATTATCTTTATTTAAATGTATACAACTACCATCTTTTTTAGCTGGCATAACTCCTAATTTACCAGCCATTATACAGCAAGCTCCACAAGATGTGCATTTAAATTCCATTATTCTATACACCTTATACTACTTTGTATTACATCAGGAACTCTTTGTTGAGCTGTTGTTTTACCTTTTTCAGAACTAACAATATCCTCTCCAGTATTATTATCTACTGCAAAAAATGCTTTCTCCCATGATTCCATATACGCGCTATATACATTTGAGTTAAACATTTCAGGAGGGTAAAGTAAATTCATTCTTTTTATATCACCTACTCCTTTTAAAGCCATATAAGAAAATGTAACCTTAAATGCTTCTCCGTGCTTTGATATTAAATTGTTGTACTCTTCTAACCATGGCTGTAAAAACTTGTTCATTTCTTCATCGTAATTATATATTTGAGAAGTAGGTTCTTTTTGAACTTTTGCTTTAGCATTTCTTCCTGACTTTAATTGCTTACGCCATGCTGGGTCAAACTTATTTATAAAATCTACTACAGCTTGTCTAGTTTCTTTACTTACTGTAATTCCTAAATCTTGTAAAATCTTAGGCACTTTGCTATTTAGCCCTTCTATATCAGCGATACCATTTAAAGCTGAAAAGTGAGTATTCTGAAGCTTTGTATTAGTATATCTTAAAGGAGACCTACTAACAGGACCCCATGATTTAGATGTTTTGCTGCTATCAGCTTTTATAGAATCTTCTAGCATTTTTTCATAAGGTCTAATAAGCATTGCCTCATCTACTGTTAAATCTTTGCTAATATTTATTTCTTTTATACTTATTTTACCATATTTAGTTTTTACTGCTTGATTTAAAACACCTAACTGATATGCATTGTCTCCGTTTAAAAAATCATGTAGCTGTTGTGTTCTACCATACCAAGAATTATCTTCTAATTTGTTTCTAGTAATCTTATCCCTACCATTTCTTAAAGGACTATAGTTAAAAAATCTATTTACTTTTTTAAGTAATTTAATCTGTTCTGGATTTAAAGGCGTACCGTCAGCTTTTTTATATATCCTAGATATTATAGTATCTAAATTCATCTTCCACATTTTGCCTATTAAGTGTTCTTTTGTATTATCAGTAGCAGCATTAAGCAGCATTAGTCTTTCATGATGAGCTGTAGTTTTTAAATATTTTGTACCTTTACCAGCCCAAGGAGTACCGTCTTCATTAACTATGCTAGCAAATTCTGGTATATCGTTTTCAGTAACTTCATTTTTTAAAGGCGCATATTCCATAACAACAAAATCTTTTGCTTTAATTATATTAATTTCAGCACCATCTGAAAGAACAATAGGGTTATCCCCTAGTTTTAATTCTAAGACACTAGCAACTGTTTTTAAATTAGTTACTATTCCTTGACCATTAAAATTCTTAATAGCACTTAACATAGTGTCTACAAATCCTACATAACTTCCTGGATGTGTTGTAGGTGCATGTTCAAATATATTTAAATCAGAACTAGCATCTTGCATATTAGTTA
>CEUX01100854.1_pt1 | contig 12454 bp, 19 predicted proteins | sample 531361 | NCBI WGS metagenome assembly CEUX01 (sample SAMEA2622736, study PRJEB7988) | marine metagenome | isolation source: saline water (ENVO:00002010), including
CGCGTGCTCTAACAAGAATTCAGTAAATGTAAGACTTTCACAATGTTCTTCCCCTAATAGATAAAACAACTCATAAAACAATTTCTCAAATTCAGACGTCTTTGCAAAATGACCAGTGGATGCAGAACGTTCCTTGGCCATCATCATCATATGATGCAGTAGAGCGTCTATACTCGCATTTTCAACTGTTGACCTAGATAGGAGTCGCATTTCCTCCTTCACAGGTACGTGGCTCTCGCGAGTCCACATGTATTTCGCCAAATGCAGGGGGGAATTACCGAAGGGAAAATTACTTATTAGGGCTTCTTTGTAATCGCGAAGCAGAAAAACGCAATACAAATCAAAATGTCCTTTTATATTGTATTTTTCGTTACCCTCATGAGGAACGAGGTAATGAGCTTGCGCGTGATCGATGGATCCGCCAAAATCAACAACATTATTTACACAATATGAAAACCAGCTCTTTCCTGACCGCGGGTATGATATCTGATAAATTGTTTCTTTACTAGGTGCTGGCTGTGTTATCATATATCTACCTCTTTTGCTCTTTTCAATATAAATATAAAGATGGAGCGGGTGATGAGATTCGAACTCACGACATCCACGTTGGCAACGTGGGGCTCTACCACTGAGCTACACCCGCAATATGGCTGGGGCGGCTGGACTCGAACCAGCAACCTCCCGGGTAACAACCGGGTGTCCTTGCCTGTAGGACCTCACCCCAATAGTGTGCTGGTTTTCGACCGCCAGTCAAGCATAGCCAGCATGCTCTCTATAACTATATAGCTCTTATAGAATGAACTGAGGGTTTAAGCTAACCCACAACCGCACCTACGTTTGGGTCGGGTGCCCCCCTCCTGCTTATAGGCGAGCAGGACAGCGCCGGCTATCCTAATTGAGACCAGTGACCTTCTTCAACATCAATACCCAACTCACTTAATGCATCAAGCATGTTATTCCACTTTGTGTCGCCCGTTTGAGATGGATCAAAACAGACATATGTCCTGTCCCAATCAAACCCGTCTAGGCCTTGCACATATCCACCGCGTTCATAGGTGGTATCGGCAAACTTATATGGTTCGATTCCAAACTTATCTCGAAATCCAGCGAAGAAGTCCTCTTCGTCATAACTCATCTCATACTCATCATACGCCTCGGTGAGTTGTAGCTTTTCGGCTACGTCGCCATCAACGGCAAATCCATAATAGTGTTGTGGATAAAATTGCATTTCTTTCTCCTTTATGTTGCAATTAAAGTGGCTGCCCCTCGCGGGCTTGAACCGCGGACCCATTGATTAACAGTCAATTGCTCTACCAGCTGAGCTAAGGGGCATTCTTAACTAATATACCATATATTTCGTGAATGTCAACTGAAATTCCAGAGATAATCTTTCCATATTGGACTAATTTGTTCTCGCTTGAGTGAACGCAATAGGCTGGCTTTTGGGACATATGGCTTACGAATAGGATGCATCCCTGATTCAGCCGGCGTTTTATTGCCCTTCTTTTGATTGCATTTTTTACATGCCGTTACCAGATTTGTCCAGCTGTTATCTCCGCCGCGAGATTTCGGCACTACATGATCCAAAGTTAATTTATCTGCAGCAAAATGATTCGCACAGTATTGACATCGGTTTTCGTCACGCCAAAGCACATTGCTTCGATTACACACTACATACGAAAACCTGAACTTCACATATCTGTTTAGTACTATAACTGCCGGCAATTTGAATGATTCTGCTACTGATCTAATCTCTTCTTGGTGGCTTTCAACAACCCTAGCTTTTCCAACAATACACAACACCAACGCTTCAACCGCATCAATAACGTCAATGGGCCGGAAAGAGGAATCAAGCTTAAGGGCTTTGGTGTTGCTCATTACTTTTAATTATGCAATTAAATCATCTTTCGGACTGTCGTGGTTTTACTCGGGTGGGCGGTGATTCAAAATCGCGCGTTCTTTCGATCAAATCGGAAGAACTTTCAACTTTTTCTTCGCCGCCTATTCCCCAGAGCATCTGAACCCCTAACTCCTCGCAGAGCGCGCCTTCGGGCGTATTGTCTTTTCCGCGATCACCACCATTTGCAAAATAAGTGGGCTTATGGCGCCTAATCGCATCACAAACAGTTCCGTCGGAATCATCTACCGAGTCCACAAGAATGACTCCTTTGATGGAATCTAGAATTTCATGCCGGGACTTAAAGTCCATAAAATGAAACCCCTTTTTGCGGTGCAACCATTCGTCAGAATTCGCAATCACAATTACATCGCCGTACTTTGCGGCATGCCGAATCATGCGAATGTGACCTACGTGTACCGGATCAAAGCCACCGCTCACAAGAACGGTGGGCCTCTCTTCTTCTTCGCTAAACATATCTTTATGTACAGTCATAAATTATTTCCTATTTCTTTATTCCCCGGGCCTTGCGACGATTCTTACGCTTCTTTGACCCAACCTTTCGCCGGCGGCGAAAAGATCTGTGTTGTTCTTTTCTGCTCATTTTTACTCCAATTCTTTCAAATAGACCGCTTCCACCAGGGCGCCTTCAGGGGGCGTTCGATGAAAAAACACTGTATTTGTTGATTCGTCGTAGTCCCAGGCGGTCGTCTCTATCCGATCCACATACATTTTAATACTATCTTCGATTGGTGTGTAGGACAAATTAATATAATCTCTGGGCCCACGCAAAAAAGTACTATCTGAAAGCCACAACTCCCAATCACTACATATGTCGATTCCGTCTTTACCGTACAAGCGTGCGAGATCAATATAGCGCTGGCCAATGTTTGCAGAATAACTGGTGTACTCACATGCACTATCGGGCAGTGTCACAATAGACACCACATCTCTCTGCACACCTCTGAATTCATCCTTTAACCAATCTTCAAACACTCCTACTGGGATGTTGCTTTGCTCTTCTTCGTCCGAGATAAATATAAACAACTTATCAGCGGTTTCCCGGAAGAATTGTATGGCCTCTGGGGTAGTGTTGGTAAATTCGTACAGAGCGGAAAATCCGGCCTCCGTAAAATCGCCGCCTAGGGACCATGGTGCTATTATAAAATCAATAATTGGAGTTTGGTTATCGAATATGCCGGCAAAATAAGGATCTATAAGGGAAGTGTTAATAAATGCAATATTGTAATCGTTTGTAACGCTGTTCAGATCGGTGCGCAGCAACTCGATACCAGTGCTTACCTGATTGTAGTTGTCCGACATCGAACAAGAGGTATCCAACAGAACCAGCACATCTATTTGTTCGGGCCTCGATGGCTGAATGAATGAGTCGACGTGAATTTCGCCTGCAGCTTCTCCAATTTCGATGACCTCGCCCGTTCTAACGCTGTATTCTGCTGTGCAGGAAAGCATGCAGGCAAGTAACAAATATTTAATTTTTTGAAGCAGCATTCTAATATTATTTAGTTTTATTACACGGAAATAGGTTTTCTTCTTTTACTTTTCTGGTGCGTCCGGATCCATCATCAATAAAAATGCGATAATCATATAGGTCATGTTTCTCCAGAACTTCCAGTATTACGGCACGTATTCTTTCATTTTTGAGAACTTCGGCGGTTGAATTTGGAAACTGACAATATTCTACCCATTCATCTAATTTAAATTGTCTAATCTTCATTATTTATGCTGGTTACCAATTCATGCAAAACAGATGGCGATAGATCTTTTCTGTCGTATATACGAATTGCGCGCCAATCTAAGACGCACGCTATACGTAGTGCATATGCAATCCATTCGCTACAATACCACCTTTTCTTATGTTTGATTTTGCATGGAAGGAATTGAGAAAGCAACATTCCAATCCAATCATACCCACATCCCTTGGTGTCTTCAAGAAATTCCAGAATAATCTCAAGCTGCTCTTCGGTGATTTGAATGTTTATAAAATCCCACTCGCCTGGGTTGAGCAACAGCTTCTTTCTAGCATCCACTTTCGATTTTAAAAAAGGGCTAATTCCGAGCCACGTAATTCCGTCAGGAAGCACCAACTCGGCATGACTATAGATGCTGCCCGTCCACCAACGAACAATACTGTTCAGAAAATTTCCCCTTCCTTTATAGAATGCTACCTTTATATACACTAATGTAATTTATGGACGCTTTTGCATATATACTCGCGCATGCGGATCTACACATATCATTGTTGCAAATTCTGGATCCTCAATTGTAGGATTAGTAATAACAAAAATATTATATTTATCCCATGGATTTGAACCTGATCGAACTTTTGAGCAGCTAATAAGCACGTACGGTACGCCCTCTTCAATAACCATTGGTTCGCTGCAACTATGATCTACTGCTGCAATAACTCCGTCCAAGCATGGGCTGTTGGTGGTGGAGAAATTTTCTCCCGCAAATCCCAGCAACCCAGTATTTGAAACCACCTTAGACGTCGCGCAGCCGGCCATCATCATCAAAAAAAGTACCTGTTTAAACACAAAAACCTCCAAACCTCTTTAAATTGTTCTCTACTATTACGTATTTTTATTTTGGCTTTTTTTCCAATACTTGGTGGATATAATCAAAATTCTTTCTTTTTGATTGTACCACATTCGCAATTTCTTCTGTAGGAAGATCAAATTCGTCTTTGATTTCCCACAAAGATTCCTCTAAAGAATCCAGGGTATCTTGTTTTTGGAATAGATTTTCATCTGTTTGTTTTTTATTTTTTCGAAACCAATTAAACATAATATAGTGGTGGAGGTGGCGGGAATTGAACCCGCGTCCGCAATATATCCTTAGCTAAGTCATTCACAAGCTTGGTCAGTTTCTATCAGCTACTGACAAATGTAGGAAGTTATAAAACAGCGCTTACTTCCCTGTTGCGCTGAGTTTTTTGATTTTTACAACTTATCTGTTGTTTTTGCTCAAATTGGATAGAAGGCTTCGAGCGGCCTCCCGATTAAGCCGCGATGGCTACGTCGAAATGATTGTTGTTGTTTGCAACTAATTGTTTTGAACTGTTGAGGTCGTATCTAACCTGCTTGCACTCGACTCTCTCAATACCACGTCGAAACCTGAATCACCCCCTCGATTTTTTAATAATTACACCAATTGGCGAATGATTGCGATCATCGAGCCAGATTAGTGTTTCCTTGTTTTGCTTTACCTTATCGGCAAATGTAAAACCAATCTCTTTAGCCGCCTTCTTCAAAGCTGCATCTTCGGTAGAATGTTTGCTAACAAAGTCGCCTTGAATATAGTGACCGTTCCACTTATAAAATTTCCACATTATAGACCTTCCTCAATTTTCTGTCTAACATATTCATCGCTAAATCCTACATGACCAGCGTAAAAACGCATATCTCTACCAATGTAAATATAGGTTGGATATCCGCTTATAGCATAACCCTCAACTGCAGTTGGGTCAAACATTTTCTCGCGGGATCCTTGCAAAACAGGAGCCGTAGTCATTGAATGTTCGGATACCCAATCCGCAATATCCTGGTCAGAGGGCTCAACTCCTCCGGTCGGACCATCAATGAGAACTGTAACAATTTGAACTCCTTCGGAATCATAATAATCTTGTAATGGTTGCATATAGTGGCCGGCTGACTGACACGGCCCACACCAAACTGTTGAAAAATCTAATAGGATTACATCACCTTCGTGTGAATATAGATCCCACGTATCCCCATTCTGATCTGTTAAGCGAAAATTGCAGGGTTTATCACCTAAATTAATATGCTGACAGTCGCCAGCCGCAATGACCCCTACTGGTTCTAGTTCTTCTGGCTCAGTATGGACACCACTTGATCCTGTGTGATCTTCAGCGCCGATCTGTACATCATTTGTTTCTTTGTCTTTGATATCTACCGGTGATGGCTCGCAGGCCATCAGGATACTCAATACAAAAAATAGCGTTTTCATATATACCTCGTACAATAAATAGCTTTTTTTGTAAAAAACAACATTCGGTTGTGGATCTTTTGCTCACCACAGCTGACCTACAGTTAATTTAATTCAAACCCCTTGTTTTGGAAGCTCATGATAGATATGGAGCTACCGTCCCTTATATATGTTCGCACCGAATGCTTAGAGTTTTCAAATATCTTCTGAGAAATAGTCTTTTACATCATACGTTACTAACGCCTTTTTGAATTCGAGATAAGTCAATCCCAAAAACCTAGCGGCATCTTTTTTTGAATTAGTGGTCGATATGGCAAATTTAAGCAAAGCATCTTTCATTATGTGATTTGATTTACGCCACAGATCAAAGCCATATAATCTGTTATTAATATTATTAGCTGATAGTTCTAACTTGACTGCAATTAGATCTTCTAATGATAGTTTATTAATATTAACTAGCAGATCATCTTGCAAGCACAACTTGAGTATAATGCTCTTATTTGTGGTTGTCAAGTTCTTTTTGGAAGAATTTTTCATAAAGAATTGATATATTCTTGTAAGCCCATAGGATCGCTAGGAATTTCTGTTTCTGCGGCGGCGTCAGTTTTTGCCATGTCATATGCCTGATTGGTTGGCTCTTCTACATCCACAGCCAACTCGCCTTCAAATTTATCAAAATACAACTTAAGGTTTGCAATTAGATAATCATAAAACAATTCTTGATCTTCATTATCGCTCAATAGCTCATAAGCATCGATAATGTTTCCTTCAATTTTCTTAAAACACTGGTAGGCCATATTTCTGCCCGTCTCGTCGCCGTCGACGCCAACACCGAATGCGTCCCGAGGATCGGTTTCCTCTTCCTCTTCTTCAGCGCTTTTTTCAGCATCGGTTCGAATATCGATAAACTTATCGTCAACACCAGCGTCGTCATCAACGGTGACTTCGATGTCTTGTTCTTGCAGTTCTTCAGTTTCATCACCGGCATCAGTGTTGACCTTCGCGGGAGTAAGGGTGTTGACTGCAGCATTGATAATGTGAGCGCGAAAGGAGTCTCTTTGTTCTTTATTTGTCGTTAGGGACTTGTAATCTGTTTCAAGAACTGGTATAATCTTCTTAAGGAGTTCTTCCAGCACATTGATTCCGGTCGATTTGTTGGGAGTGGGATCAACATCGGCTACAGAAGCCTCGTTCATCATATCCTTTAATTCGTGATCCATAAACTTACGAATTACGGTTCGTAGTTCGTTTTCCTCGTTAAGCTTTTTCTGCTTGACGTGGCGGATCATATGCCTTATATTTTCTCTTAGGAGTTTTTCTTGTTCAGTCATCTTGCAATACCCTTTTCCATAATTAGTCTTATCACATCATCAACGATACTTAAATCAATATTTTCGTGCCTAATGATGCTTGGCTCTCTTTCTTCGTCGTCTTTGTCTCTTTTGCCCGGGAATGCGCCGGCGCCGCCAGCCACTGCGCCGGCCGCCATGGCGGATGTTTCTTCGATATCGGATGTAAGACCAAGCAACTTAAGAACATTATCGACGTTTTCTTCGCCGACAAAATCAGCTATTTCAGCACGATTATTTTCTGGATCGCCCAACGCGTTTCTAAGATCGGTGGCACTATATGGTTCGCCTTCTGGCCTGGTAGTTGGTACGACAGCTGTTTCGGCCGGACTCATCAGTTCTACGCCATCCTTAATATATTGTTCTGCGCCTTTCCAGCGCGCGACATCACCACCTTTGGTGCTAGCTCCCAAAATGATCTTTGTGCCTTCCGGCAACGGTCCATCCTTACCGACATATTCGTATGCAGCAGTCAGGGGAGATGCGTGGGTGGATATGAAGATGTCGACATTGGGAATATCAGCAGTCAATAATTCCCAAATTGCTTTAGAATCTTCGGCAGTTATCTCCTTTCCGTTTGGAAGATATCGACCACCCTTCGTAGGCCTTGATATCAAAACAATAACTTCATCAGCCATCCCAGCATACTGTTCTACCATAGCAAGGTGTCCCTTGTGAGGCGGCTTAAATGCCCCAGGCACTACAGCCACAGTTTTTGGATAATCTGAATCAACAACAGGATCCTCATCTTCGTCGTCTAAAGGCAATCCCAAATCTTGATCAGCATAGTGTCTCCACTCGTACCAATCATGAGCAGTCGGGAAATCATCATCTTGCTCTTCGAGGATGCCCTTAACATACCCCACAACAGCGTTGTAGACGGTCGGTAAGGCATTTTCTTCCGAAACGATATCCACGATAGGCATTCCATCTAAAATGTCCTCATAAACGGATTGTGGGAGTTTTGTGTACTTGTGTTCTGCGCCTTTAATTTCATCAAGCCATTCTTGTAGAGATTTGGTGACGTGCTTGTCTTTCGAAATATGAATGGTGAAGTCATTTGACTGAGTCTCGTTTTCGGTCATTCCTGATCTCCTGGCTCTTCCAATAATCTGGTTAGCCATCGCAAATGCGCCTGTTAATTTATAGATGTTATCTGATCCGGGAGGGTACTCAAACACAACCCCTTCCATAGAGGATGCAAGATTTTCAATATTACCAAGCTTAGAAAGCTGTTTGTCGATAAGTGCACCCATTTTATCATCGCCAGATGCTTGAAGGTTTTTGAGGTAAGCAATTGACTGTTCAAGTTCTGCCCGCATGCGAGCGACTTCTTCGTCATTATCACTTACAAAATAGCTCTTAACTCCTCGAAGCACCTCAATAGCAAAATCGCTGATGGCTACCTCTAGAGGATTTAGAACGCTAGCGATATATTTTCGAGATTTAGTTTTGGAACCAAGATTAGAAACAGTTGTTTGAAGCTCTTTCGGGAGACCCTTCTTGAGTTTGACTACTGTAATTCCCTGCTCTTTGGCTTCGTCCGGGTGAAGCATTAAGGTGATTAGTTTATCTGTAATATCTTGTGGCAAATCTACTTGTTCTGCGTATTTTCTAACTACGAGTTCAACATAGTCGCCTACGGTAGCATCCATACCAACGGGCGCTGCAAATTGTTGAATCTTTGATGTTACGTCTTCAAGCGCTGTTCCATCGGCGAGCTTCTTGAGGGCCACAATCTTTGGGCCATTAACACTCCATTGTTCTTGACCAACTGTCTCTATCGCACCATCGATTAGTCCAGCCAGTTTTGTAAATTTTTGTTTTGTTAGTTGTCTCATCTCCGGAGTTTCGTCTTCGGCTCCAAAGTACTGCAATCCGTGAAGGACAACGTTGGGAGAAGAATAGAGAATAATATTAGGATTCTTAGGATACATTATCTCCATATTAACGTAGCGCTCGCCATCTGCAAAGATGGCCTCTAAATCTTCTCCAGTAAGTTTACGCAATGCTGCCGATACTGCTTTAAATCCGTTTGTAAAGGCATTTTCAGCCGGATGTCCCTTCCATTTACTAATGTACTCATCGGTGGTCATACCACCTTTTCTAACATCCCCGGCATTTCTTGCGGTTTTAATTTCACCAGAAGAATCGACGGTCAAAAACAAATTCTGACCGTCGACCTTCTCTGTAGCATTATCAATCTCAGCATTCGCAACTTTGCCGAGGATATCAACAATTTCATTGAAAGTTAGCTCAGTGTCTTCCGACAAGTGAGCCATGTGTCCGGCTACGCCACCCATTACTCATCTCCTTGCGATTCTTCCAATAAGCTCAATTTCTCCATAAGTACGCTGTTTTCATTCTGTAGGCGTTTGGCGTAGCGCTTTACTTCTCGCAAATGTTGCTTAGCAAGAGACATCCTTCTTTTCTCGGTCATGGTACGAGGTTTAAGATTGGAAATTATTTCTTCAAGACCTTGAATATAGGTAAAGATAGTTCTCTCTTCCAAGCTTTCATTAAGAAAGTTTTTCCATGTTGAATTTAAAGACACTTCGGGGTCCTCCATTTGTTGAAGCCAGAGTAAATCAAGTATAAATTGTTGTTTAAGTTTTTTGAGTTCAATTCGAACATTAACTTTTAGATTTCCTGCCCATTTTTACGACGTTCCTTAATAATAGTAATTGCTTGCTGGAGCGCCGAACGAATCTGATCCTCAGAATAGCGTCCAGAATTCTTTTCAAACAAATCCTTTACTGCCGCCCCAAGAGTTTCCTCTGTGATTTCGGCTTGCTTGCTTTCGTGCATGCCTTCATCTTCATACTTGTCGTGATCATACTCGGCTTCATGACGCTCATAATCGCGGTCTTCTTTGAGTGCGCGCAAGTGATGCTCCATCTCGCGGATGTGGTCATCGTCAGCGTGTTCGTTCTTCCATTGGTGCCATGTTTCGTCCTCGCCGCTTTCTTCGTCAACTCTTCCCATCTCTTCGCGCTCTTCTTCAGTTTCACCGGTGAAAGCAGCTCCACCCTTCTCGGTCTCATCACCTTTTTTGAAGGCTGCAGCCTCTTGAAGCTCTTCTTCTTCAAGCGCTTCTTGCGCCTCTTCCTCTTTCATGTGACCATACGAGGTGTCCTTGCCATCAGGCTCTAGGCCAGTGTTCTTGTCGGCGTCTTCTTCTTCGACAGCCTCTTCTTGAACCTCGCCTGTGCCGTTAAATTCATCAAACTCTTGTAGAGTATTAAATTTGAATCCCCACGCTTCTGATAGAAGGGTAGAAATTTCGTTGTTTTTCCAATCTTTTGTAGACATCTGTTTTTCTCCTTTTTGTAGATGTTCGTAATAAATAGTGTTTTCGGCTTTTAACCGATCCTCAAAATCTCTCAAAGCCATGCTGCCTTTACTGTTGGCTTCAAATTCCATTGCTCTTAGGTGAGGATTCTCTTGAGCGTAACCCTCACCCATATCGTCATCGCCGACCTCGTCGAACTTTCCATCGCAATTTTGCTTGTGGTGAACAAGTTCGTGACCAAGCGATCTTAAAACGTCTTTGGGGTGCCGACCCGTAACATAAACTGTAATCGACTTCTGTGCCGGGTCATAGTACGCGGTTTTTCCAAGAGGATTCTTTGCGTTTTCAGCATCCTGCCTTAAAAATAGCCGCGGCGGATCGTCAAACCCTATGTGCTGTTGCGCAAAGGGCATAAATTGCTGAATTAAATCTTTTAATACATCAATCATGATAAATAATTCTCACCTTCTTTAAATAGTCCTATTTTTTTGCTATTGGTGATTAACTGGTAATATTTTCGCCCTTAGCTGCGGGCCTAAGACTCATAGTAAAAAATTCTAGCTCTGTGTCAGTCGAATTCACGGGCATTACTTTTGAAATAGAGACTAGCCGGTTTGATCTTATTTCGTTGTTTATTTTGAGTAATATACCATAATGGTGAACCCATTTTTCTAATTTCGAACTCCATGTCGACCACTCTACAAGATCCCCTACCTCAAATTCTTTCGAGTGATCTCCACCAAAGACCTTTTCATCAGCCATGGCGCGAAGCTCCCTTGTAGGAGACCATCCAAGAACACACTCCTCTTTTTAGCAGTGCGTTTAGTTTCTCAGTGGCTACATCCGCATCGTTATAGGGCCCCTCGTTGTGTATTTCTCCTACAGTAGTGTCTTTGTACCTAACAATAAAGATCTTTTCAGAGACTGGCTCTTGTCGGTAATATTTTCTTTTCTTTGTCGACATGCACTTAAATAGTGAGGTTTAAGACACCGACACACATCTATTTGAAATTATTCTTCTTTGACCTTCTGATATAGGAGAATAGCCAATAGGGTAATAACTGTGAATTCAAAATTGCTAGCACCGTAAATCGCCCAAGAAGTTACAACCACCAAGAGCATCTTCCAAAAATTACCAAATGTAAATAACATCAATCAAATCCTATTAGGACCAACTCGTCAGCTTCAATTTCGACAATTAGGCCACTCGTAGTATATATCAAACTTTTGCCGTTTTTAAGCTCTTCAATAACATAAGCACCGAGCCCCCGCGTAACTCGCACCAGTTCACGCGACATGGGATCAAAGCAATACATATAGCCTTTTCCACGAATAAGCAATTCTGGAAGAAGTTCTCCATCAAGATTATCAAAATCTCCAGAAATCTGCTGAAGAATCTTTTTTAGCTTTTTCTCTTGACGGTTAAGGGGTTTTTTCTTTTTGGTAGTCATCACTGTAACTACTGTTCAGTAATGACAAATTGATCTCACCGTTACCCCGATAAATCTGCACCGTATCTAAAAGAAGTGATTTATTTAATTCTCCAAAAATATCTTCTTCTTTTTCCATGAAAAAAACTTTGTCGTATGATATCCATTTAATGGTGAATGTCTTTACGTCGTGTGAAATAACAAGCCCGACCTGTAACGGCCTCTTGATGGCTGGGTGAGTTTTTGCTAGCAAATCGCCGGTTCTAAATGTCCACATAACACAAATATAACCTTTTATTAAAATTACGCAACTATATTATGTGAGCGTACGTCAGAATGAATCCGGTCAAAGCTTGCACAATCATAAAGATGGTGATCGCCCTGGTCTTGAAGGTCTTAAGATCACCAATCTCTTCAAGCGCGGTTTTCAATTGTGCGGGAGAGGCCACATCATCTATCTTCTCCTTCCAGATTTTAATATCCTGCACTCGGTCTTCTTTTGCTTTAAGTTCGGTCA
>CEUX01034043.1_pt1 | contig 12447 bp, 18 predicted proteins | sample 531361 | NCBI WGS metagenome assembly CEUX01 (sample SAMEA2622736, study PRJEB7988) | marine metagenome | isolation source: saline water (ENVO:00002010), including
ACAACTATCTAAAATGTTAGAAAGAACAAATCCTGCATATGATGGATATAAGTTTAGAACTACTATCACATACAGGAGAAATAAAACAAGCGGAGGAATATGAATGAAAGAAATAGAACAAATACCAGTAGAGAAATACAAATACATGTTAGAAGTAGGGCATTCCAAGTCAGGCTCTAATCATGTGTTGATAATTAAGAGGCTAAGAGTATCAGATGATGATTTAGCAACTGCATTATCAGCATTACAAGCAGCATTAAGTGCATTCAGAGAAATGCATTTAGATTAAACTCAACTTTGAAGGTGAGAAGGGTTTGATGACAAAGTAACGCCTGAAACATCATATTAAGCAAATACCTGAAAAGGTATAGTTCAGGAGTGCTAAAAAGCACCTAAAAAAGCGACCTAATTAGATTCCTTATGAGAAGCATGGCTAGCCACCCATAAAAGGATAAGTACGCAACACACTATTGTAGTATATCAATGCGTGAAATACTAGTTTAGTAGGCATAAATGAAGAAATAGTCCCTGTTGCCGAAAATTCTTTTATTCTTTTAAAATCTATGTGGTAGTAGTCAAAGCACAACCATATGGGAGGTATTGGGGAATGGGTGCGTAGCAGGGCTTAAATTTTTTTTTATTTAATATTTATATTCATCGGTTTAATTTGTTATGCCATTCATGGATGACCCTTATTACCCATTAGCGTCTGCGTCTATTGTATATAGCAGCCGAAAGGTTTCAAAGTCTAAATAAAAATAAACTAAAAATAAAATCGCGCCCATAAATACATTCAATGGCATTTAATTGTAGGCTTTTTAGATAAATAGATATTAACGCATTCTTATTCTGGGAATAGAAATAATTAAAATAAAAAAAAAGCGCAAGTGGCAAAAAAATGACAGCCCAAATTTCAGTTTTTAAGGGGGTAATAAATTAAACCGGACATGATTCTGCTCTACTACGGAATAATGAATAATAACATGGGCGAATTACTAATTTCTTTGGCGGGATTTTTAGGGTTGTATTCAGTATTAGGTATTTTCACATATATATTGATGAATTACTTGGCTAGAGTTTATGCGTTGGTAGATTTTGATGAGGATTTTGATTGATATTATAGTTGGAATATGGGCTTGGATGAGGTTTAGACAATGAGTGATTGGTGGGCGATAATTAAATACAAAGATGTTGTTAAACCAACCCTATTAGATAGAGTTCGTAGGTGGGATTATGAACAAGGAATAAAATTCTATGAATCTGACGCTTATCAAAAACTATTGAAGACATTGATGAAACTATCAAGAGCGAAATATACTCCTAGGAATTTTAAGGCTGTCGCTACTATTGCTTTTAATATTATGAATCAAGAAGGGGATATTGATATAGCAAATGAACAACATAAACAAAATGAGATAAAGGCAATATTGGATAAAATAGAAACTGCTTGGAATATAGAAACAAATCAAACGCTAAGTAAGTATTGGCCTAAAATATTGGAGTGGTTTGGAATATGAAACAATGGATAATTAAAAAACTCATCGCATTCATGGGCAATGCCTATGTATGGTTAGATAAAAGACAAATCCATGAAGGAGGGCCAATAATGGGACTACAGATAGATGACGACTTAGAAAGCATGTCACGATATGAACTATGTTGTCATATAGAAGATAAGTTTGATTTGAAAAGAGATTCATTTTGGCTATTACAATCAACTCAGAAAATTAGGTGGTGTTGTCAAACCGCTAGAAATATCTTGGAGGAAGAAAAATAACTTGGAGAACAAATGAACAAAACATGGGATATAGATTGGGATTACTGGGAAGCACAAATTGAGGGATTTAATCAACTCAAAAAAAAGAAGAAATTGTGGCGCGACCATAAGAATGAGAATAGAGAAATAGTAGATAATATATTTGATTGGTTTTGGAATGGTGAGGAAGAATGACTTGGTGGAGAATAGTTAAACAAGGTAAGATTCTTACTGTGCCTAAAACCTCTATGAGGATTAAAAAACCAGATAAGATAGAAGAGGAAAAAGATTGCAATAGAAAATTAAAAGAATATGCAAACAAACTAAAGAATCGTCCTCTTGACAGTTTTAGACCTTGGATGCAAAATCAAGAGTATATGGAACTAGATGGACATAGTGCCGACCACTATAAAATAAGTGGATGGGGAATAGATAAAAAACACACAGGTAAGGAGTGGAATCAATTTGTTACTATAGAACAAACTGATTCCCATTATGATGAGATACCTGAGATAGTAGCATGTAAATTGTTAGATATGATAAATCAACATGGTCATGAAGATATGTGGGCAGATGTACAATTAGAAAATGATTATGCTTATGGACTATTTAATTGGACTGGTCAAGATGGCGAAGATAGGTGGATTAAAGAAATTTCAGCCTTTGCTTATCCAAGTCAGGATATGATGCCTTTCAAATTTGGATATATCATCATATCAGGAGAACAATTCCATGGAAAAAATAGGTTTGGTAATTATCCATTTGTAAAGGGTGCAGTATATCTTAGACACAATGTAGAGGTTGACCCACATTATTTAGATAAAGGGTTTACAGCAGTAGATATTGAATGGAAATAATTTAGGTGAGTTAAATGATATTACCGGAGAAAGTTATTTACGAGCAAGCCTTATATGGGGGAGTCTCTCCTACGCCTAATGTAGAGAATCCTATACATACTCCTTTCAAACCTAAATTGGTTTGTTTTATGTTGGTGGTCTAATGGTTGATTATAGAAGTGTTATCGAAGGTAGCCGTTATGCTACTATCTTTGATAGAATGGATGGGGGCAGAGGGCTAATGGCAGCAGCACAGTCATTTGTCTCTAAAGCCATAGAAGAAATAGATAATATAGAAAATAAGCAGTTAAGTGCTGATGAACAAGCAAATGCAGTAGAACCTATGGTTGGTACTCCAATTACTATGGTTATGTCTAGTGTAACAGCAATGGAAGATGTAGAAGATGTTGTTGTAGAAATGCCAGACTATGATAAAAATAGTGAAGATTTAAATTATGAAATTAAAAAGTTCTTGGAGGATTTAGGTGTGTATGGTTCTATAAAAATGGATATGGCCCAAAACCTAAAAGAATACTTGACAGAAGGTTGGATAGAAGAAGGCATGAGTAATACTGAACAGTTAGAACTAAAGCAAGAAATCAATGAGATGGTAAATAAATTAGGTAATAGTCCAGAGTTTGAAAATTATGTGGGTCATTGTATTATGTCTACTTTAGCGGTGTTGGCTAAAGAACAACTAGAAGATATGGGTGGAATAGAAGATGCTATGGCAGAAGACCCAGAACCAATGCAAGATGTTACAGGAGACTTTGAAATATTAGATGCTCCTGAATGGCAAGATAAAATGAGAGAATTCAAATCAATGAGTTGGAAGAATATAATGAGGAAGTAGTATGAGTTGGTTCGATACATTAAAAATGACTGGAGCAGTAACCTCTACTTCATCAGGAACATCAGCACTATTCAATAATAAGGCTATACGCGGGAGGAAGAAGCGTGGCAAGAAAAAGAAAGAAAGTCAAGAAAGATAAAGTCCAATATAAACTAGGAGATGGTATCTCCGAAGTTAGTTTCAAAGGAGATGATGTTCTTACTGCTTGGATAGAATGGGTTGAAAAAGCCCAGAGTATATCAGGTGATTCAATGGGAGTTCAACGATTTACTGGTAGCCTTTATGAGATGTTAGCACAACATGGAATAACAGGTAGAATAATGGGTAATTCAGGCCCAAAGGAGACTCCCGGTTTAGGTAAGGAATTAGAGGAACTAGATACATTATTTAAGGAGCCAGATTTTAGTGAACAACAAATGGCTTCTTTACAAAATGTAATCAATATCATAAATAAACACGGTGACACTCAAGGAGACTTAAATCCTAGAAATATTAAATTTGATGGGATAGACAGAATAAAGAGAGCGCAAGGAACTGCCACTAAAAAGGATGTGTTTGGTCATTATAGAACTCCTAAATATGTAATGTATCGTAGAGTAGTTAGGGGGAAAGATGAACAAGATGCTGTAGATAGTACATGGTTTAGTGCAAATAAAGGTGAAGCACAACCTCCCATGTGGCAAGCAATTTATGGTGATGGTAGCAAAGAACCTTTTAGTGGTGTTAAGGGATTAGCCCACATTCTCGCTAAAGGAGTTAAAATGCTAAGTGAGGCAAAACATAGCATTACCAAAGAAGGGCCAGTTAAAATTGAGCAGAAGGGAGCAGCAGAAAAAGCATATAATGGTCTTGGGGAAATAAGAGCAATGATGAATGCTATGGTTAAAGATGATGAATTCACTACGGCTAAAGGTAATTTCGCAACAACTAGGGCTAGAACTAGATTAATGAGTGTTCCAATATCTACACATACTAATGCAGAAAGTAAGACAGTTAAAGCATTATTGGGAGCAATAGGGCAACCCGGAAGAATAGACGATTTCTACATATACATTTCAAGAAGGCAGGTAAATCATATGGCTAAATTAGCAGGGTGGAAACCTCCTGAAAAAGAAGAAGTTAAAACCAGTTCTGATATAGAAGTAACAGACTGGAGAACAATTATTAAGGTGGTGTGTTAATGGTAACAAGAAAGAGATGCGCTCTGTGCAATCATGAAGATAGAGATGAAATAGAGCGAAGGCTAGAAGAAATGGAAGTTCCCGCAGATACTATAGATAATAATTATGATTGGCCTAGTGGTACGACTTCAAGGCATCAACGCAACCACATGGGCAATTATGTCAATTCTTCTAACCCTAGATGCGCGTTATGCACTAGCCCTATACGAAAAGAACTAGAAACGCAACTACATGATGGGAATATGACCCCAACATTAGCAGCAGAAATAGTTGGTTCTAGTGAAGACCAAGTAGTAAGGCATGTTAAGAATCATTTACAACCATTAGTTCAAAAGGCTGCGGCTAATCTGATTGCAGTTAAAGAAGTGGATGAAGTAGATACTCTCTCAAATAACATAACTAGGTTGGAAACTAAGATTGATGAGTTGTTTGACCAAGATGAAATGAACCCTAAATATATTGATAGCCTCACTAAATTGGCTAAAGAGATACGAGAGAGTCTTAGGTATCTCATGGAATTCAAAGGTAAGTTGGTGCATAAGAGGCAAGATACTATTATTGTAGCCCAAATGCAAATCGTTCAAGAAGTGTTAGCACAGAATCATCCACAGGTATGGTTAGATGTTAAGAGTAAATTAGAGGAGAAAATGCAATGAATTGGTTTGATATATTAAAGCAAGTTATTCCTGATAGTTGGAGTAAACCTACTCCTGAACAAAAGAAGATAATAGTTAATTTTCAGCGAGATAGAGGCGCGTTTTGGGATTTACAAAATAAAATAGCGAATGAAGTAGTAGATTATTTCAAAGAAGATTTACCTCTAGATGTATGGATAGATACTAATACTGGTGAAATGAAAAAGATTTTTGGTCATTGGTTTGTTGATTTGTTGAGTGAGACAATTAGTTTCGATTATGGGAAGGCATTGGAATTAACATCAGGCTCTATGTATTATACAGATATTGTTTCTTTTTTGAAGATGTGTGGTGAATTAGGAACGCACAACAGCGAAATCATGGACCAATTTGAGGATTTAGCAGAGGAATATGAGAATAGGTCAAAAGAGATTAAAGATAACATAAAGACATTGAGAGAAGAAGAAGAGAAAAGAAAGAAAGAGAGTGAATGGCAAAAAACACTTTCAATAGCAAGACAATGGGGAATTAAACCTAATTGGCGAGTTGAACAAAATAAGGATATTGATGGATTAAAGGAACAACTACCACCTGCGGCAAGAAAGAAGTTAGAGGAGAAATTACAATGAATTGGTTTGATGTATTGAAAAATATTGTTAATAATGGTACGATTTTACTTTATGACCCTAGACAGAATAATGCTGAACAATTGGCGGGTCGTGTATCAGCGCACATTTTTAGACTCAATAAAGTATGGGTTCCAATAAAAGTTAGGGGTGTTAGAGGTATTTTTGATTCACCTTCAATAGAAGCCCACATAATTGCTATGGAGAAAAAACTAGGAAAACAGTTGTCAAAAGAAATGAAGGAAAAAATGTTAGCAAGTAAAGATGTAGATGACTTCATGGAAAAAGTGGCTAAACATAGAATAGGTTTTATCTATATTGCACCTGTTTCAACTTGGAGAAAAGACTTATCTAAGAATTGGTACGATATAGGATTAGAACAAGCAAACGGATATAGGAACATGATAACTGCTGCTCCAATACCTGAAGACTATTGGCATTATGATAGTTCTATGAATAATAAAGAAATAGTTGGTGTTTGGGACGGCCCAATAAAGACTTATACAAGTGGAATTATGCAAGATAGTAAAATGACTAAAGAACTGCTTAAACTCGATATAGAAGAAGAATTAAGAGAGCAAATTTCTAATCATGATGTAGGTACTCCACACAAACTTTCTACTTTAATGAAAGAAATACTAGATAAAAAATTGGATAGCGAATGGTGAAAAAGATGGATTGGTTTGATATATTAAAGGGAGAGAGTGTAGGGAAACTTCTTAAGGGACTTAAAAAACTATTAAAGAAAAAGTACCATAAAAGATTGAAACTAATAGATGCCCCACAAGGAGGAAGTAATATGATGTTGAATATTCAAAGCACTATAACTGGTAATATCGTTGTTGTTCCAGCATCTATATCACCAAAAGTAGGTGGTCATGTATGGGTTGATACTCAAAATAGATACATGAAGAAAATGTTTATGGAAAAATTTGAGGAAGACATAGTACCATACACGGATAAAAACTGGAGGCCAGAAGAATGAGTTGGTTTGACACAATTAAAACAGATAAGACCAAACAGGGCAAGTTACCCAAAGAGTTGGTTGAAGGAGCAACTGTTGCCACAAAACCAGTAGAAGAATGGTTTAAGGGAAAAGGTAAGAAAACTAAACCCGCAGATAATACAGAAGGAACAACTCAAACATCTCTAGATGAATTTGAAGAGTGATTAATATGACTTGGTTTGATATTCTCAAAGCCCCTCCATTTAGTTTGGATGAGTTTCATGAAATAGTTCCGTTAGATGAACCTAATAAGAAAATTAATTGGTATGATGCAGAAAAACTATTCAAGGATAAAATAGACCCGTTGCTTATTGAAGCAAGGAAGGAAGGATTGAAACATATTAGATTCAAGTCAAAAGAAGTGTTAGGAATGTCAAGAGATAAGGCTATTCCATTGCTACAAGGGTGGTACACAGGTTTTGATATTACACCCTATGATTGGGCAGATGGAACAATAGACATGTATTGGGAAAACGAAGGTAGTTATGTTGGGGGTGAAGGTTAATGGGTGAATGTAAAGTAAAGGTTTGCGCTGCAACTAAGTGCAAACATAATCAAGATTTGAATTGTAAATTAGATACTATCATGATTAAGGCCGATGGAATGTGCGGCTATTACGAAGAGAAGAAATGGAAGGCTACTTTGAGGTGATTTAATGCTGATGAAAGCCACTACCGCAGATAGATATAGAGAGATATTAGTGAAACTATATCATGATGCCTTGGCTGATGAATTAATAGAAGATGTTAAATCTGGCAAGCGTAAAGTATTACAAGTTAGAAATGCCTTGAGTGCTTTTCTAGAAGGTAAAGAAGGATTAGAACACCATGAAGAAATTCCCGGCACTAAAGAAAGAGCAGAGAGAGTTCTAGAAGAGATTAAGGGTGTTAAATCTGATAAAGGAAAAGAAGGTGGTTTTGCCCCTAAAATAGAAGAATTAATTGCCGAATTCAAAGCAGGTAATTATGACCCCCTATTTGATTATATAAATGATGCCAAATCTAAACACATTAAAACTAAGAGAAAGAAAATTCTAACCAAGTTTAAGGATGAACTTTTATCCATCGCAAAGAAGATACAGGATGATGAACTTAGAGCATCTACAATAAAAAGACTAGAGGCTATAGATTGGGAATTCAAAGAAGGGACTAAGGAATACAAGTTGACTGGGAAACCATCACCACAAAAGATAGTAGAATACTACACTTTAGTTTTTAGTAATAAGAGTAACTTGAGTAGCGCGAATAGAAGTAAAATGATTCCAAAAGTTGGGGCGGCTAATATTTTCGGGTCTAAAATGAATACACTATATCCTGTATTGGAGCATATTATTTTAGAAGATACTTTCATATTAGACGATGAATTATTAGATTTATTTAGAAAGCAAAAAACTAAGCAGTCTATATCTAAAAAGAAGGCTCTGATTAATTTAACAGGTGGTAATATTCCTGACTTGCAAATAAGTAATTTACCTTCTTTATCTGAAGAAGCAACAGGACTTACTGAAAAAGAAGCCTTAAAATTAATTGAAAGTGATGAAAAGTATGTAGAGGCGTTTGATAAATATGTTAATCACATAGGGCTTAGTCAAAAATCTATTTCTAGGTCTATCCCCAAAGAAGACTATGATGCATTAGAAAATGAAAGTGATGATGTAGCAAGGGAATATGGTTTTGAGGACTTCAATGATTGGGATAATTGGATGGATAGTAAAGCAGGTAGAAATGTTGCGTGGGATGCAATGGTAGAAAAAAATAATAGAATGGTCATTGAAAGTAAGAAACTATCAGATGTTAAATTACTTAGTAATATGTTTACCGAGGCAGACATTGATGTTAAAGGGAGTATTTCAGAAGCATCTGGAGTAGGTCAACTTAAAGCATCGCTTAATGATAATAAATTTGATAATCACCATTTAAAAATTGCAGATGTTATAGAAATGCTGGCTAATCTTGCAGAAGTATTTGAGGCGACAGATTTTGATTTCTCAGTCATGCAATTATTACAAGAAAAAGATGAAACTAATTTGAAAGAGTTAGTTGAAGAAATTATAGATGATTTAGAAAAGGGAGACTATCAAAGAATTAGAATGGCTTTCTTAAATGCAACTATTCAACGAATGGAAGGAATCGCTAGTAAATCTATCTTGCTTGCAGAAGATGAAGATGAAGATATAGCGGGACAAAAAGAACCATTGAATATACTTAGAGAATTAGGATTATTACAGGCGGTGAATGTATGAGCATAGAAAGTTGGGCAGGTGGCACAAATAGGAGAGAATTAATTCTTGCCTCGTTAACTGATAAGGAACAATTTAATTCTAGTATAAGGGGAGATTTAGGCCATGAAGATACTATTAGTCGCCTACAGAAGAAAGAATACTTAGATGCCTTAGCAGGTAGAGCAACAACAAAAGAACTGGCTGATGTGATTAAGAAACTAACTCCTGAGTTAGCAGAAGATAAGGGCAATTGGAAGTTCTCATATAAGCCTTCTTTTATTGGAGATATTGAGGGTGATGTAGGAGAAGGCACAAGACTAAAAATTAATCACTTAGTAGATAAGTATTTTTCTGTACAACGGTGGAATCATTTAATAGATGGGACTAGGGAAAAACTGTATGCATTTGCAGATATTGGTGGAGCATTTGAAACATCACCTAAAGTTGCCCAAAAGGATGCCTTAGATGGCATATTAATTAATTTCACATATAAGAATAAAAAGGTTACAATGACTATGCTTAGGAAGAACAGACCATTTGCAGTATCAGACTTAGGTATTAATAAAGAAGAGTCACATTACTTTGATGATTCAAATTTAATTGTTACTCATATGAGAGAATTAGAAGACATAAGTTCAAGATGGCCTAACTTAGATTCTAGATTAACACCCTTCATTAGAAAGTTAAAGTCATTACAGACTTCCGGTAAAGATGAGATTAAGACCTTGCACCCTGATATGTTAATTGGTAGGTTAAGTCTTAAGCGACTTGAAGGTAGAAAAATAATATACAAATACTGGAAAGAAGCACATGATGACTTTAATAACTATATTGAGGTTCAAGATGCATTCCATAAGGCATTAAAAGGACACCTTAAAATAATAGGTGAACAAGCAAATGATGAAAAAGTAATGTCTGAAATAAATGCTGCCTTTGATGAATTCTTTGCAAGTAAACTAGAGAAGTCAGACAATTATATTATTGAGGTTCCTAGTAAAGATATTAAATCTGATGATAAGAATGTTCAGGCAATGATATTACTCAGCGAATTCCTTAAACTATATATGATGCAAGCAGACCCAAAATTAACAGAGCAGTTTGAAGTTGCAGAAGGCGAAAAACCACAAACTGCTGTTGGAGGCGAAGAAAGATATGATAGAGCAGACTGGAATCCTGAAATAACTGTAGAAAGAGATGTATTTTCTCCTGATAAAGATGAAAGAACATTAGCAGAACAGGCTTCAATGGATGTTGAATCTAAGACAAGGGTAATTGATAAAGATAGTGTAACTTCTATCTTTGGAGATATTAAATCTATTAGGTCACTTAAGAGGGTTGACCCGCTATTCTATTATGCATGGCATAAAGGTGCATTTGGTAAAGTTCCTCTATTCAAAAAAGATGTAGAGTCTATTAAAAGAAAGGCCAAGAAATTAGCCAAGAGAATGGATATTTTCGTAGAGCCTAGTGAATTAGATAGATTGGATGATTACTTTGATGAGTTATATGAAACAGCAACTGACTTTAAGGATTCAGATAAATTCTATTTACCATTAACTCCAAAGGTAGCAGACTTGGCTGAAAGGGATGATGTAGATGAAAGATTCAAAAAGTTGAAAGAACATTTTGATGCACTTAAGAAAATGATGGCTCTTGGAGGAATGAAAGATAAGGCTTGGCCTACTAGTGCAACTACTAGGCAAAAAACTTTAATACCTAGAAAAGATTCTAGAGCAGCAGAACAACTTTATGAAGTATTTCCGGGCAGAGATAAAAAAGGAAAGAATGTGTTAGATATAATGAATGAATTTACTAACGAATATGAAGATTATATGGAAGCACTTGTTGAAGCATTCGTTATTCCTTTGTCTAGTAAAAACATGCCATTTGATGATGAAGCAGAATTCATTGAAGAACATCAAATGAGAATACTAAGGGATGAGTTAAAGAATCCAGATGCATTTGCTACATTATTAATGAGGTATCATGATTTAGAATCAGCAACAGTATCTGTTACAGGATTAAAAAGATTAACTGCTCTAATGGAAACAATATCTAAACCTGCTCTCCAAAGAAGAGTTGCTACTTTAGTAGATGAAATGGAAAATGCAGCAGAAGCACTAGAAGAAATTTTTAACTTTGAACATAATAAAGATATTTATATACACTTTGGTGCAATACTAGATGAAGTTAAGGAGAAGAATAATATCAAAGAGGATATTATATTCAATGGCAAGTCAAGTGAAGAATGGGCTAAGAAATATGACCCTAAGAAAACCTATCCATTAGATGCCTTAGAAAGCCATATTAGACGACATGAAACTACCTATAAGTCTGATAAGAGATTTAAGAAGGATAGGCTTATTAGAAAATTCTTTATTGCTTTAGATTCATTTGATATTGTTAAGGAAGATTTAGAGGCAGATATTTTAATTGCCCACGATAATATCCGTAAGATGATGAATAAGCCAGTCTATTATAATACTTCTAAATTGGATAACTTTGACCATGTTAATTATGCTATTGAAGTAGCAAAAGAAGATTACAAGGTAGACTTGAATGTAGCAGAAGTTGAAGCAATAGTTAAAGAATTTGATTCAATGAGTGAAATAGCAAGTAAGCATGGTATTACTCAAGAGACAGTATATTTCTTGAAAGCAAACTTTAGGTGATTATATGCCAGAACAAGAAGAATATCCTCTACCCCCAAAGAATAACTATTCTAGGGATGATGTATATTTTAAAGTTATGTCAGAAGGAGAATCTATACGGGAATTTACAGATGATGGGTATAATGGTTGGCAGTCTAGGAATGTAAGATATAATCAGTTACCTAAAAATGGTTTATTTGCTAAAACCCCCTCTAAGCATTGGGTTATGTTTTTGAAAGAAGGAGACACTCCAGTTGGTGTTGTTGGTTTTACTGAACATAAAGGGTTTTTGTTAGGGGCAGGAATACATGTTAGAGATAAATATCAAAAGCGTGGATTGATGCCATTATTGTTTAGAAAATTAATTAGTGAAAAGGGAAGTAAAACATTATTGGCTTCCTTTGCTAATAGAAAGGCAATGGGATATTATGAGAGTATGGGATTCAGCCCAATACGAGAAGAAGAAGTCCCAGAAGATATACTAGATGAATTATCAATAGCACAAGCAAATGGAGCAGTAGGGACTTTACAGAAATATATTGGTTCTAAGTGGTGGATGACAATAAAGGGGTTTTAGAATGGAAGTAGAACAACTTGATTTTGTATCTAATATGGATATGGAGTTATCTAAAACTTCATTCCCATATTTCTTCCAAAATGTATTAGGACTAAAGTACCCTGA
>CEUX01026535.1_pt1 | contig 12434 bp, 7 predicted proteins | sample 531361 | NCBI WGS metagenome assembly CEUX01 (sample SAMEA2622736, study PRJEB7988) | marine metagenome | isolation source: saline water (ENVO:00002010), including
TTAGGGCATGTAACAGGCAGTAAATCAATTGGAGGAAACTTCACTTGCTACCTAGATAGCCAATCTGGTAATCCAAGTGCAGAACTTTATGAAGATTTAGTAGAAGCTACTACCGATATTCAAAACTCATTTAGTTTGACTTTTGATATTGGAGCAAGCGTTGCTCCGTACTGCAAAATCGAAATGCCAAGATGTCATTTAGAAGTACCAACTCATTCAATTGAGGAAGTAATTTCAATGGAAACTAATTTCCATGCGTTACCACAAGACTTTGACGAGACTAATGAAATCACAGATTTCTTATTCTATGGAAAAGACGTTAACGCATAACAACTAGGCTGTTAGGGCGGTACGCCGCCCTAACATTTTTTAACAAACAATAATAGGAAACAACCAGCATGAATGAACAAACAACCCCAGCAACGCCATTAGTGTCTTTATCAACACTAATGACGCCAAGTAAAACAGTTTCTATAGACTTTCCAGATATGGAAGGTTTTTCAGTTGATCTTTGTTATTTAGCGAGAGATGAGCTTATGAAATTAAGATCTCGCTGTTTAAAACAAAAATTTAACAAAAAAACAAGAGCTTTTGAAGAAACTCTTGATGAAAATATATTTTTAGTAGAATACGTTAAATCTATTATTAAAGGTTGGAAAGGATTAAAATATAAGTATTTAAAAGAACTTATGCTTGTAGACGTAGAGAGTATGAGTGAAGATGACGCGCTACCATTTACAAGAGAAAACGCAGAATTACTTATGAAAAATTCTTTAGACTTTGATACATGGGTAACAGAGACAGTAGGTGATCTTGAAAATTTTACCAAGACCAAGTAGCTAGAATATTTAAGCTACTTGAGAGAAAATACAACTCTAACTCTCAATTTAAAAGTTATGAGGAATATTCAAAAGTAATGGAAAAATTAGGACGAGAACCTGATCCAGATAAGGCTCCGCCAGAAGAATGGCAGTTTCCTCTTGAAGTGCAAGAGGCTTTTTTAATACATTCCATACTTACTGATAAATGGGACGGAGCTAATGGATCTTATTTAGGTAAAGATTGGTCAGCTTTGTCTACCCATTTTAATACTTTTAAGATTGAGGATAGAAAAATAATAACTTATTTTTTAAAAATTATAGATCAATTTTATACTAAATATACAAATGAAAATTTAGAGAAAAAGCGCAAAGCTAGAGAAATAAAAACTCCAAGCGGAACACAAGTTCCTACAAATATATCAAAAAACTATGGCAAAAAATGAATTTACAGTAACTTTTAGGGTTCAAGAAGATGGCTCTTTGAAGCAAATTGGACAACAAGCTGAAAAAACTGGTAAAAAAATAAAGAGAGGAGTCACAGACCAAGCTCATAGTGCAGATCGTGCTATGAAAGGTTTAAGTAGACAATCCTCTAATGCAACTAAAAACTTCTCTAAAATGTCTCAAGGATTGGCAGGAGGCATTGTACCCATATATGCTACATTAGCAGCTCAGGTATTTGCTATATCTGCTGCCTTTCAATTTTTAAAGGGAGCAGCAGATTATAGAATGTTATTAGAAGGTCAAAAAGCTTTTGGTATAGCTACAGGAGTAATGTATAAAGGATTAACAAAAATTATAATGGACGCTACAGATGCTCAAATTACATACGCTGATGCTGCATCAGCAGTAGCAATTGGTACTGCTTCAGGCCTACAGCCTGCTCAGTTAGAAAAACTAGCGGTTGCAGCTAAACGTGCCTCAATAGCGTTAGGAAGAGATATGACGGATTCTTTTAATAGATTAATAAGAGGTGCCACAAAAGCAGAACCAGAACTCTTAGATGAATTAGGTATTATATTAAGATTAGACCCAGCCCTTAAAAAGTATGCAGATAAACTTGGAAAAACTAAAGATCAACTAACAGCATTTCAACGAACACAGGCAGTAACTAATGAAATATTAGAGCAAGCTGAGACGAAATATGCAGCAATTGAAGCCATAATGGATCCTCAAACCAATAAACTAAATGAAGCCGCTGTAGCTTTTGATGAAATGTTAAATGCTTTTAAATTATGGTTAGCGGGGCCAGTAGAAAAGCTAGCCGTTTTCTTTTCAAAAAATATGACTTCAGCAATAGCTATAGTAACCCTATTCGCAATGTCTATAGTTAGGAGTATGCTTCCTTCTTTAGCAGAATGGCAACAAACTAACGCTGATAACGCAGCAGATCATAGACTTAAAATGGCAGGTATGAGAGAGGACCTTAAAGCCTATAGAGCAGAATTAGCAGCAACTCAAGCTCAAGCTAGAGGAGGCTATGCGGCAGGCTTGGGGACACAGCAACAAAGAGCGGCCAGGTTGGACTCTAGTACCTATGCAGCAGGTACTGGAATGTATATGTTATCGAGAGGTAAAACGCCTTCTAAAGGTCAGTTAGGATCATTAAAAGGACAGCTTAAAAAGAAAATTGGACCATTTAGTGATAAGGCTTTAGGGGGAAACAAAAAACAGGCGGAAGCAGTACGTAAAGAATGGGATAAGACTTTTAAAGACATGGATAGAAACGCAAAAGGTACAGGAAGAACTATAAAAGGTACAATGAAAGAAATTTCACTTTCAGGAAAAATATCAGCAGGTAAATTAGGAACTCAGTGGGGAGCAGTAAAAACTGTGTTTATGGGTATCTCAAAATGGGCATTAAGAATATTTGGTTGGATAACTAAATTTGGACTTTTAGTACTTATTTTCCAAAGTTTTGCGGGTCCGTTAATGGATTGGGTAAAAGGATTGATGGGTGTAAATGAATCAGCAGAAATGGCTGAAGAAGGTATGCAAAAATTTATTGAGCAACAAAGAACTTTAAATGCAGAAGCAGCAGAATTTTTACAGTATGCCAAAGAGATAGAAACAACTGGTTATTGGGCAACTATTGCGCAAAAAGCCAATGTTGTTACAAATCTAAGACCTTTAGAAGCCCTAGACAGGTATGGTCAAGCATTAACAGAACGAGAGGCTGCTACGCAAACGATGAATATTAGTAGGAGCAGAGGTGGAGGAGTACAAAGTGGTGGCCCCTTCGCATTGGGAAGGTGGTTAAATGATCTAACGTCTAGAACAATAGGTGGTGTGCTATCTACAGAACTTGAAACAGAAGTAGAAGCTAAAAATGTAGTTAAAGAACTCAGAGAAGAGCTGGTAAAAACTTTTGATATAATGGCAAAAACAGCAAAAGTGCCTTTCTTTGAGAAGATGAGAGAACAACTCGCACGCAATGGGGACTTGACCAAAGAACAAAGGATAGAATTAGAAAGGCTTATGAAGATTTTTAATGAAGGAAAGTTTGCTATATCACAAGAACAGTCCCAAAGAGATAAACTGACAGGTGCTAGAGGTCAATGGTTTAGACCTAAGGCAGATAATAGAATGAAGTATTTTGATGAAGTAGTTGGTATGCAAAAGAATCTTCAAGCACAAATAGCTTTAGCAAAGCTTATTCCCGCAAAGACTACAGAACAACAAGAAGAATACATGAACAATGTTGAGGAGGAGAAAAAACTAGCAGAAGACAGATTGTTTATAGAACGAGTAATTGCAGATTTACAGAAGTCTAAAGTCGATAAAGCAAAAGCACTATTAGAGATGGAAAGAGTTAAGGGTTCTGTTATAGGGGGTACTCAATATGGAAAGAAAGTACAAACAGAATTGAAAATTGAAGCAGGTAAAGCTGATTTATTAGCAAAACAAGCCGAGTTAAGAGAAAAACAAAAACAGTCCACTTACGAGATGTCCACCGCCGAAAAGGCAAAGCATGCCGAAGAGACTACTAACCTAGAAAATAGTATAAAGTTAATAAAGCAGAAAAACTTGAATATGGAACTTTCGATAGACGGTCTTCACATGATTGAGACAGCAGCCGTATCAGCTTTAGAAACAGGTATGTCAAATGCACTTATGGGAGTACTAGATGGAACTAAATCGCTGAAAGAAGGGTTCCTTGATATGTCAAAAGCAGTATTACAAGCAATAGCACAAATTATAGTAAAATTAATAGCTATGAGAGCAATAGAGGCAATGGGATTTGGACTTGCAGAGGGAGGAGTTATTCCAAGAGCAAATGGTGGTTATATGTTTGGAGGGAAAAAGCCAAAAGGTTACAGATCGGGTGGAGTAGTAACAGAGCCCACATACTTAGTAGGGGAAGGCAAATATAATGAAGCAGTAGTACCTTTACCAGATGGAAGAAGTATTCCTGTACAAATGTCAGGTGGAGCAAGTAATGTTTCCGTAAATGTTAATATAGCTTCTGATGGACAAGCTACTTCCAATTTAACCCAAAATGACGGGCAACAAGCAGCACAACTTGGTAGAGCAATATCTGCAGCAATACAAGAAGAGTTGCATAAACAACAAAGGCCGGGCGGAATGTTAAGCCCGTATGGACCATAATCATGGCAATAGGATTTACAGATTTAACAAGCACTAATAGAAAGCCTGATAAAGGCATGACTAGACAATCACAACCTATAGTTATTAGAACTGAATTTGGCGATGGATATGAACAAAGACTTGCACATGGTATAAATAATCTTGCAGAGTCTTATGGAGTATCTTTTAGTAATAGAACAAAAGAAGAAATTGATGATATAACAGCTTTTTTTGAAAATAAAGCTGGGGTAACAAATTTCAATTTTACAATTCCAGATTCTAATAACTCAGGAGAGACAACTGTAAAGGTTGTGTGTGATAGTTGGTCTCAAGCGTATAGGTATGGTGATTACTATGGTTGTACAGCAACATTTAGAAGGGTTTATGAAGCATGACCGATGTAGTAAAAGACGTACAAAAGCAAGATCCGGGTTCAGCTTATATAGAATTATTTGAGCTAGAAATTGGAACAAATTCGTATGCTTATTTCTTTTCAGGTTTAGAAGCTGATTTATCAACTATACAGTTCAGAGACTATTCCAGTCCTGGTACTATTAGAACATATACAGCACTTCCTTTAATGATTGAAGGACTTAACTTACAAGCTGCAGGACCTAGCGCAAGGCCTACCCTTACAGTAGCAAATGTTTTATCAACTTTTAGTGATGCATTAGGCGGGATTACAAACGAAGATCTTTTAGGTAAAAAACTATACAGAAGAAGTACTTTATATAAATATGCATATGGGCAGTCAGGAGATTCAAATCCTCCTGTAGAGTTCCCTAGACAAATGTGGTATATAGATAGAATCGCAGAAAAAACTCCTATTCATGTTCAATTTGAATTAGCTTCTGCGTTTGATTTAGCAGGGGTTCAACTACCAAGAAGAAATGTGATTGGTGGTAGATGTAACTGGAAATATCAAGCAGGCTCTAAGGATATTACTATTGGAAGTAGAGTAGGTGGTTGTCATTGGGATAGTTATAGTCGTTTTAATGATACTGATGGTACAAGTCGTACTGTTTATTTTAATCAAAAAGATGAAGAAGTAGTAAGCTCGGCATTAACCTTTAATACTAGCTATACTAGCATAACTGTAGGGTTTTATTATAAAGTTGCCAAATCAGGACTAGTGCAGATTAATGCTGATGGTACTTTTACTACTGCACAAAGTAGTTTTGATTACTGGCAAGCAGCAGTAACAACTAGTCAACCAGGTACTCCTTCCGATAATAATGTCAATTTTAAAAGAATAAGAGTTTATAGTGCTTATAGTGCAAGTACTACTTATAAAGCTTATACTGATCCAAATTATAATGAGTATGTAACTCACGATAGAGGAAGTGATGATGATGCGGATAGATTATGGCAAGTAAAAAGTACAACACAATATGCAAGTGCTCATGATGCTACTCCTACTTTTAATAAATATTGGCAAATAGGAGATAGATGTTCAAAAACACTAACAGGTTGTGCACTAAGATTTAAGTCTCAATTTGCAAGTATTGATGGTAGTACCAGAAGGAAAGCAGAAGATGGTAATGCTGTTCTTCCTTTTGGAGGTTTTCCTGGATCCAGAAAGTTCTCATGATTATAGAGCCTCATTTTGAAACTATAGTGGATCACTTTAATACTGTATATCCAAGAGAAGGTTGCGGTGTAATAGGAATACAAAAAGGTAAATCAAAGTGGTTTCCTTGTAAAAATGTAGCAGAAGATGATGATGATTTTGTAATTGATTCAAAAGATTATATTAATGCAAGTTATCAAGCAGATATAGTAGCAGTGGTACATAGTCACCCTGATGCAAGTCCAGAACCAAGTGAAACAGATGTTAAGCAGTGTAATGGATTAAATCTTGATTACTATATAATTAGTATACCTGAAATTCAACTTGAACATTTAAAGCCAAATCGCAAAGACCTACCCTTAATTGGTAGAGAATATGAATTTGGTGTGACAGATTGTTTTTCATTGGTACAATCATACTATGAAAAATTCGAAATTGACATGCCAAGATATGCGTTTGAAGATGACTGGTGGGATAAAGGACTTGATTATTTTGGAGATTTATGGCAAAATTATGAAGGCTGGAGCGAAGTGACTGATGGAAGTTTGCTCAAACATGATTTAGTATATTTTAATGTCGAATCAAATGTACCAAATCATTGTGGAGTTTATTTAGGTGATGATCTATTTTTACATCATGCTTATAACAGATTGTCATGTAGAGAATTATTATATCCCTTTTGGGGTAAGTTTAAAACGAAAATTTTGAGAAACGAAAAATGCAAGCAGTAATATTAAAAGGAGAACTAGGAAATCGCTTTGGAGAAAAGTGGAATGTTAATTGTGAGAACCTTTTAGGTATATTCAAGTTAATAGAATGTCAAAGAGAAGGATTCAGACCTTATATGTTAAAGTGTCAAGAGAATGAAATAGATTTTAGCATACAAAGAGGTAATGAGTATATAGAAGATGAAAGTGAGTTACTTATGTCCGTAGGAGATAAAGATATAACTATCACTCCAGTTCCTAGAGGTTCAAAAGGTAAAGTAGGAAAACTTATAGCAGCAGCTTTGTTAATTTACCTGTCATTTCAAGTAGGACCCGAGGTTACATCTGTAGCTACTGCTGAAGGAATGACAGTAACTGCTGGTGCATGGACTACAGCTCATACTGTTGGTTCATATGCATTACTAGTGATGGGAACGTCATTAGGACTAAGAACACTTAGTGAGATGATGATGCCCTCATCTGACCAAGATGATGAAGACGATTCTCATTTATTTGGCGGACCAACCAATAATACTGCAGAAGGAGTACCAATTCCTATAGCATATGGAGAAATAATAGTAGGTGGAGTTGTTATAAATGGTAGTTATACAGCTACAAAAGGAAAGAGTTATGGTACGGCTAATCGAGTTGCTCATGTTAGAGATAGTCAAAATACAAAAGGCGGAGGCGATGTCTCCAGTATGCATAAATAGGAAATAATATGCCAGGACCAGGAGTAACCCGAGAAGAAATTCTAATAGCACTAGGATTAGATGCTAATGGTAATCCTACGTCTCAAACTAATACTAGCAGATATAAAAGTGGTGAAACAGAATCAAGAGCTGTAGTATTTGATGCTATATCCGAAGGAGAAATCCAAGGATTAGTAAATGGAGAGGCTAGTGTTTATTTAAATGATACTCCTATAATAGATAAAGCTAATGCTTTAAAATATTCTCAGTTACTAACTACTTCAACAACTGTAGCTAGTAATACTACAGTTACAATATCTAGTGATGCAATGGACGACCTTGATACTACAGCAGGAACCAGACTTATAAGAATATCTAAAGCGGGTAAGGACGGAGCTTCTGCAGACCCAGATACAACTTTTACAACAGTAGCAGGAAGTAGAACAATAACAGCAAGTGCTAGCTTTTTTACTTCAGATATGGCAACAGGCACAGTTTTAGACGATGGGGCTTCAATTATTCATATAGCAGGAGCTGGAGATGCTCATGGCGGAGAATATGTTGGAAAAATCATAAAATACACTAGTGCTACACAAGTTACAGTTGATCCTATCCCTCAATATGATACAAGCGGAAAAGCAGGAGTTTTAGATCATGTAACTACTATTTCAAGCTATAATGTTGCTAACAATACAGTAGTTGTAGCTACAGCGCCTGTAACAGCAATTACTGATACTCCTACTATTATTTATCCTCCTGCGCTCGACCCTAGTACAGATACAACAGGTAGCAGTCTTAAAAGAAATTTTGAGGATATCGCCCTGTCCTTTAGGTCAGGTTGGGACGATCAAACTTCTATAGGAAATAGTAGCTCAGGTATTCCAAATAGTGGGATACCTAATGCTTCTTTTGTTTATACTCCTAATACTAGACTTGACTGGAATTCAACTTTCGGCGGCAGTACTTCAGATACAACTATTACAGCAACAAATGTTGGAGTTCCAGATGCATCTGAAACTGATCAAATAAAATTAACAATAGAGATGCCTCAATGTTTTGCTATAAGTACTAAATCAGGAACTGAATATAATTCTTGGTTAGAATTTACTTGTGATTTTGAGTATTCAAGAGATGGGGGAAGTACTTACTCTACAGTAAGAGCTGTAGGACCTTCTAATAGTGATATTACAGGTAGAACAGGTGGAGTTCATCATTTTGACGACACTAATACAACTTCTTTACATCAAGGTTTTATAATAGGTAAAACAAAGAAACCATTTCAAGAAGAATACATAATTCCTGTGGAGCAATACAAACCATTTGATGATTGGCGATTAGTAATTCAAAGAGTTAATGAACCTAATAGGGCTAATGCACATCACGATAATATGAATGAAGCTTTCATTAAGCATATCGAATCACAAGTAACTGATAGACTAAACTATCCCCATACAGCAATAGGAGCCATAGCCTTTAGAGCAAAAGATTTTTCTTCTATTCCTAAAAGAGCTTATCATATAAGAGGGAAAAAGGTAAAAGTTCCTACTAATTATTTAACTAGAGAAGAGGTAGGATCAGATCAAGCTTCTTATAAAAGACACGTAACTTCAGGAGTAGCTCAAGGTACTTATCAAGATTGGGACGGCAACTTTAGAGGAGACACTTCTACATTTGCATCTACACATACTAATCATAATGTAGTATATTGTAATAATCCAGCATGGATTTTTTATGATATAGTTACAGATCCTAGATATGGTTTAGGACATATTGTGGATAGTAGTTTAGTAGATAAATATGCTTTATATCAAATAGCAAGATATTGTGATGAGTTAGTTTCTGACGGTAAGGGAGGATTAGAGCCTAGATTTACATGTAATGTTTACATTTCTAAGGCAACAGAAGCTTATAAAGTATTAAAAGATTTAGCTACAGCATTTAGAGGTATAACTTATTGGATGGACGGACAGTTAACTGCTGTTCAAGATAGACCAAAAGAACCTGTTTATACATTTACACAGGGTAATGTTATTGGGGGAGAATTTGCTTATGAAACTGTTTCAGAAAAAATAAGACCAAATCAAATTAATGTCTCATGGAATAATCCTCAAAACTTTTTTAGAAAAGAAGTAGAAATAGTTGAAGATGTAGATAGTATAATGAGTACAGGACGTATTATATCAAAAGGTAAAACGGCTTTTGGTTGTACAAGTAAAGCACAAGCACATAGAATAGGTAAATGGGCATTAGTCACCGATAAAATAGAAAACGAACTAGTAAAATTTAGTACTGGAGTCAATGCTGCAATGTTACGACCTGGTGATATAATTAATATACAAGACCAAACATTAGATTCAATACAATATAGTGGTAGAATAAAGGCGGGCACAAGCACAACAATAGTAACTTTAGATAGAGCAGTAACTATTGCTTCAGGATATACTTATACTTTACATTTAATATATCCTTCAGGTGGAGCGTATTTACAAGAAGAATCTGCAACTATAAATAGTACCGCATATGTTAGAGGAGATTTAGTTTTATTAGATGAAGATGGAGCAGCGATTGATACTCAAGCTAAAGCATCTAATGTTAAAGATGATAGTGATAATGATGTAATGTTATCATGGTCTGAAAATGTACGAGTCGAAAAGCAAACTATAACTACTTCTGCAGGAACAGTAGCAGCAGGTGGGAATATTACAGTTGGTTCTGCTTTTTCTTCTGCGCCTAATTCAGACGTTATATGGGCGATTTCAGGAGTAAATAGTACATCTAAAAAAGAAGTTACAGGTAATCCTATACAATATAGGATAATGGGAATTGAAGATCAAGGAGAAGGTACTTTTAATATTGCAGCAGCTTTATATAATGACAAAAAATATGATATTATAGAAAAAGACTATGTTATAAACTTAGATGAGAGAGAACAAATTCCAACAGCAGTATTAAGAGATGACTTAGTTCCTGCCCCTGAAGATGTAACATTTAATTTACAGAGAGTAGCTGCAACTGATGATCCAACAAATAGCATAGAACAACTAACAGGATCTTTAAAAGCAGTCATAAGTTGGGCTAAACCTTTAGAAACAATACTAAGTAATAGTATATTAGCTAGTGACTATGTTAATGAGGCTTTAGATGCTACAGAAACAGTAATTACTGTGGGAGACGCAAGTGGTTATGCCGCTACAGGATATGGAGTAATTGAACGAGGAACTACACAAGCAGAAATAGTTTATTGGTCTTCAAAGAGTGGTAATGATTTAACAGTAACTAGAGGGGCTTTAAGGTCCACAGCTAGAGCCCATAATACAGGAGTAAGTTTTACTGTTTTAAGAGCTTATGATAGAGTTTATAAAGCACTTCAAGGGTATGAAGTTAAACATAATTTTATAGATGGAGCAGAAACTCAAACAGCTGTTGGAGATTCAGTAACTACAATTGAAGTACCAAATGCAAAAGCGGGTACTTATACAGTTAGAGTAAGAACTGTTAATACGAAAGGAGCTTTTTCAGAATGGACAACTTTTGAAAACTCAGTAACTTCCCCATCAATAGCAAATACAGGTAATACCGATAAGTTGCCTATAGGGGGTTCAATATCTTCAGGAGTAACTATAGATACTTCTGGTAATTGGGACGTATCTACAAGCCCATATACCTTTGTGAATAATACAGGAACAGAATTTAGTATAACACAAGCTACTGCGGCTCATGCTCAGAGAAGACAATCTATGAGTGGATTAACTGATGGTAATACAGGTTATGTATTGTTTGATGCTAGCGCCTATGCCACTGATCCGTGGATAGGTATTGATAAGAAAACAGATACTGCATTTTATAAAGGTGGAGGCTCAACAACAGGAAGTTACAGCTGGTGGAAAGAGATTGGAGCTTCGAATGATGGGTTAACTTTATGTTCAGGAACAATAACTGTAGCTGTAAATAGTAATACAGTAACTGGTTCAAGTACTAGTTTTAGCTCAGATTTCTCAGCAGGAGACTTAATAAGACTTGGTAGTACTAATGATTATGCTTACAATACAGCAGCATGGTATGGAACGGTAGAAAAAGTAAATAGTAATACGGAACTCTTAATAACAGGAGTTGTAAGTAAAGCTTTTTCAGGGAAGTATGCTTATAAACAGTCTTTTAAACCTGATTTTCTAAAAGATGTTATAGTTTCAAAGGTAATAAGAAATTCAGCAAGTTCTTACACTTTAAATAATTATTTAACAGGGCCTGGAGCAGATGGACAAGCAGGAGAAGATGGAGATCCTGGTGAAGATGGGGACAATGGACTACGAACAGTTCATGGCTACTTATATTATGAAAAAACATCTAGTGTAAGTACTGCCCCAAGTGCTCCAAGTTATACTACATATACTATTTCTTCTGGAGACATAAATGGAGGAAGTGGAGCTACTGAGGTATTAGGTCTATCAGATACTTCTGCTGTCGATAAATGGACAAACCAGGCAAGAACACATACGGCAACTTCTAGTAATACACATTGGATGGTTCGATACTTTGGGACAGAAGCCTCGGCAGGCGCAAGTACAATTACAGTAGCTTATAGTAATGTAGTTAAACAAACAAGTTTTACAGGAGTAGTAACCTTTAGTGGCGGAACAACGCTAACAGATGGTACTAGTTCCAAAACCCCACTAGAAGCAGGAGACTTAGGCTCAAGCGGAACAACAGTAATTGATGGTGGAAGAATTGATACTGGGACTATAGATGCAGATAGAATAAGTACTTCTTTATTAAGAATAAATGGAACAAACTTTACAGGAGCTTTAGGTGATGGTACTGTAGGTGGTTGGGACATTAATTCTACTAGTATTACTAGTGGTAGTGGCGGTACATATATGATATTAGATCAGAGCAATAAAAAACTAAGAATAGGAGCTAAAACATCTTTAACTGATGGTAGTACAGGAGTGCATTTAGGAACAGATGGATTAGCTATAGGAGCTAATGAAGTATTTAAAGTAACTGACGCAGGAGTTTTAACAGCAACAAGTGCAACCATTACAGGAGCAATAACAGC
>CEUX01073296.1_pt1 | contig 12431 bp, 6 predicted proteins | sample 531361 | NCBI WGS metagenome assembly CEUX01 (sample SAMEA2622736, study PRJEB7988) | marine metagenome | isolation source: saline water (ENVO:00002010), including
CAGCATCGTTCAGTAAGAACTTATCTTGAACGGCTGAAGCTGGAAGTTCGCCTGTAACGTCTGCCGCTAAATCAATTTGCCCCAGCGTGAGCGTGTGGCCTTTTGTTCCACCGGTGCTGATATAATCATATGAACCAGCTATGCTTAGAGTGGGTGAATTATCTGTTCCAGCTTGATCTACGTCAAGGGTGGTTCTCATGTCTGAGACGCTTGCATCATCTAATAAGCCTCTGGCTGCCGCAGTTAAATCTGTAACAGCGTATGTATCGGAAGCTGTTGTATAAATCATCTTGTCGGCAGATGTAGATAAGCCCGCAATAGACGTTAAACCAGCGTCTCCGTCTTGCTTAGCATCCCAAGTACTAGCTGAGGCTATATAAGTGTCAGCAATAGCCGTACCTTGCCACGTTCCAGTATCAACAATGCCTACTGTGGTTATTTCTAAGCTATTGATATCAGATTTAGTTTGGTCTACTGTGGCATTAGCTTCAATACCGTCTAGCTTGGTTTTATCGCCATCAACAAAAGCTCCTTCAGATGGAGGCTGCTGAGCGCTATCTGCTTTTGTCCCCTGTGCGGCAGTTGCATAGTCTGAAGAATCGAAAGCCTTAACTTGCGCTAGGTTTGTGACTTCTGAGTCCATCAAAGCCCCAGCCGCAGTTACGTTGGTGGCGTCTGTCAAGTCCGCGCTCGCCTCAATGCCATCTAGTTTATCGTGATGAGCAGTAGACATTAACCCTGCCGATGAACTAGTTGCTTCTGAATAGGTTGTGTCAGTTACAGTCTCTGTGGCGGTCGCAATCGCTGTAACGTGACCATTGCTGTCAAGCGTAATATTTTGTATATATGTTCTGTCAGCATTGTCAGAAGATGATGCAGCACTAATATTCGGGTGTGCAGTCAAGTAGCCCGCTGAAGAATGGTCTCCCCAACCGTAAGCGGTGTCCCACTGACCAACTTTTGTGTCGGTAATGGTGTTAGTACCCATGTCAATGTCATTACCATTGGCGTCGAGGTCTCCGCCTAACTGAGGGCTGGTATCTTCAACCACGTTACCTATCTTGGTAGCAATTGAGTTGGTGACTGTTGTTGAGAAACTTGCATCATCGTTTATAGCGGCAGCTAGTTCATTGAGGGTGTCTAGCGCGCCGGGAGCAGAGTCCACGAGGTTTGAAATTTCTGTTCTGACAAAAGCGGTAGTGGCTATTTGCGTAGTGTTTGTTGCAGCAGAGGCGGTTGGTGCTGCTGGGGTTCCGGTGAATGTTGGGCTTGCTAGAGGAGCATAGCCGGCGCTTGCATGATTGCCCCAGCCATGAGCAGTGTTCCAGTTGCTTGAGTTGTCAGTTACGATGCTATAAGATCCACCTGTAAAACCTCTTTTCATAAGACCTTGTGAACTAAAATCTCCATCTACAAGAACGTCGGTGTGAGATGTTTGAGAAGTGAGGTAACCTGCAGAAGAATGATCTCCCCAACTATATGCAGTATCCCAATTGCTTTTGTTAGCAATTAAACCTCCTACACCAGATATCTCGTGAAGCTCTCTACTAAAGAATCCAGAGTTGGCAACACCAGATGCGGTAGCTGCGTCTACATAAGAAATTGATGCCCCACCAAGGCTATCAATTTGAGATTGCAAAGCGCCTGAAATAGCATATCCAGAAGCTGGTATTGCGGCTGTGTTGGTTGTTATGTCTGTTCTGAGCGCTCCAGATGCAGTAGCGACATCGGCGGCAAAGGATGTAGCCTGAGTAGTTCCGTCAGAAAAACGTATGCCCTCAAAAGAGCCGCTACCCGCAACATCAAGGAGATAGCTAGGGCTGCTTGTCCCAATACCTACTCTGTCATTTGCAGCGTCTGTCCTTATAAGATTAGCGTCTTTTTCACCTTCAACTTGAAAATCAACATCATGACCGCCGTCATTGACTATTACTTTATCGTTGCTAGCCTTGTCTAGCGTAAGCATCGTCCTGCCACCAGTAACGAAGTCGAGTTGATCGCCCCGAAATCTGATGTAGGTGTTTGAGTCTCCGTTATGATAAATATACTGGTTTACATTAATGTCTCCAGTGCCAGTATACCCTGCGGTAGTCTGTGTTGTTCCGTCAGCAAATGAGATTGTTGGGGTGTGTAATTCGACGCCGCTAACATGGCCTTCTTTTGTTACTTTTGCCAACGTTGTAGAGGAGCTGTCATCCCATCTTTGTAAGTCTGCGGCCTGAGCAGCGTTACCTTTTACTATAAATGCTGGGCTCGCTGCAGAAACATTTTGAAATATTATACCATCATCTTGGGCAAAGTTAGATATGTATTGAGAATTATGTTTTATCCAAAAGCCGTTATTATTCGCTATAAAAAACTCGCAAGTGCTATCGCCAACTCCACCTGCATAACCTTGCTCTCCGAACAAATAGCCATAGGTTGGGGCGGAATTGCCCTCTGCTGTGTCTCTTAATCCAAGTTTGAATCTTGGATATTGCTCATCTTCTAAATGTAAACTTACCGTTTCATCGTATGCGTTATTAATAAAGTAATTAAAGAATACACCGGAATTTTGCCTCTCGATAGTTATGGGCGCATTTCCACTTGTGGCAGAAGTGTATTGTATAGTTCCATCTGGAAAAGCAAAACCTTCAAAGCTTGTGTCAACACCGCTCACTAGACCAACAGAGTTTATGAATACAGCTTTTGGCCCCGGCTGCGTACAGAATACATTTGAAACACCAACTAGAGATATCTTTGATCCACTATTGCTGCTAGATATAATAGTATCTCTGCTGAGTGAATTAGTAGCCGATGTATATGTACCAATACCCACCTCGAAGTTGCCGTCTGGCGATTCTATACAGTAGTAGGTCGAGTTTCCATCGCCTATTGCAGCGGAGAATGTCTTAGATGCATCAATAGTGCCACCTAAAACAACGCTTGAAGTGCCGGTAGTTGTAGTAGTTTCCTTTACCCTATCAGCAAGAATAAAAGCCATCTTTCACCCCTTTAGAATTGTTTGTAAGTTCCCATTACGTGCATATCACCATCTTGGTCTAAATATGCAACTACATCCCCTGCTTCATTTTTCCATTCTTGTATTCTTTCAGAGGCTGTTTTAGGTATAATTTCAAAAGCTGCGTCAGCTGCTGGGTGAGTTCCAATCTCACCAACAGTAATTCTGTTATTTGTTGAATCCGCTCTGATCGATCCAGCAAGATTCATCTGGTTAGACTCTAGAGTGATAGATGTGCCATCGCTAAATCTTAGTCCACCAAGGACATTAATATCACCGTAAACACTAATTGACGGTCTTTCAGGAGACGCAACAGCAAAACTAGGAGTTGTAGTCATAGCATCGACATGATGTCTCATAGTCATCAAAGTCTTTTCAACACTGTCTGCACCAGTAAATGTGAAGGCAATGCCACCGTCAGGATTGTTACTAAACGAATCATTTTTGTTGAAAACGGAAGCAACTTTATCTGTACCAAAGAAGTTTGGAGAGTGCTTAATAGTAATATTATCAGAACTTCTGCTGACAATAAATTTAGCCTCTGGAACTTCTAAATATTTATCCGACTGGCTTGGCCCCATTATGCCTTTTAGTATTGTGTAGTCGTCTCCAGCGCCAATGTATATACTATAATCAGAGCTGGCGTTTCTTCCTAAGTTATCACTACCAATAAATATTGAATTATCTATTGACGAAGTTACCTCATTGTCTGCAACATTCGTTCCTATAATAACATTGTTTTGCCCAGATCTTATACCTCCGCCAGCATTTGTTCCAACGAATACATTTTTTGATCCGGTGCTTATATTATGGCCGGCCCTGTATCCAATCGCAATATTGTCATCGCCACTAGATAGATCGTAGAGACCATATTGACCATAAGAAACATTTCTTTCATTATCCGCCAAGTCAGACGAGGCTCTAGATAGCGGAGACAAAAATCCAGCAAATTGGTTTCCATTGGCATCACCAAACAGGGTTGAAAACGAATTAACATCTTCACTATTTGGAGATATGTTTATTTTATTTCCCTCGTCGTCTTGAAATATCAATAATTGAGGAACTGCAGAGGTGCTACCTTCAGTTATAAATATTTTACCAAAGCCGGTGTTGTTTGACGCCGTTCTGCCATACGCAAACTGAGACATTGATATTTCACCACCAACTGATAGATCAGACTGAGGGCTCTCTACTTTAATACCAACATTATTATCATCTATAGAGATCACTTTGGTCTTTGTCGAAGAGCTTATCATTGAGAGATCCGCTCTTTCGTCGCCTTCATCGTAAGTAATGTCCAGACCATGAGTGGCGCTATTGTTCCTACCTAATAGCTGTAATGTAGAGTCGTAGGTAGTTGGAGACATCACTCTAAGTACAGCATCTCCAGTTGACTGAATATTGAATATTGTATTTGGGAGTGGATTTAAAGATGAATCCGTAATACCGACTAAACCCGGCCCTTTAGTTCTCATTAGGGTGATTGCGTCTAAGGGGGATGTCGCATCATCATATGAAGATATCGTCAGTCTATCTTTATTTTGGCCACTTAGGACTTCATCCTCTGCGTCAGTATAATTTATACCAAAGCCTACTACATGATCTACGCCGCCAGTATTTTTAATTCTAGAAGCTCTTGAAACAAACTTTTGGCCGATCACAACACCCGAAGTCAATGATGTATAAGAAACATCGTAATCTACCCCAGAACTTAAGAAGTTTACACCAGAAGCTCTATTTTGAATGACATCTGTTCCGTCTATATGTCTTTCTCTAGTAAAGTAGGCGGTGTTAGAATTGTTTGAATGTAGATCGTTTTCAAAGAAGAGACCAAAGCATCCACTCTCAGATAATAAAGATAAGTTCTCCCTGCCTATGACTCTATCTGTTTGGAGATGATTTCCAGAGGCTATGTTTACGCTTATACTGCTGTTCCAGCTAGACTGAGAATTTATATTGTGATCTTCTAAGCAATCTGGAGCGTTACCCGAAGGACTAAAGATCCACTCGTATCTTCTTCTGTAGTTTGAAGGTGAAGTACCACTAGAAACTATTACAAGACCAGCTCCATCTAGCGTCTCATCGTCAAGATATCCACAAGGCGTTGGCTCGCCGTCACAGACGCCAGAGCTAGCTAAGTATAAAGTTTTGCACTCGTAAACGCAATTTACTACATTTTCAAAAGTTAAAGCTGAAAACTTATCTACAGTAAGATCGGAGAAGTGTCCCATCCATTTAAGATCTGGAGTGCCTAGCTTATACTTGTTGCCTTCATGTGGAACTAAATTTCCAGCTACTGTCACAAGGCCTTCTGATCCAGATGGGGAAGGTGTGCCTAAGCCAAGTTTTCCTCCTGAAAAATATACATCATCATTGATGGAGTCAGAAAGCCAAGCAGTTTTCCATCCAAAATCTTGCTCGCCTAAATCATATGTTCCTGACAAAGAAGGTGAGATAGCACCAGAAACTTCTAGCGTGCTAGATGTGTGCAGTCTTTTAGTTCCTATGCCGAGTTTTATATTGTCTAGCTCTCCATACATAAGCGGAACACTGCCGCCGCCCTCTGTTATATCAGGACAATCGGTGAATGAAGAAACATCATTTGTGCCAAGGTAAAATTTATTGCTATACTTTTCTCCAATCCCGCTTCCGTGATAGTATCCAGCGCCATTTCCTATTGCTATATTGTTGCTTCCATATTTATTGCTTTGTAGTGCATTTGTACCTAATACAGTATTGTTGTGGCCAAACGTATTTCCTGCTAAGGACTTGTAGCCAACTGCCGTGTTTCCACTGCCGTATACATTACAAGTTTCTGAGTAAGACCCAACGGCAGTATTTTCTCCACCATTGTAGTTATTATGCAATGAGCGATAGCCAAAAGCTGAGTTATCAACACTTACATACTGCGGCAAGTATAGCTTGTCGATAGCTTCTTCGCCAAAAATAGTAGTTCTAGTCTCTACTGTTGAGAAGTTTGCAGTATTTACATGCTTACCCTCTAAAAATAGATGGGTAGAATCAATCATATCAATTAAGTTGTGTCTAACATCGTGAGGCGATATCATCATCCTAGAGTTATCTAGAATTTCACTATTGATATTACTTACAATAGTTTGCTTTGGCAGAATAGGCATCTAAAAACCCTTTTATTTGAAGCTAATTTCTAATGTGTTATAATCAAACTTTACATTATCTCCAGCATATATGATTCTTGGATTATCAAGCGCTGCGTGCATTAACACATTTCCGGGTGACTGAGACTCGTCTGTACTTACGTATGGGGAATCACAGATGGCGATGCCAGAAACCCATCCCCAGTCTAATAAAGCGGTATTAAACACAATTTGACCGCTATTTCTAATAGTTCCACTGCCAGTCTCAAAGTCTTCCTGTGTGTACGAAAACTTTGTCGCTCCGGGAGCTCCTAGATTCACTCTAGTATAGCCAGTACCAGAACCATTAATTCCACTTGGCAGCTCAAGAATTGTAGTGCCAGTATCTGCGTCAGCCTTATCTGCTTCTTTTACACCGCTAACTAAAGCAATTGATATATTAGAAGGTGCAGCGAAATTTTCGCCTCTAAATACGAAATTTAAGAGGCCCGACTCTAAATAATTTGATAGAGCAGCCATTATTATCTCCTATAAATTTCCTTAAAAAAGAACGTTCTACCTTTATTATACACATAAAAAAAGAGCCACCCCCACAAATAAGTGAGGGCGGCATCTTTTGTTTTTAGGTTTTACACCAGATAATTAGAACGATCCAAGGATCACTCGTCTGTTATCCAGAACACCAAAGCCAATTTCAGCAAAACCGTAGTAACCAGCTCGCTGTTGTCTATGAAGAGTAGGATCTTCAAAGATTTCAACTTGCTGCTTAACTGGCATTACAAAGCTGTCATTTGCGCCTTGATCCAAACCTACAACCAATTCTACGTCATTAGTTTCTACTGCACCTGACAGAGAACTAGTGAAGAAGCTTTGGTATTCTTGACCTTCTCCAAGTTCATCTAGGTCGTGAAGGTTCACGCCAAAGATGCGTGTAATTGGAGCTCCACCTTCAGCGGCGGTGTAGATTTCACGACGAGTAACTTCGTCGATCTGATCAAGTCCCCAGTTACGAACGTCTTCCAGAGCTTCTGGAGAAACGTAGAGATCAGTCAAACTGCCACGGCCAACAGAAGCGCTGTTTCCGCCAGAGTTTCTACGCATTACAGTTTGTAGAAGAGAAACAAGTCTCTTGCTAAACTGGCCTGCGGTAGCATCTGCATCGTAGACTAAGATATTGCGATCAACGCCAGCAGCCAAAATGGTGTGCCATCCGTCGTCGTTCATTTTCTTAGTGAAACCAGCTTCGAGAACCTGCATAGCGCGTGCTACGATGTCCCAACGTGCTTCACGAGCGTAACGCAGCAAGTAGTCAATTGAACTAGTTACTGTGTACGTTGGAATCATAACGTAATCGCCTTCGACGCTACGTTCTGGTACTCTACCGTGTCCGGGATTGGTGTAAGCAACGTGCTCACCTTCAAGTCCGGGAGAAATCAAATCAAGTGGGAACTCAGTGTTAGCACCGGGTTCTACATTGATAGTTTCAAAAATATCGCCAAGAATGTTACCAACTAGAACACCTTTTCTCAAAGGAAGTTCAAGAGCTTTGGCAAATTCTCGCTGAGCTGCTTGAGCGACACCCAAATCACTATCGCCAGATTTGCGAAGTAGCGAAATAAATTCATCGCTAGGTCTATCTGTATAAGACATTATTTATATCTCCTTTAATTAAGGTTTACTAGATGGTGACGTTAGCCTGTGGTAGGTTAACTTCAACTTTAGCGTAACCGTCTTCGTCCTTTGAGGACAAGAAACGACCAACTGCTAAGTTACCAGACGCAACTAAGGTAGCAACTGCAATGCTTGCGCCATTGCTGATATTACCGTTGTTGTGTACATACGCGATATCTCCAGCTGCTGGAGTACCTTCGATGCTGTTTGTTACAACATAACCTTTACGCAATACGGTCACTTTACCACCAAGTTGAACTTCGTCTTTATGCTGGTTTAAGTGAGTACGGGTAAGGTCTTTGTTAACAACATCGTTAAGCAAAATACCTACTGGCGAGTCAGTTGCAGTAACTGTACTCTTGTAGATAACTTTGTTAACACCCTGATCCATGGCAGCGCCAGAACCAGCTGTTGAGTCATGAACGACTACACCACCACGAGTAACAGCTCCGTCGTCGTAGAAGAAGCTAATATCGGTTTGTAGTTCGTATCTATCTGCTTTAAGAGCCATTTTCTAATCTCCTGTAGATAAATTAAATTACTTGTTAAGTACGTTTGATTCGAGCCAAGTTGCGATGCTAGCACGAGTGCTTTGCATTTCGTCAACTTCAGAAACTTCCTCTACGAGAGCAGCTTCAGTGGACTCGACTTCTTCAAAAGCTTCTTCTAATTCAGCTTCTGCTTCTTCAGCTTCTTCTTCTTCAGCTTTAGCTTCTTTTTCTTTTTTCTTCTTTTCGATAGCCTCTTTCAAAGCTTCTGGCATTGCTGCTTCAGCTTCTTCATCCTTATCTTCTTTACTTGCTTTCTTTTTCATGAGAGCAACGACAGTTTCAAAGGCTTCGTCTTCTAGAGACTCAAAGCTAGCAAAAGATTCTTCTACGTCTTCTTCGCTGATACCAGCTTCAACAAGAGCAGCTTTTCTCTTCTTCATCATAGCTTTCTTCTTCATATCGTCCATTTCTTTCATAGCTTCAGCGAGTTCTGTTTGAGAACCAGCTAGAGCATCTTCCAATTCAGCAATTCTAGCCTGAGTAGACTTTACAGTTTCCTCAAGGTTAGCGATAGCTTCGTCTTTTGCCTGAACATCAGCTTCAAAAGCTTCAACCGTTGAGGCAAATTCTTTATCTTTTGCTTCTTCGATTTGTGCCTTGATAGCCTCATTCTCGGCTTTGGAAGCAGCTAAGTCTTCCGTAAGACTTGCAATCTGCTTTTCCAAGATCTGAGTATTATCTGACATTATAAAATCTCCTATAGAAAGTTTATCAGTAACGTCTTCATTTATAATAAATGATTTGCTCTTTTCAAATATGACACTTCTAGGGTTGGCTGGTTTTGCAACCAAGCCTTTACCTGAAAATGCTATATTCTTGAGAGCCCTACCTACAGTATAGCCTTCATAACTTCCTTCTCCACCATAAGATCTAAGGTGTTTAGTCAGGAATGAAGATTCTTCTGTCCGTGCTAAGATTTTGTTCTGCCCATCGGGGTCAGTCAGAGCGTAATCAAAATCAGAGAACAAACACTCCATAGACACAAACCATTTTCCCTCTTCGATTTCAGCAATAATTTGGTTCATTCGATCTCTGTTTTCTGGATCAGTCCAACTATTATATAAGACTGCTTCAGTAACAATATCAAATTCACTAGGAGCTTCTGCTTCATCTGCAGAAACTTTACTGCCATCCTTATTTAATACATAAGAGCTAGTAATATGCCCTATGATATCATTTTCGTTATGCATAAAATTGAACTGCTTATCTTCAGGTGTACTGCGAGCAGCCCATGTTGCTTCAGGTGTAAACACGTCATCGTTCTTGTTCCAACCTGTTGAAACTAAAACAGCTTCTAAATAGTAAAGGTCAAACTGGTCAGGATTGCTTTTACCTTCAGAAGCCATAAGCTTTTTGATGACATCATTCTCTTCGGGCTTAAGGTTAACAGAAGCCTGCGAAGCATACACGACAGATGCTTGAGATTTGATAACCTCAGCAATGCCGTCATTAATTTCTTGTTGGTATATTTTCATGTGTCTTACCTCTAAATAAGTATACACAATTTTTTAAAAAAGTTTAGAAATACTACTATTTCATGGCGTATTCTACGAAGCAGCTAACAGCCTTCTTTCTATACGACTCTATAGACATGTCATTTATATCTATATCTTTGTCCGATAGAAGAGTCTTAAATGACGTAGGTGTTAAACTTGCGCTCGCCAAATGTTGATGAATTACATTGTCATTGACTTCACACAGTAAGTCCAAATTTGTAAGAACATCAAACTTAATTCGTTCTACATCAAACAACTCTGCCTTTGTGACCTGTCTTAGATTTTTCTTGTTATTGGCTTTTAGAAATGCCATAGTCACACATTCAGATATCTTATTATAAGAGTCTTGCGACCAATCTATCAAGTCCGCTAATCCCGGCGTTGATCTTGGTTTTTCGACCCTTTGTTTTCTTGGCTCAGTATCTATTGAGTTTTTAGGTCTTCCATTGTTTTCGCTTGGCATATCTTGCCGTTCTTCAATTCTAGGCGATGATGGTTCTTGTGGTTTTTCAGGCTTAACATCAACTTGAATTTCCTTAAGGGGCAAACCTTTGTCTTCAAGGTACTCATCATCCAATAGATCTTTTGTCAAAGCAATTTTTTCTATTTCATGGTCGTGTTGAGGATTGTGGTAAGGGCCAGCTTTGCTAGGGGAATCGTCCCTATCTCTGGATTTCATTTCTCTCTTAAGTCTAATTTTTTCCACGGTTGGTATTTCCTTAAATCGTTCCAGTATAGTCTCGTGAGATATGATATCTCTGTCCGCAAGCTGTAGTAGTAAATTCTTTTCTGCAGTGTCGTCTGAAAGATTCATCTGATCGAATTGAACGTATGCAGGTCTTCTGAAGCCCATAGCTTTTCTAACAACTTCTATTTCCTTTTGCCAGAAGTTAACTAACAAAGATCTACCGTACTGTAATCTCTCTACAAGTGTTTTGAGGCTAATGAAGTTATTTGTAAAGCCTCCGCCGTTACCAGCCATACCCGTCAGAGTTGGAGGGACGCCAAGCCCAGCATATATACTGTTGAGAACAGAGTTGTATTTTTCTGAACCTAAGAATTTGTACACCTGACTGTTGGACTCTGTATAAGAAAGCTCTGGCCCCCAAACCAATTCCATAGTTCCGCCTCCAGCGTTGCTTGCTAGGATATCACGGAGTTTGTTGATAGCCGCTTTGTTTGGTAGGATTTTGTGGTCTAAACTACCAAGTGTCCACAATCTAATGTTTGATATTGCTCCGTCTAAAGCAGATAAGTCAGCGAGACGCATCTTTTCCAACATAATTATATCATCAAGAATTGCGTAGATCATAGGATTTGCCCAGACCTGCCAATCATCTTTCTTATAATAATGTACGGATAGTCTTTCTGGCTCTAGAGGTATTTCTTTATCGCCGTTTTCTATAGATCTTCTGGCTGCCGGCGGTAGCGTCTTAAGTATTTCTTGAGGTATATGGCCCTTTTTGTACACGTCTGATATAACGCTGTTAGATATGCTAAATCTTTTTGAGCCTACAAACAAAGACAATCCACTATCTTTCATGTTAACGCTCATGGGATTAAAGAAATTATATCTAAAAGGAATTACATTTCTAGTTACGTTTGGCAATTCAACTTTTATATCATTTCCTACGGACTTCATGAAAGTGTTTAGCTCTGGCGTTATGCTAGCGTTGCTCCTGTAGACAACTACATTTCCAGTTCTATATAAATTGTTCAAGAAACGTTCTGATCTTTCTTTGCCATCAACCTTCTTAAACCATTGTTTGAAAAATCTTTCAGCGGTTCTGTCAGCGTGCACAAGACTAATACCCTGACTACCAAAGTCTCCCATCAAATCGACTATGTTTCTAATTATTCCAACTTTGTCATATGCGTCCATGCACATCTTAATGATGCGCTTTTGATTACTTGGTACGCGCTCGCCTTCTCTGAAGGCATAGTAGTCTCTTTTGGAGAACTGAGGTCTTACAGATCTGTTTGGCTCTATATTAAGAAAATCCCTATGATATGCAGAACTTTTGCCTAAACCACCATAAGAGTCAATGTTCTCGCTGTAAGAAGCAAACGCATTTTGTCTGTCTTCATCACCTGACCACGTAATCATATCTTCGCTCATTTTATGCCTCTGTATCTTCAATTGGAATGTTAATTGGAATGGTTACAATATTATACACAAATTAATAAACATCTTTCATGTTCTCAGTAAACCAGTTTGGCCCGGTAAACATAGTTTCGCTACCTTTTCTCTGTATGCCGTCCATTGTAGCGAACCCGCCATAGAAATTGTACTCCTGTGGAGTTGGTGCTCTCATGATACCTCTGGCTGCCATATTAGCCATAATTAAAGCTGAGTAGCGGTCTTTGCGCATTTTACTTTTCTTGCCAGCTCCTACGACTACTTCTGGTGTGTCCCATTTGTCTCTACCACTTGCTGTTTGTGTCATCTGTATCATAGCCAACTCGTCCTTGAGCTCCTCGATATCGAGAACGCACTCTTCAAGTGTATCATATACTCTATTTTTCAATCCATCTTCTGCTGCTGATATACCAAGAGTTACGGGGTCAAAGAATGGAAATAATAAAGACTTGTCTT
>CEUX01099055.1_pt1 | contig 12431 bp, 15 predicted proteins | sample 531361 | NCBI WGS metagenome assembly CEUX01 (sample SAMEA2622736, study PRJEB7988) | marine metagenome | isolation source: saline water (ENVO:00002010), including
TCCGACCGAGTATTCGACGGGATGGGTCAAGACGAAGGCGTCAGGCACCTACACCATGCAGCGCAAGTGGGCGTTGACCTCCGCTGGCGCAGACCAGACACCTGACTCAAGCGGCACTGTTTACGGCTCCAATGCCGTGTTCCTGTCCAACACCCAGCCTACGCCTTTCACCCTAGAGTGGTTGGGTTCGACAGCCAACACGAAGTTCCGGTTCTCGGACTGCGTGGTCACCAGCGCGACCATCAACCTCAACGCTCGAGAGCAGCCTCAGTTGGCGGTCACCATCCGTTCGGCGAACTGGACGAACGTCGGGTCAGGCGGAGCTCCGTCCACAGAGGCTCTTACTAATCGTCCTCAGATGCCGGTTGTCCTTAGTGACAACGGAGCGCGCGTTGTGGATGCCAATGGAGAGCAGAAGGCCGGAAGCGCGACCATCACGATGACCGCAGAGGTCGCTGATGAGCTGAACTACGATGCTCCTCAAGGCATCTCCAAGTTCGTCGTTCTCAAGCGCAACGTCGAAGTGTCTATGGTTGCGCCTGCTGCGGCTTCTGGAGCTTCCTCCCTGGACAACCCGGCGAGTCTGCTCACCCCAGGTACTTCTGCGGGTGCTGTTCAGCTCGACGCTGGAACTACTCCAGGTCGCGCGTTCTCGGCCCTTATCCCCTCCGGTCAGGTCAAGGAAGTGCAAGCTCTCGGCGATAGTAACTCACTTGTGAGTATCACCACTGTGCTGGAATGTGCTATTTACTCGGGAGACACCACGGACGGGGACACTACAGCAGTGTTGAACACCCCGTTCCGTGTTGCTTTCTTGTAGGCACAGACGAATGGGGATTCATGGCACTAGGACTTATCAAGACAACGGAGCAGGTCGCGCTCGTATGTAAATCCGACCCGGCTATTGGTGAGGAAACAGACGAATGGGTCGAGGTTTCAAAAACGAAGGGAGCGAAGAAGAAGGGAGCTACAATCGTGGTTGTACGCGCCCTGAACGACCGGGAGATTATGCGATGTTCCGGCACGTTCCGCTCTATCGACTACGACTCGGTGGACGAGGTTGCCACGCTTCAGCTCGCGGAGGCTATGGAGAAGGTTGTCTCCGCAGCCTTCGTGAGGTGCGAGGAAGGGAAAGAAGTCTGCGAGGAGGTGGACGTCGTTCTACACTCCATCCGGCTAGGCCCCCTGCTGTCTCTGGGCTCCTGGGTTCTGACGGCTTCGGGGATGGGGGCGGACCCTACCTAAGCGAGCGCGTCCGCGTAGCTGCGTGGCTAGACGTTCTCGCTGAAGCGCATGGGCTTAAGTGTGCCACGGGCGACTCTAGTGCGTGCGAAGGTCGCTGCGAGCACCGAGCAGGCTTCTATCTAGGCCGCCCGTGGGAGAGGTGTCCCGTCGCCGAGCTCAACGACGACGCAAGGCTGAGATATGTCTTGACCCTCGAGCACCACTCTCGTCTCTCGCCTCTATCGGGGTGGCCGGATGAGTATGCTGCGTGGGTGCCTGGAATATGGTCTGCGTTGGTGCAGGCTCGGTCGCGACGACAGTCCCATAACGTGAAGGGGTAAGAGATGGCACAGGCAGCAAGTTTTAGTGTCATCCTGGAGGCGCAGAACAATCTCAAGGCAGTTCTGAATCAAGCCAACGGTATGATTCGACAGTCTACGGATGAGCTAAAGAAAGCCTCCGCAGCCCAGACCAAGATGGGCACCATCGTAGATACGGTGAAGGCTAAGGTGCTCTCCTTCAAAGGAGGTCTTCTTGCCCTAGGCGCGGCTGCCGCTGCCACTGCCAAGCCCCTGTTCGGCTTTGCTATGGAGGGTGCACAGCTATCTGACCAGCTAGACTTCGTGGGTCAACGTGTAGGTAACCTAAACGAACTATTAGAGAGAACTCGAGAGGCCACAGGAGGCATGGTCGACGACGCCCAAATCGTGAAAGGCGTCGCCCTGATGGACTCCTTCGGCCTTGAGCTCGATAAACTACCGGAACTTTATGAGCAGGCAACCAAAGCCTCCCTCCGCACAGGGGAGAGCATTGACATCCTGCTGGATAGCGCAGTCCGAGGTATCGCACGCCTGAGCCCACGCATCGTCGACAACCTCGGCATCCAGATAGAACTCGCCGACGCCACGCAGGTTGCCGCCGACAGGTTTGGTGTTGAGGCCAAAGCTGTCGATGATACTCAGAAGAAGGCAGGAATGCTCTCTTTGGTTCTCAAAGAGCTGGGTACACTTAACCGCGACGTTGACCTTAATAGGTCACGAGTGGCCTCTCTGAAGTCTGTAGAGACAGCGTTTGTTAACTTCAAGAACACGATGGCGCGCGAGTGGGCTGACCTGTTTACCTCCACAGGCACAAAGCTTGAGCAGTTCTCCCAACAGAGCACCGTTGCGCTACGAAATGCCGACGCAGCTTGGGCGAATACAGAGAAGAACATACGCAATAGAGTGAACAACATCAGCGCGCTCCTGGACGAGGCGGGCTCTCTTAACCTGACCTCGTTTCGCCAAGCGGCTCTACAGCAAGAAGAAGTGGCTGCCAAGCAGGAGCTACAGCAGCGACAGCTTGCCCGCGCAGGTTCGCTCCAAGCCGAGATTAACACGAAGCTGATTAACCAACGAGTGTTGCAGTTAGAGCAGGGCAAGTGGATAATTTACGACCAAAAACAGCTCGAGGCGATAACGAAGCGTGTAACCTTCAATGCAGAGTTAAGAAACAAGCAGGAGGTCGCGGCATTAGAAGCCCGCTTTGCCCAACGCAGGGCAGAGGAGGCGCGCAGGAGCGAGGCCGACAGAGCGCGCATTAAAAACCTCTCTGAGATGACTCGAATCGCCATGGGCGAGAGTCAAACCCAGATAGAAATTGAGAACACACAAGCGAAAATCGCCGCACTTGAGAAGGCCGGCGCAGGCCTCCAAGACGAAGCGCTGGAAAAGGCCCAACAGAAACTAATCCGCTTAGATGGCCAGCTCAAGAAAGAGAAAGACAGGCTAGGGGTTTCTAGAAAGGTCAGGAAGGTCGAGGTGGACAACACCGACGCCCTCAAACGTCAGATTGAGCTCCTGGAGCGGTCTAATAAGATAGCAGCAGAGAAAGACCCGCGTCGAAGGGCTGCGCTGAAGGACGAGTTTGCCTTTGTAGACCTCTTAAAAGAAGCAGACAAGTTCGAGAAGAAAGGACTGGATATGCAGTTCTTTAAGGCAAAGCTCCTCGCTATTGAGAGGGACTACAAGAAAGAAATAGATGCTATCGACGCAGATGAAGCAAACGTACGCTTCCGTATCGCAGCAGCGAAAGACAACGTCGCCCTCCTAATGGCGACCACCGAGGAGAAGAGAATCCAGATTCAACTGGACTCAGAACTCGCGGAGATAAACCATACAATAACAGACGAAGAAGAGCGGTCTCTCGCCATAAACGCCGCCCTCATCGACTCTAAGATTCAGCTCAGAGACCTCGAACAGGCGCGGATGGAAGAACTAATGGCGACGCTAGGGGAGGGCGTCGGCGACGCCTTCGGAAGAAGCGCAGGCCTTCTCCAACAGATGGACAGAGACCTCGCCGAGCTGAACCGGGAGGAGAGGTTCGAGAACATTATCTCCGGGTTCCAGGCAATGAGCCACGCCATCCCCCAGGCGACAAAGAAGTTCGCGGAGCTCGGCGACGCTTCGCTGACGTCAGGACAAAAAGTAGCGGGCGGAATCGCCGCAGGTCTCGGGATGATAGGCCCCTCTGTCGCAGGCTTCGTGAAAGGAACAAAAGAGAAGGCTGCTATTATGGGAGCCTTCGAGGCAGCCATGGCGGTAGCTACGGCATTTACGAACCCGGCGGAGGCTGTGGGGCACGGTATTGCCGCAGCGATGTTCTTCGCGATGGCCGGGGTTGCATCCACTATACCAACCACGCCTTTGGAGGAGACAACAGGAGGCGACGACCTCGTCACCCCCGCCAGCGGACCTAAAGAACAGGAGGCCCAGCGCATCGTGGTTAACTTTGGACCGGGGATGATATTAGGTCTACCTCAAGAACTAGGCCGAGCGATTAGTGACCAAATCAACTCCATGGCAGGCACCGGTATGGAGTCGACGGCGTTCTAATGGCGAACAACTACTATAGCCTTCTGGCGAAGGTAACTGACGGGTGGACGGGTACACTCACTGTTACAGTAGGGTCGACTACCGCTACCGTAACCCCCCGTGCTCGGACATCTGCACTGAAGGTTCTCGAGCGCATGGTCTATGAGGCGCGTCGCGTTCATGGTGCTTCGTTCGTCGCATATGTTAACAGCGCGTCCAAGTTTTACGTGGAGATGCCGTCGACTTTCGCCATCGCGGCTACAGGGACCACCGCTGCGAACACAGGGCTCACGGCGAACCAGAGCGGTTCGAGCGCGTACACCTTCCCAACAGCAATTCCCTCGACGCTACTCCCTGCGTATGGGGCCCGTATGAGGAGTCCTGTAGTAGGTGCCACAAAAGGAAGCGCCCTCCTTGCTGGAGGCTACGGTTTCACCAAAGGTGCTCTGAAGCTTACAGGTAGGCTCACTTTGTACGACACCCTAGCTAACAGCTCCACTTTTGCAGACACCCTCGCTGCGGGGGGCGTTTACGATATTGGCATCATGAGGACAAACAACTCGACCGACGTAATGACGGTGGAGAGGTTCATTATAAGGACCTCCATGGTGGGCCGGTGGGGCCGCTTAGGTAGCTCGGGCAGAGTGGTGTGCGCTGTTCAGGGAGTGTCAGCATGAGCGCGCTGAACGATTGGCCTGCGCCGTCTGCCTGGCTATATGGGTTTGTCGACACCAGCGTCCCCGGCTACCGTCGCGTGTCTACTCCTGGTGTCAAGCAGGTCTCAAGCGGCTACTACTCCTTCCCTGCCTTTGTTAGTCAACTAAACTCTCAACTAGCTACAGGCGACTCGGCCACTACTGACTCCTTAGGCAGGGTCACTCTGTCCGCCGTCGGAGGGATAACCTGGACGGATAGGCTCGGCTGGCTGATTGGCATGGACGTAAAGCCTGGAGACAGCGCGGGGTCGGCCACAAGCAGAACAAGCGATAGACCTCCCCCTGCGGGCATCCCCTTAATGGCAGCGTCTTGGTCTCGTATAGACAGGGCAGTAGAGACAACTATCGCTGTGGACAGGCACCAGAGAGGGCATGGGTATCTGTTTGGGGATAATGAACTTGTCAGGTTCAGGCTGTTGATGCACGTACAGTCGCTGCGCTCGTTCCGAGAGGGGTGGTGTTTGTCTGGGCAGGTTATCGTCTCTACGAAGAGTCCTTCGGACTTCTCATCAGACGCCGAATGGTCCACCTCCAATACAGACGGCTATATTCAGGGGTATGTGGTAGGTGTAGAGCGAGGCAAGTGGGTCGATGACACTCAGACCTTGTGGCAAACCGAACTTGTCGTCGCGAGGACCTAATGGCATCGTCCTTCAGTACATTAAGACAGCGCGGCTACGGCACTATCTACGCCATTAAGATTGAGGGCATTCCCTATATCTTTACGGAGGGTCCTACGCCGCGCCGCGTAGACGCAGACGCGACCCCGTCGGCCCCCTCGGGCTATACTATGTCGGAGGCCTTCATGGTGGTTAATGAGACCACCATAGACCAGGAGCTAGACAGAGAGTCTGCGGTAGCTCGAGGGAAGGCTCTGCCCATCATCCTCTCTTGGGATGTACTGGCGGCTGAGGATATCCTAGACGAATTGTTTAGGCGACCCGCCTATCATACCACCCTTACGGCTAACCTCGGGGCGACTGACGCCACTATAAATGTCGTCTCTGCGGCAAGCTTCGCCTCCTCAGGCAATCTATACCTAGGTCGGGAGCTCATTAAGTACACAGGGAAGACGGGGACCACATTCACAGGGTGTACGAGGGGGTATCTAGGCTACAAGTACAAGTTCGAGAAGGACGACCCCGGAAGCTACGCCATCCTCTCCCCTACTCCGCATGCGTGGAAGGGCCGGTTTGTCACTGTGTACGAGCATCTAGTCTCTCCTGCGGGACATATCCTCGACTCGACGTGGTGCGAGGGTGACTACCAGAGGGAGCTATGGAAGGGCTTTATCTCTGAACCACCTGCTCCGGGCAAGTTGGGGATGACTCTCAGGGCGATGCCTCTGACGCGACTCGCCGCACAGGAACTTGGCTCCACGCTGACCGGGGAGACCGTCGGATATAAGAGCGTCACGCAGATGAGCGCTCAGGAGGTGCTGGGTCTCCCTGTATACGTCTCATCCGGGTCGACGGTGTCTTTCGTTCTATCGGGACCTTCCGAGACATCGGGTGAGGTAGAGATCTCCACAACATTGCCTGAAGTAGTGTCCGGGGCAGCCTACTCGGACTTCCCTATCATCCCTCCGGGTGTACACACGCTGGGCTGGTGGGCAGAGGCTATTAGGAACGCGCTGAGCGCAGAAGTCAAAGCCTCTTGGCCCACTAAGGTACACAGCGTTGATTTCAACCTAACCCTTCCGACATCTGAAGAAGACCCTCTTCGTTTCGCGTGGGTAGTGGTCGGAGACAAGACTAGCGGTACGACACAGTTTAGCTTTGGTCCAGCCTACGCGAAGGTCGATGTATCCAACTCCTGTTACTGGATGACTAACGGTCTTGGATATAAGTTTATAGTTGATTACAACGACGTAGGGGTAGAGACAGTAACGTACCTGACCCTAGAGTTCCCCTTAGACATACGTGAGTCGCCTTACCTAGTAACGCGAAACATGGAGGGACACGCGGGTCTAGACTTCTCTCTGGAGTCTACAGGTTTGGCGGTAGTGTCTGCGGGGGACACGTCGGAGGTAATGCGGTGGGAGCGGGCACCTATTACTGTAGATGGCTATAGTACGGCCTTAGGGTCGTACACGGTTGTGGAGATAGCCGAGAGGATGGTTGGAGCTCAGTACACAAGTATCCAACAACTACCCGCAGACCTTAACGTGGACGGAACTTTTGAGGTTGTGGCGGGCGCGGTAGGAACCTTAGATGACGTCGCGGAGACCCTATTACAGTCGTCTGGGACAGGCGAAAGAGGCAGCAAAGATACGCTAGCTCAGGGCTTTGGTATGGGTATCCCTGAGGGGTGGATAGACCTCGACGGAGTAGGTAACGCCCCTATCACCCAGGACGACATACCTCTGCTAGCGATGGGCAAGGCGTCTTTTGCCTCTATATTCTCTGGTTGGTATCAGCTCGCCGCCGACAGTCTTTGCTTAAGGAGAAACTCCAACAACGTTCTGCAAATCCAAAGAGCCCCCGTGGTCCCTTCTAAGGTGATCAGCACGGGGGGTCCTGGGTTTCTAGGTACTCTGCTTACTAAGTCCGACATCGTAGTAGGGGGGACGTCAGTTCCTAGGTTAGTAGTAGCACCTAACCAGATAAGCATTGACACCACGGCAGGCCCTTACGAATCAGCCCAATTTACTTACAACGCGGTGGGTCGAATCCAGAACGAGGGGGTACACGGCACGTCCCTGAATGTCCCCGGAGGTCGCTCCGACATCCTTAGCTCCTCCGTCCTTTCCATAATGGCGAGAGGGCTTGGGCAATCCATCATTCGTTTTGATGTGGCCCCCTGGATTGACATCCAGGTAGGAGACCCCATATCCATCACCGCAGCCCATCCTCTCCTTTTCGATTGGACGGACGGCACACGGATGCCCTCAAACGTAGCAGGCCGTGTAGTAGGTGCGTCTTTTAATATGAAGACAGGCGAGCAATCGCTCACCGTACTTATGGATGGTCTCCTCGACCCCATGCTCTATCTTTGCCCAGTGACATATATTACCAACGTGTCAGGCAACGACATTACTGTAGTAGATGGGACCTGGTTTCGGGACGGGGAGACAGTGCGGTTGTACAACAGAGGCAAAGAGTCTTCGGAGTATAGTGACGTGGTGGTGAGCTCCGTGGCGTCGAATGTCCTCACTCTCGGCTCCTCACCGCCTGCGTGGGCTACTAGTGCGAACGCTACTCGAGTGACGTACCCTCTATATACAAGCGCATCTACTGATCAGACGTCGGCCTTTCTGTATGTCCGCTCAGACAAGGCGTGGAGGTAGCGTGGCATACTCACCTAAAGACCAGACAGCATGGTTTGTCCCCGCCGAGGCGGATGGAACACAGTGGACACGGCTGATAACAAACAACGGTCAGCTATACGCGGAGATGTCTGCAGTTACTATCGCGGCAGTGACCCAGTCCGCCGCCATTACCCTAACGACTACGCCGACAGCCACCTTGCGTTTTGCGTTGCCTCGCAACAAAGATAACACGCCCTTCTCTCTCAATGTGGCGTGGACCCAGACAGGAACTCCGGGGTCAGACAGCGTTACTCTTACGCTAGATGTACAGGACGGCACCGATTCCGACAGCGTATCGGTGACCTCAACCGCTGCGGGCTACACCTCGACGCTCAACGTAACAAGCTACACTACATCCGGCTCGTCCACCCCGCGCCTGTGTACTTTGAAGGTATCGGGGGATAACTCACAGACACTCAGGATACACAACATCTTCGGGTTTGTGACGGGAACCACAGCGGCGTCGGGCGTTCTAGGCTCCGGTTTTATTAGCGTAGATTCTCTATGGAACGCGCCGAACGCTCCCGTACCCTCGGAGATATGCTCTGCTCTCAACAATAACGTATACCGTCTAGCCGAGGACCGACTTTGCTGTGGCGTATGTTTGGTAGAAGAAGACCAAACGAACCCTCGGTCTGCTCAGTGGACCACAGATTCTACATCGTACGTGCTTGTGGGGAGGTTCCCTAGCATCGACGTGCTTCCAGGTAAGCGTAGTTACCGGATATGGGTTGTATTCGACTCTGACTCTGGCGCGGTGCCTAAGGCACTTGTGGTGATAGGGTCCATGTCCAAGGAGCTGTCTTTTTCGGACGGTTTTGGAGTAGGTGTAGCTACAACCACGTTTGTGGCGACGCGACAGGAACTGCTTACGGGGACAGCTAGTGGTAACTTCGTCGCGCTCAAGGTTGATTCTGGCTCGGGGAATGTATCTATAAAGACGTTCCAACTGTTTGAGGAGGCTCCCTGATGGGTACAAAGAGCCCAAGCAATACGCCTCTGCTGGGGATGACATCCCCTACTTTCGTGTTCGTAGACCCTGTTTTGGCCAAAGCGAGCATTCCTTTGGGGATTGACGCACGCCAACACGCTCTGGCTACAAGCAAGTTCATGCCGGGTATCTGCACTATCGTGAATAAGGTGACCGCCGCAGGTACGTTTGATGTCTACGTCCCTGTCCCGCCCTCCGTAATGTACATGCAGGTGAGCTTCGTGATGCAGGGGGACGCCAAGTTTACCTTGCAGACTACGCACACCACCGTCACGAAGGAGTGGATTTATATATCTCTCTATGACGACGTTAACGGCGTGAATTGGGGCTCCACCACCTACGGATTCACCGAGACAAGTAACAGCGCGCTGAAGGTAAGGTCAGGGTCTGACCCGACGTCTGTTGCTTGGGATTGGACTAGCGCTAAGGTGACTATGTCTTTCACAGCCGTGTCGGGCGCACCCAACGCCGGAAAGCTCCACGCTGTTTACTTCCGTCCTATATTTGTAACCCAGACGGTGTGATCACTCGCGCCGGCTCACGCACCCCCTCTCCGCTAAGGTATCAACATGCAAACGAAGTCCTTCAGCAGCATCAGCGCAGACAAAGAACTCGACGAAACCGCCTTGGGTTACGACCCCGGTGATTACGACTACCACTATATCCAAGTCCTCGGGTCTTCCTCCGAGACGTGGAGCCTTCACGCTAAGGCTGTGGGCAGTTCGGTTTACGCGCCTATCTCTACCTTGAATACGAGTGTAATCCCCATCAGCGGCATGATGGCGGTTACCCCCAATGACGTAGGCAACGTCTCTGCACTGAAGATTATCTTCTCCGACACAGTATCGGGCCTGACAATCCTTGTCGCCAGCATGAACCGACACGGTCTGGGTGTGCGGTGACACATGTTCGAGGCTTTGGTCCCGCTTATTCGCCGAGGGCTTCGCACCCCCGGAGCGAAAGACGCACTCGTGTCTTTGGTTCAGAGTTACCTCGACCAGGACATCGTCGAGCACGGCTCCAACAAGGGACCGATGGTCGAGTTCTTTCAGGTCGACGGTGGCGGAAGCGGCAAACCCGTGCCCTGGTGCGCCCTCTTCGTAAGCAGTTGTCTAAGAACACTCAGCCGCTGCGGGTTCCAGGTCCGTAATCCGGGACCTACCGGCAGGGCTGTCGCCTTTTGGCAACGGGCAGAGCCTGATCAGCGCGTCGAGCCTGAAGATATCTTCAGCCTGAAGGACCCTCGAGGACTTGTATTCGTCCGAACCCGGATGTCTAGGGACGTCAGAGACCGGCAGCGAGCTCGGGAAGGCTCAAAGGTACAGGGGCATACAGGCATCGTGGTTCGTGTCGAAGGCGCACCGCACTTTCGAGTGCATTCGGTCGCGGGGAACTCCAGCGGTCGCGGGCACGCCAGCGGTACAGGGGCGGTTGCGCCAGAGGTCATGCAAAAAGGCACAGCGGCTTGGGACCGTCTCGTTGGTTTTGTGAGGGTAGTGCAATGAGATGGATTCAAGTATGGGCTAAAAACCACGTAGGTGTTGTCGCGGCATGGATGGGGATGGGAGCTACCTTGCTTATCTCCGTAGGTTCTCACTGGACGCTCGCTCAGGTTAACCAATCGCGGACGGAGGTTCGTCTGTCGGAGTTGGACGACCGGGTAGAAGAGCACGATGGGTTGATTCATAAACTCAGAAGCGACGTTCGGAGCATCTCCGAGAGTCAACGTCGCGCTATTGATGTGATTGAGCGAACAGACCAAGGTCTCCGCTCTCTCGAACAAGTAACAGCCGAACTACGAGCGCTACTAACGGCGCATCGAGGCAATAAATGAAACAAATGCACACGAAACTCGCGGACCCCGCAGAGGTCGGCACTTGGCTATCGGGCGTCATTGCCCTTCTCATGCACTACGGAGGTAACTATGAGCTCCCTCCAGAGGCTCTGGGCGCAATGCTCACCGCTGCGGTGCTTCCTATCGCGATGGGGGCTATCCGGCTTGTCAGTCGGTTCCTCTCCAAACTACCTGACGATAATCCCCCGTCGGGTGAGGAAGGGTTCGCCTCCGTCGCGTTCCTCCCCGTTGTGGTCGCACTTGCGGTCATTCTGATGGTGGTCCTCGAGGGATGTGGAGCTAACTACCACCTGGACAAGGGCGGCTGGAAGCTCGAGAAGGCGGATTGCGGCACCCGGCTCACTGTCTACGGTGATGGAGACCCCGACGTCTCCGTCATCTGCATCAAGGAATCCGCGCCTCTCCAGATTGGCCCCAAGGTCAAAGCAGCCCTCTGTGAGGCGAAGTAATGGCTCTCACGGACAAGGACAAAGAAGCGCTGGAGTGGGCTTCCTTGGTTCCAGGCCTCTTGCGAGCCATTGGGGACGCCACAGGTGACGAGGGCTTTGGCAAGGCTGCGGACGCCTTGTCCAAGGTCCCTGTCAACTACATTGGCGCGGCTCTAGGGAAGCTCAGGACGGACCATATCAACATCGACAAGGGCACCATGAGTATAGGTGACGATGTCGACGTTGAAGCCGGATGAGCCTGACGACGTAGTCTTCGTCGGTACGATTCTAGAGGTCATCTGCGACCTGATGCTTGAGGCGGATGGTGAGCAGACCTATGCCGTAATCGCGGAGACAGGACAGAACCCCAAGAAGGGGGAGGGGACGCTTATTCTCATCCCCCCAAGAGCGGACGCTTAAACTTTTTTACGTTTTTTGCGTTTATTCTCTTGATTTCATCCGCGCTGTGCGTAAACTCCCCTCATGGACATCAACACATGGTTGATGTTCCGACCGGGCGATAAGCCCAAGGAGGCGCAAATGGCCACCAAGACCGAGCCGACCCCGGAAGAGCGCACAGAGGCTCTTGCGAACTGTTTGTTCCTGATGATTACCGCCACGGGCGAGAGTCAGGAAGCCGCGTTGCCTGCATTGGGCGAGACCGCTGAGTTCCTTGCGAGCATGTGTACCTCGCAAGAGATTGAGCGGGCGAAGGCTATCGCCTGCTTCCGCGCTGAAATCGACCTGACGGAGGAGAACGCCCATGCTTAAGCCACGCAACATCACCGCAGCACTTCCTGATGTCACGCCGCGTAAGGCAGGTGACTGGCTCCGTGGGGACCGTTCCCCCAGCGTCATCGACCTCGGGCGTATCCTTCAGGCCTTCCCTGACCTCGACGCACGCGAGTTCGTCATGGAGCTCGGACGTCGAAGGGAAGAGAGGATGCGTTTGGAGGCTATCGTCAAGGCTCAGCGCGCCTAGTCCCCCGGCTCCCACGGTACGAGGCGCGAGTCGATATATGTTGGCTCTGCGCCTTTGTACCATCTACGCATGA
>CEUX01065309.1_pt1 | contig 12408 bp, 20 predicted proteins | sample 531361 | NCBI WGS metagenome assembly CEUX01 (sample SAMEA2622736, study PRJEB7988) | marine metagenome | isolation source: saline water (ENVO:00002010), including
GCGGAGATTAATAGTAAATTAGATCAGTGCGTGCAGTCCATTGAACATATCAAAGAGCGCCAAGCGGAGACAAGCGAACACATTAAAACTATAAAAACATCGGTGTATAATCCAGACGAAGGCTTATATGCTCGATTGCGAACTCTGGAGGGTTGGAAAGACACCTCTTCGCGCTTACTGTGGATTATCATAACATCCATAACTACTTTAACAGTTGCCGCTTTGTATAAAATGGTTATACAGGGCTAAAATTAATTTTTAAAAAGAGGAACAATATGAGAGTTAATATTTCTTATTCTGTTGAGCTAGATGAAGTGCTCCCAAATATCCGCGCACTAGTCAAAACACAACATGAAAATCTGAAAGCCAATCTTAAAAAACTAGCCCCTACTTTGAATGGTGAGTATGAAGAGAAGAAATTAGGAGAGGTGATTCACGCCATGAAGGCTTATCAGGGTCACCTCAAGGAAATGGACCTAAAACTTAACGAGATGATAGGTATATTGGTGGGATACCAACAGCTTTTAATAGATCAAGAGTCACCCAGAACACCACCCGTAGGAGAACCCTCCGGGCCTCAACAATTTGATCCATCAGAATAAGGGAGAAAAAATGGTAAAATTAGTAGAATTAGTAAAGAATAGCGGATTATACAACCTTCGCGAAGTCTTCATCAACCCAAAGCATGTTGTATATCTGAGAGAGGATGTTTCAATCAAGAGACATCTAATGGAGGGCAAACTACCTGCTGGTCTAGACAATCGCCAGTCCTTCACTAAGGTCTTTGTAGACAATGGTACCACCGGCACTGAGTTTGTTGTAGTAGGCAAGCCCTCTATGATAGAGCTTAAACTCAACGGAGATAACAGGACGGTCCTCAATGGCTAAGGTGTATCACATGTGGGGGAAGGCCAATTGCCCCTATTGTACTAAGGCTCAGGCAGAGTTAACGGAGCGCAAGCTCACACACACTTTTTATATCATGGATGAAAAACTTGAAGCCTTGAACGAAATAAAGGAAGCTCATTCATGGCCCACCGTACCCCTAATCATCTCGGAGGATGAAAATGGAGTACAAACATTTATCGGTGGCTACACCGACCTTCATGAAAAACTCACAGCGGAGGACACATGATACCCTGCACCCTTAAGCCCATCCAGCTATCCCACAAGGCCCCCACTCGTACAAAAAAATATGGTGTTTATTCCAACAGTTGGCACTGGTCCATCAAGGGATACGCCAAAAAGAAGTGGGCGGTCATTGTAAAGATTGACTTGAACTATCTTGAAGCCCAAAAAGAATGTGATAGTGACGAAGAAATTGTAACCAAATGCATTGAATATTTAAATACCCCCCCTAAGAGCAAGTATGGAAAAAAACGCAAAAGAAAACCATTATTTGGTGAATTTGAGCCTAAGCCATATTTGTACAAAATCTGCACTGATGGCGACGATAAATATATTGAAGCTTACTTGGTAGTTAAACAAAACAAGCACAAATTGTTTTGGGGTAAAGGAGCTACCATTTGAGTAATGTTATCTTCGCTGTTCCTTATAAAGATTTTGATTACTATGCAGACATTGTAAATCAACGGAGAGACCGCGTAACGGAGGCAATAAAGGAAATGATTGCCTCCCAAGATGTTAGTGAGTGGTATACCCTATTCGCTCTTCTCTGTGAATATCAAAGTGTTTTATATCATTTTGAAAATGTCTTAGAGTCAATTACTCTGGGTGGAGAGGTAGATCTTGAAAACAACCGCTGGCTAATTGATAAAGACGTAGCTTCAAAATTAAGCGTTTACGTTGCATCTGAAGCAATCTGCCGTCGAGAGTTAAGTCAGTATAATTTAAGTTTTTCTTCTCATTGAGTACTATTTATTAAGCTAAAATATAAAAGGAGTTTTATATGAAACTGAGCAAATCTACTCTTAAGCAAATCATCAAAGAGGAACTAGAGAACCTTTTTGCAGAGGAATTAACCGATGCAGATAAAGAAAGAAAAAAAGAATTAGAGGACGAACTTAAAGACCTCAAACACAAATGAATGGACGAAGGAAAGCTGAGTTCAGCTTTGATGGAAAGATACGGTATCGATGAAAAAGATGCACAAGGTGCAGTTATTTGGCACTCTCTTAATGAGAATGGAGAGATCGGTGTCTATGATATGAAGTTTGGAAACACCATTGTTCGCAATCTTCTCGCAGAGGACATTGAGCCAGTGTTGGTAAAAGAGCACTCGCACAAGCCAAAGCGCGACGATGACCCAAAACGTAAGTAATTTTTTGTTGACTTTTAATATAAATTAATATATCCTTGGTACATGAATATTTTTGCTATTGAGGGTAACAAAACCCGTATTGATTGGATTCAATCTGCTAAGTCTCAAGACAACTACCGCGTTGTAAAGATGATCCTTGAGTCTTGCCAGATGTTATGTACTACTCTAAACCATTTTCATGGGGAACAGGTGACGCCCTATCGTAATGCGCACCTCAATCATCCGTCTACCAAATGGGTACGTGAGTCTTCAGCCAACTTTGAGTCGTTGGTTGAGCACACGATTGCACTCTTAGAAGAGTATACCGAAAGGTTCGGCAAAACTCACAAGTGCGCCGCAGTCTTGGAAAAGTGTATAGACCTTTACGACCCCTCTTTGTTTCCCCGCCATGATGACACCGCCCTTCCGCTGTGTATGCCTGATTATTTCAAGTCCGAGGATATTGTTGAATCCTATCGACGCTACTACTCGTCTAAGGCGAAAATGCGTTACCCAAAAGAAAAGATTCCGACGTGGTTCCTAGAATATCGCGATGGTAAAGAATTTATTGTAATTTAACAACTAATTATTGCATGGAAAAACTCTTTGAATCGTTTCGTAACTTTGCCACTCTCACCGAAGACCAACTTCTCATCGAGGGTCGCAAGGAAGATGCAGCCAAGAAATATCCAGAATTAGCCAAGAAACGTGAAGAGCTTGAGGGCGAAAGTTTGTTGGATGTTCTGATGGATAAAGACCCCTCTGGTAATCAAAAATACCTTATGCGTGCAGCTTATTTGTTGGATAGGTCTATGAAGAACGCAGAGGAGAAAAACAATTATACTCCTTTTTATGGCAAACAATGGCCGGAAGATGCCGATGATAATCTTTATTCGCCATGGGGTGTTGCTAGCAATATCGGCAATGAGCTTGTTAAATATCACAAGTTAATGCCTTATATTCGAGGCAGTCAAGAAACCTATAAAGATGTAAATCAAATTGATAGTTACGCACAATTGCAAATAGTAGTCCAACGAGCTTTGGGCGCCAAAGAAGACCGAGAACGAAAGAAAAAAGAAAAAGCACAACAAAAGAAAATAGCTCAGGAAGGAAGCGAAGTAATCGCAGACACTCCCTACCATCTCGTTGTTCGCCCACTCACCAAAGAAGCCTCATGTTATTTTGGACAACAAACAAAATGGTGTATCTCGGCAACCAGATCTCAAAATTATTTTGACCAATACACCAGCGACGGCAAAGCCTTTCTCTTTCTCCTAGCTAAGAGAAAAGACATTGATCCTGCCTACGCTAAGATTGCGGTAGTCTTGGATCAGAGTGGAGAGTTCGAGGAGTATTTTAATGCCGAGGATGATAATCTGTATTTACGTCAGTTTAGAGATGGCATGTTACAAACGATGGTAGGAACCGAGGCTTCTGATGAAATTGTTTCAATGGAAGAGGACGAACCATTCGAAGAAGGCCCCATCATGAAAGCAGCCGAAGAACTAGACTTGATGAGTTACATTGACGAGGGCGATGAAATAGAAACTGTGGTTCAAGTAATAAAAGAGACAGTGGATGAGTATATTGACGATCTGGAACGGAAAGGTAGACAAAGCGTTGAAGACACTCCCGCAGGAACACCCGAAGAAGATTACGAAGAACTCCTATCAACATATTCAGCCAACTGGAACCATATAGATGTCCAACTAATGTTTCCCTCTGATACCGGTAGTGATCAGGTCTATTGGGAATCCGGACTCTACGTGGATGTAGAAGAATATGTTCTTAACAGATTCGCGGAACAAGGTTATCAGTTTGTCCCCGGCGTCATGGAAGGAGAGATGGAAGAAGAATTGCGCACCGCCGTAGACAACGCTCTTAATAATATTAATATCTGGCCAGAAGAAATTAACCAAGAAACTTGGGGTGATTCTCCGGGCACCGAGTTTAGAATTCGAGTTCACGATGGCCTAGGCTCGTTAGAGCGTTTTGAGCAGTTCTTAAAAGAACAAAGTGACAACGACCGAAACTTCGATGAAGATTTTGCTGAATACCTACGCGATCATCTGGAAGACGAAGGTGTTATTGTTGACCCTGAAAAACTAGCAGCAGAAAAAGAACTAGAACGTCAGAAAACTAGAGATGCCGAGTACTGGCCAGACCCAGAAGAGAAAAAGAAACAACTTGAATTACCCCTCCAAGAAAACAGAATTCGTTTAAAAATTGTGAAAAACAAGTAACAACTGCGAATTTACTTACGCACTCACATAGTTATATTATAGTCTTTTTATAACGTAGTTCTATACACTTACAGGAGAAGTAGATTATAAACCAGTAGAGGGGAAAAACCGTGGTCTTTTATGTGAGTTTGTTTTTATTAGCATTTGTTTACACAAATCTATTAGAATGGCTCATACATAAATATGTTTTTCACGGGATGGGAAAGAAAAGAAAAAGTTTATTTTCTACTCACTGGCACATCCACCACCGAGGTTGCCGTAAAAACCAAGGTCACGATCACACTTATAAAGAGTTTCCTCCACACGATACAGTGCGCCATGAGATTCTCTCATTGGTTGCATTGTGCATTATTCACCTTCCCGTATTATGGTTAAGTTCTTTTTTCTATGGGTGTTTAGTTTTCTTTTCATGTCGTTACTTCTATTTACATCGTAAGTCCCACATGGATGTGGAGTGGGCGAGGAAACACTTGCCTTGGCACTATGAACATCACATGGGACGAAACCAAGATGCCAATTGGGGTGTTACAAACCCTCTTTGGGATCATATTATGGGAACCCGAATTAAATGCCTAACGACGAATATCCCACCCACAACCACGAATTCCAACTCGGAGACCTAGTAAAATATAAATACCCCAGAAGATTCTTTATCACAGAAGATGAGGCACGCCATATCTTTGGAGTGATCACGGAATTAAGGGGTGCTTTTCACGCAAAAGTTTTTTGGAATGATGATTTGCACTGCTTAGAAAGTTTTGAAGATCTTTCTTTACTTGACGAAACTAATTAATAAAGATAATATACCCTTAAGGAGTTCGGATGGATAACATATATAAAAACTGGAAAAACTTTATTACCGAAGAACAGGTGATCGACGAGGCAACTGAAAGCGAAATTTCCAATCTCGACGGCATTCTCCACAACCTCAGCCCCAGCGACCTGTCCTTCAATAACATCTTTGGGGATAGAATGCGCATTATCGAACCCATGAAGGTCAAAGATAAAAACCTTGAGGCCCTTAAAACTCTTTTAAAGCGCAATGGGTATGAACCAGATTTCAAGACTGGTTTGGCCACATACGATATGCTAACTCTTCCTGCTAAAGAGGGTGAGCGACCAACCAGTCTGATGCTAACCCGCCAACAAAAAGAGGCAATGCTTGATGACGAGGGAGAGTTGGATCGAAAGAATTATTCTCGTTCTTCAGATGAAGAGTTTGAAAAAATCAAGAAGAACTTCAAAAAGAAACAAATCAAAATCGGTAAGCTTCTGCAAAAAGGTTCCCGCTTGTATGATCAAGCGCACGAGGCGTGGGAGAAAAAAACCATGATGAAGCCTGAAGACTTTGACATAAACCCCGATGAGGCAAATCCGGAAGACGAAGAAAACGTTGCAAAGTATCGAGAAGCCATGGAAGAAGCAATCAAGAAAGCAAAACAAACTCTAAACAGGCTAACAGATGTTTTTCCAGCTAACACACTTCCCCCCTCATCAGATACAAATTTGTTTAAAGACTTGGCAGACTGGTGGAACAAGAAATCAACCTTTTACCGCGAGAACCCTGAAGACGCTGGTGAGGCCGATAGTGAATACTCTATCGTCTACACTCGCCACCCCATTGATGTAATGCGTATGTCTGACTTTGATAACATTGAAAGCTGTCATTCTCCCCCATCCCGAGGTGGAGGTGCAAGTTATTACAAGTGCGCTGTAGCGGAAGCTTATGGCCATGGACCAGTTGCTTATGTTGTGCGCAACGAAGATCTAGATGCTATTCGCCAGTCTATGGAGGCAGATCTCGACGAAGAACTAACCAGACAAGAGGTGCTGGATTACATTGAAACCAAAGACGAGGAATTTTTTACTGATAATGAGAGAGGAACGGGGTACATTGCCCCCATATCTCGCCAGAGAATAAAGAAACTCAGCAATCCCCCATTGGATATAATGTTCGCTGCGCCTAGTACGATGACGTATGGAAAGAGATTTCCAGAACTTTACGATAACATAAGTGATTTTCTCACAGTCAAACAAGAGGATGAGATTAAAAAATTAGAAGATGCACGCGATGAAGAATACGTCTTTGTGGATGGTAAACTGAATATGGCCAACTGGGTACGATTCGGTGGGGAATATGAGGATGCGGGGGATAATGCCAACGTTGTAATCGCCACGTGGCTGGACATCCCCACCACGGGACTGTCGCGCTGGGATAGTAACACTCAAGATAACTTAGATATGGCTGGTTCGCAGGAAGAGCTACAGCGGGAAGTAGACAATATACGCGACCGCTACAATCGAAACTATCAATCCGCACGCATTACCCGTGCGGACGTAGAAGATGACGGCGCAGGCGAATTTTATATTGATATACACGCGGTACTCCGTCTTGTCCTTTCAGAAGGCGACTTTGTATCATCAGCATTTCAAGAAAGTGTAAGGAAGTCAATTGAGTATTTACCCGCAGAACTTAAAGAAATGGGATATGATGAACTGGAAGACTATGTTAATTACACCACTCTAAATCCCCGCTCGCAAGACTGGGCAGATTTACTGCGCCAAATAGACGACCAAGAAAAAACTCAAATTGTAATAGAGATACCTATTTCCATCGAGAACGTTAACCCTGAAGGTGGAGGCTATGGATATTCGGTTGATAACTTTGATGACATTGCTTCCGCAATTGATAGTCTTGATGATAAGGCAGAGCAAATTCTAGAGATAGCAAAGGGCTATTTGAAACGCGAAGGTGTTTTAGAGGGTGGTCAACTTGCCGTGTTGGCGAGATCCCTTGAGGATGAGAGTTGGTATGAGTGGAACTACGATGTAGATGATGATTACGACCCGACGAGTATCGAACTCGAAACAGCAACTTATGTAAACTTTGAAGACTTAATCCAAAAAATACCTATTACTTTTGACCGCAGAGCGCCTAACTCGCCCGAAGTATATATTAACTTTGCCGGTGAACCTCTTGCTCTTGCTTCACAAACTCACGGTGGTGAGGACTTCTCCTTCAAAGGTTGGGAAGTTCGCTCCCCAGAGTTTGAAGCAGATAAGCTTGGAGGCTTCAAAGATTTAGACGAAGTAAAGCTCTATGTTCAAGACCAAGTTGCTAAACTAATCTTACGCCCCAAGGGGAGCAAAACACCCAAAGGATTACAGTCCAGCCGGGATTATCTTATTGCTGTATCTACTCTAATGCGTGACGCAGCAGGCGGCGAAGAAGGCGAGTTTGCGTATCCTTATCGAACGATGTGGGCAAATGGCCCAGACAGCGACGATGAATATAAAATGATGTTTGGAATGGAACTCGATAACGATACTCCTGATGAAGTAGTAGAGAATGCTCAAAAAATTATTACAGAAACAGACGATGAAGACCAACTCAAAGAAATCTTTAGAACCGCATTTGCCAAAGTAGCTAAAATCTCTGGCCAAAGCGTCACCGAAACCCGTAAATACTTTAAAAAATTCGATATTTTTTAAGTTGACTTTTATAATCCCAATTGGTATAATGTGTTATGGCTAAGATTAAAGTAGGAGACTTAGTGGACCAACTTGAGGGTGGACTTCGCAACGGATTGGTAATTGATATCTTTCGCGAGGAGAGCCATATCAAGACTGACCCTTCTCGCTATTACGACTATGCATACGTTATCTGGCCAAATGGTGATAAGCAGCAAATCAAATTAACTTTTTTACAAAAAATCTCTTGACTTTATTAAATAAACCCCATATACTATTTCTGTAACAACACTTTAAAGGGACACAATGAAAAATCTAGTTTTATTTGCAATGTGCATTTTGTTTGTTGGCTGCGAACCGCGAGTTTATCGTGTTTATTCCACACCCAGTAGTGAGGTAATAGTAACAGAAGGTCTGAACGGTGAAACTATTACCACGCCGGTATGTGAGGATTACCAGCCTTTCCCTTATGAAGAGGCACCCGGTATTGAGTATGAGCCGGTTATATGCGAGGGTGCGTGCTGTTTGTGGCAGTTCGAAAGCTATTACAGCATGTGCGAAGAATTCTGGTGTAACTATGGAAATTATTGTGGCTGGGAACTGAAAAGTGAGGGTTGTTATCCTATTTAATATACTGGAGAAGATTATGAATAACGAAGTAAAAGAAATACTCATTGATTTAATCAATGCGTCAGAAAGACAAGCTCAAAATCAAATTGTGTTGCTGCACAATCTCGCAGAGCGAGCCAAAGTAGCACTACGACGCGATCCGACAAAGAATGGTTCAAGTTCGGCTTCGGTCGATCCTTTTGCATTAGATCCCCAACAACTAGAACTCAAACTCGAAGAGGAGTGGTAACTAATCAGGGTAGGCGTTAGAGGAGATATTTTTTTAACCAGCCCTTCAATGGTTCTACTGAAGGTGGCCAAGCCAAGTGAAAATGAACCTAGACTGTCCCTCCAGTTGAAAACCAAATTGGGGGCTACCCTGTTTTTTATATTATGAAAGAATACACTGGTTTTGATAAGGGTGATTTAGTTGCGGTATATCAGTATTTTGACCCCAACAATCTTCATGGAAATTTTAAAAAAAGGTTAATTGGTTTGGTAACGAAGAAAGAGGAACACCAACGCAAGGACAAAACTCATCGCTTTTATGAAGTGGCCTTCGTTGGCTCAGATGAGATTGAACCACGTTGGTTAGCCGAAGACACATTGATTCGGATTTAGGTGAAAAAGAATATGAAAGAGCGTATTAGCGATGCCATTTCCAAGGGAAATGATAAAGGTATCTTAGGGCCATGGGAGAGAAGCTTTTTAGATTCTCTCTTGAGTCAAGTAGAGAAGCGACCCTTGAGCGTGAAGCAAAACAATTGGCTTCAAAAGATAGAGACTAAGATTACCGATGCTTACGATGAGACATGGGAACAGCAATGGGACGAGGAAAAAGCAAAGAACGTAAGAATCGCTGTAGGGTATTACCAGCGAGAAAATCTTTACTTTACCACGATTCTTCAATGGGTAAAAGATAACCCTGAAAGCGTCCTCCCTAAACCTCATTATAAAAAACTAGTAGAAAACAAATACGCTCAAAAGATCATCAAAGCTTTGAACACGGCTCCCATCTTTCAAACTGGGGAGAAGGTTAGCTTGCGAGCTACAGCTAAAAACATCCGATCGGGTTCTCCTCCATACCGCCGGCTAGACCCGGCTCAAGACAAATTGTTTTTTGTTCTAAGTCCATTGGATAAAGCCCTTAGTGCAGTGAAGGGCGCACGAATCTATCGGGTCCTTTGTGCAACCGAAACAATCCCCATTGAAATTGAAGAACGACATCTTAAAAAATATCGCATTCCTAAAAAAAATAAAAACTCTTGACTTTTAATTTTAATTAAATTAATATATCCATATCAACAAAAAAGGAAACACAATGGCAGTTGATTTTAAAACCTTTCGTCTTTGCGCCCCTCACGTTATCAATGTGAGAAAGCCAATCCTTCTTCGTGGCCGTCATGGTATTGGTAAATCGGAAGTAATTTATCAAGTAGCAGAGGACATGGGATTGCCTGTGGTTGAACGACGAGCCTCTCAGATGACCGAAGGCGACTTGTTGGGTATGCCCTCTCCTGAACAGATTGAGGTTAATGGAGAGCGAGCAAGCGTTTTTCGCCCCTTCGCATGGTTTCTACGTGCATGTACTGAACCTGTGTGCTTATTTTTAGACGAAGTTGATCGTGCGACTATCGAAGTTCGTCAGGGTATTTTTGAACTTACCGATTCTCGAAAGCTCGCTGGCTGGCAGTTACACCCAGATACCGTGGTAGTCGCAGCGATTAATGGTGGCGATCATGGCGCACAGTATCAAGTGAACGAGATGGACCCTGCAGAGCTTGACCGTTATACTGTGTTTGATGTGGAACCCAGCGTGGAAGACTGGCTAGAATGGGCTAAAGAAAATGTAAATGTGTTGTTGTGGGATTTTATTAATCACAACCGTGCGCACCTTGAGCATGTTGACGAGTACGAACCTAATAAGGTATATCCCTCGCGACGTTCATGGAAGCGTCTGAATGATTGTTTGGTGGAGGGTGCCCTCTTTGAAGACGCAGAAACTAATCCAATCTTTTTCAACTTGGCCACTGCATTTGTGGGTTTTGAGGCTGCAGTTTCCTTGTTGGATTTTTGTAAAGAGTACGAAAGACAGGTCACTTGGGAAGAGGTAATAAACGAAGGAAAGCTTGATAAGGTAGAAGAGTATGACATCAATGACCATGGAGCCTTTATTGAAAAGATGGACGCAGCCAATCTCTTCCAAGATGATTTGACCACAGTTCAGCTTGATAACCTCGCGGAATACTTCAAGATTCTCCCTGCAGAGGTCGCTATGAAATTATGGCACCACGTAGGAAAGCAAGAAAGCGAGCACAAAGAGAACATCATTCAATTTCATGCACGTATTCGAGAGGAACTAACCACCCTTTTAAGCTAAACAAGGGTTGACTTTTGTTTTAATAAAGAGTATATTGTTATCATGAGTGATATTGAAAACCCATTATTTGATCTGGATCATTATATAACCAACTTGTTGTTTGATGAACCCTTCTTTGCGGCTCTCAGTCGGAGAATCAATAAGTGTAAAACAGAATTGATTCCCACGGCAGGGGTGCGAATGAATAAATCCACTGCGCAGTTTGAGTTATATTATAATCCCAAATTCTTCAGCACGCTCACGCGAGAAGAACGTCTGGCTGTTTTAAAACATGAGTTCTATCATTTGATATTTGGTCATGTATGTGGACGCAAACCAGCGGAACTAAGTGATAGACTCTGGAACTTTGCGACCGACTTGGCCATCAATTCTCACATTGATAATTTACCTGAAGCATGCTTAAAACCCGGAGAGGGAGCTTTTGAAGAGTTCCCGGCCAATCTTTCAGCAGAGCAATACATTAAATATTTGGAGAAGTTAAAAGATGAGACATCTAAAGGTTCTGGTAACGGGGGGGACGGCGACGAAGCTTCTGATGGTTTACCATCCGAGGGCCAATTTGATAGTCACGACGACTGGTCACATGATAGTTCGGATCCCATGGATCAACAGGCAAGGGATATTGCAGATGAGCGCCTGAAAGACTATATCAAAGACGCTGCCAAGGAAGCCCAGAAAAAAGGGTGGGGAAGCGTAAGCTCTCAAATGAGAGAGAACATCAAAGTTGGTATAGGGGGAAAGATTGATTGGCGCAAAGTGTTACGTTATTTTGTAAAAACAAGCACCCGCAGTTCCCGCACGAGCACGGTTAAAAAGCTCAACAAGCGGTATCGATATATTCATCCGGGTAAAAAAGTATTACGAACAGCAAAGATAGCAGTGAGTATTGATCAATCGGGTTCTGTTGATGACGCAATGCTGGAGGCATTCTTCAGGGAGTTATCTAATTTATCTGATCTTGCTACCTTTACAGTTATCCCTTTTGATACTGAGGTGGAACCATCGTTGGTTTACGAATGGAAGAAAGGCCAGCGAAAGAAAGCAAAGAGAGTAATGTGCGGTGGTACGGATTTCAATGCTCCCACTGAATATGTAAATAATGGTATTTTTGACGGCCACATCATTCTTACCGACATGATGGCGCCCAAGCCCAAGCCTTCCCGTTGTCAACGAATGTGGATGACTACACGCGATTGCGCAAAATATCAACAATTTCAAACACATGAGAGGGTAATAGTAATCGATGGATGATTCACAAGCATTTTTGTTAGTTTTGGGAGTGTACTTGCTACTGTTAGGTACGGCAGTCGTTATCGCTCACATTAAAAAACCTTAGAGGAGAATTATGAAAAAATATATTAGTTTAATTGTTTATGGAATTATTATGTGGGGCTGTGGAGATGATACCCAATTGCGTGCTGGTTTGTCGGCAACCCCAAGTGACG
>CEUX01000687.1_pt1 | contig 12401 bp, 9 predicted proteins | sample 531361 | NCBI WGS metagenome assembly CEUX01 (sample SAMEA2622736, study PRJEB7988) | marine metagenome | isolation source: saline water (ENVO:00002010), including
GATAAAATATTTAATACTATTGATTTAACTTTCAATAATGTCACTGATGCAACAACTTTTTTTAATGATAAAGATGATAATAGTGTTAATAGAGTTACATTTAGTATGGATAATAGCTCTGTAACTATAGATCCTAAGAGAGATTTAAATAAAATCAGGTATAAGCTTACCTCGCAGCATAAAAAGTCTAAAACGATACAAATTTTAATACATAATTCTACTGTGGAGATTGATGCTATATCTATTATATATAGAGCAAGAGGAATTAAGTAATGGCAACAACCCGAGGAGCTGCAAGGAATAGAAATAACTTAGGGTCTTCTAATAAAACTTCGCCTAAAGTTAATGATTCCTCTACTCAAAGAGCTTTAGACCAGGTTTATAAAGAAATAAATGAACTCAAGCAATCGTCTAGTTCTTCAGTTAATTTAAGTATATCTAAGCCAAATGAAGGTAGTGATGGTGATATAAGACTTTATACTCGAACAGCTCCTGATGGTACTACTGGTTTTTATATACAAGGTAAATTTGGAGAACATTGGGCTAGTGGAAGACTGGGTGCTGATATAGTAGACCCAGAATTAGATGCTATACAATCTACTCAAGCTCCTTCTTATGAGTTTGGTAATTCAGGTGCTGAAGGTATAGCAGCTTTTGTAACTTATGAAAATTTAGATGCTAACCATGATGTAGGGACTGGAAGTAGTCAAGTAGCTAAGGGTGATCACGTTCATACGCATTTATCTTTATCTGATATTACTAATAGTGATTACACTCATGCTCAAATTAATACACACATAAATACCGATGAAAAACATAGACTACAAGGGGATATACCCACTACTGCAACAGTTTCCAACACTGCATCACAAGGAGATGATAATACTTGGGCTCGTTCTGATCACGTCCATAAATTAGATACTTCTGTTTCTTATGAATTTACAGCTGCTCAAACAATTAATAATGGAAGCAATCAAGCTCTAACTGTCACTGGTGATGTAGATATTACTGGTGATGTTGATATAGTTGGTAACTTAACTGTCGACTTTGCAGAAGCTGGAGATGGTAACACTGACATAAGTAATAATTTAAATGTAGGAAAAGTTGTTGTTTTAAATGATGATGCCACACAATTAGGTGGAAATACATTTAATGATACCTCAACTACTACTATTTATGGAAAAACTACATTCTATAATAATATTGAACAATACCATCAATTAAGCGCAGGACAACATCATTTAAAAATAGGTCATGATACAAACAAGTATATGGGCATTAATGTTGGAAGTCAAGGTATGACTACTATAAAATCTAAGCAGGGCAATATTACTATGCATCCTCAAGATGCTTTAATTCCTTATGGAGATGAAGAAATAGATTTAGGTATACCTTCTAGAAAGTGGAAATCTTTATATGCTGGAGAATTAGTAGTTGAAAATTTAGTAGCTGAGCATGTTTTAGCTACTATAGGTGGTAGAATACTTGTTGCTCCAACAACTCCATTAATGGAAAGTATGAATACTAGTAGTACTACTTTAAAAGTTAAGCATAATATATTTAATAATGGAGATTTCGTTTTATTTAAATCTGCACCAAATGGTATGCAGCAAACAGAATTTATGAAAGTTGCTTCTTCATCAACTAGTACTGATTTAGGGAATCCTTTTTTAGTTGAAGCTCCTAGCAATACAGCTCAATCTGCAACAGATCAAACTATTACTGCTAGATTGCATTTTACTGTGAATCATGGTTTAAAATCAGGGGATTATATTACTATTACTGATACTGTTAATCATGCAACTCATGATTGGTCTGGAACATATCCAATTGTATTGTTAGATTCTGGAGATACAGATACTTCATCAGATTGGAATGATACACATGAATTTTATGTAGTGGCTCCAGCTATTGATCCTTCAGATTATACAGATACACAATATACTAATAACATATCTGGAAGTGGGCCTCCTTATTCTTATACAGTGTTACGTAATCAAGATAACTCTGGTATAGGTGCTAATTCTTGGACTAAAGGAGATGCTGCAGTAAATGTTGGAGGAACAACAGGCGATGGTTATATAGAACTTACATCGACTCAAACTGTACTTGGTAATCCTGGACCATCTATAACATTATATGAAAGAAAGCCTGAAAATACTCATTATTATAATTCATCAAAGCCAGTTGTCCAGATAGGAGAGTTAAATGGATATGCTGGATATAGTGATGGGTTTGGATTTGTTACGGGTGTGAACTTAACAAATAACCCAGAAGCTATAAGTGATCCTTTTAAAGGCGTTGTAAGTAATAGAGAAGGATTAAAACTATATAATAGTAATATAGAAGTATACGAAGGTTCTAATCAAAGAATTGCAATGGGTACTGACTCTTATAGTAGACCATATTTTGCAGTAGGTGATAATTTAACGCATACAGCTGTAAGTAATACACATATGAGATGGGATAATTCTGTATTTAAATTTGAATATGATAATGCTACTTCTGCATACAAAGTAACACTTAGTGGTACTGATTTAAATATAATAAATAGTGCTTTCTGGGAATCAGAAACAGATATGTATAATGCAATAGATCATTTTGTTCCAAGTGATAGTGTTAACGCTGATGGCTTTTATGTTACTCCTTATTGGATGGGGTTTTATGACCATAGCGAAACTAAATGGCCTATTAAAATTGGTAGAGAAACGACTACTGGTACATCATTTTTATTTGCAGGAGACACATCTGGACAATATATTGAATGGAAAGAATCTGCAGGTACACTGACTGTATCTGGGCAGATTACTGTATTATCTGGCTCTACTATAGATAGCTCTGTAGTTGATACTCATTTAGATGGATATGCAACAGAGTCTTGGGTTGAAAGTCAAAATTACAATACTGGTAGTACAGATGTAGATTGGGCAGATTTAACACCAGATGATTTAACAGATACTATCACAATAGGTGGTGGCTCAATAGAAATTGGAAATACAAGTGGAAGCAGTATACATTCAGCTGGACATCCTTCTTTCGCTAATGAAACAGAAGGTTTTTGGTTAGGTAGAGATGGTAGTAGCTTTAAATTCTTAGTAGCTGATGCAAGTAGTGATAATATGATTAAATTTGACCCTACTCAAACAGAATCTGTAGTTATTAAAGGACAACTTTATGCCGATAGATTGGGCGATGCACAACCTAAGATATGGGATGGTAGTAATTACGTTAATTTTACCCAAGCACAACAAAAATTTGATGGTCCCTTAGATTTATCTGATGGAGGGTTCGGTGGTTGTATGCAAGCAGGAAATCTTTGGGCTTATATGAGCACTGGTGGTGCTACAGGTTCTTTTGCCTCTGATCCTTTTACATTTTCAGGAGTAAGAAATGGTGCATTAGTAGCTGTTCATGTTACAGCTGAAGTATCTTCCTATCTTGGAAACAATCAACCAGTTTGGATAAATCCTAGAATAATATATAGAAAATCTGGCTATGATAAAACAGGTGAACTAGCAGCATGTCATGAAGATGGATATAGTACTACTGCTTATAACAGAAGGCTCTTACATTGGAAAGAGGTGGATTGGGTTCCAAATCAAGGCTCAATAGATACTGCTAATAGCGATATAATGAATCTTTGGGTAAAATGTCAAGGAGCTACTGCCGCTCAAATTCAAAGTCCATCTACAGATTGGGGTTTTTATATTGAAACAACTGATGCTGGTATAGTTAATTTAGAAAGAGATACTGGAAACGTTCCATCGTGGTCAAATTATGGTACAAATTGGAATATATCCACTTCTCGATTCGGTTTTGGAAGTCAAGGTGCCGAAAGTCATGGTCACAGTTTAATAGAATTTGCGATGCAACCTGGGACTGGTAATCCTACAGATGCTCAGAAGGATATAATTAAAAGATTGTGGACATTCAGGTCTAATGGAACCATGGCGGTTAATGCTAATTACGGTGAGTCGACTTCTACTGCACAGTATTGTGAAATTGATAATGTGACTTATAGGGATGATGAATTTGATTGCATTCATGGGTTTGTCAATGATCCACAGTCTTACGGTGGAATGCCTCCACCAGTTGTGTGGAGTGACAATCAAAATTGGAGATCTAATTCTGGGCAAGATAATAATACCTTTATTAGATATAGAAGTTATGGATTCGCTGATGCTGTAGGGAATGCTTGGCATCAAGATAATATATCTGCCAATGAAGTAAACGAATTGATGTGTAGAGATGCAGCAATGAACCAACGATGGAGTCCTCAAGCTCATGGTAGTCATTATCATGAATTTCAACACACTTATGTGTTTAAGGTAGATTGGGATGATTTAGACATTGGAACAGGTGCAAATACTTTAGATATATGTTTTGGGACTGGTTATCCATTTTCTAGATTTCAAACTTTTGATGAAGCAGGTGGAATGAGTCAATGTACGATGAAATTAACTATATTAAACCAAGGATAATATGGCAAATAGAAGAGTAATAGCTGATATAGATCCCAAATTAATAGTTTCTATGAAGACTGATGATTTTGACCACACTACATTTGAACGTGATTTTAAAATGAATCCAAGAAACCTAGGTGATTTTCCTGAGATTGTGTTGATGAATAGATATGCTGATTTAAAGAGAGATTTGTTGTTATATATGTTGAGTTATAATATGGAGAGTAAAATTAATGGTCTAGGGACTAATTATGGTACAACATTTACTCAAACTGAATATGAAAAATTAGCAGAAAATTATAGGGCTATCACAAGCAGAATTGAACACTGGAATGATGATCAGAACAGCCTACTTTAATGGCGAATATAACATCTATAACATCTAGAATTCAGTCTTATGATAACACATTTACAGGAGATTATGGTAGTGTGAATCAAAGAACTATGAAAAGAAAAGGTTGGGAGGAAGCATGTGAATACGTTAATAGTGTTCATCCTGCAGCAGTTGCTACGACTACTATAGTTAATGGTTCACCAAGTGTAAATACAGAAAGCTTTTGGGGTTTAGATCATTTTAAACCTAATATAAGAGATACTATTTTAGCAGGTGGTTCACTAGTTCCTTATAAGTGTACCAAAACTGATTTTTTAAAATATGTAGTGTTTGTTAATGAAAAAATATTTAAATTTAGTACCGTTAGTGATAGCTATTTTGAAATGGCTAAAGGAGCGTCCGAATATTTCTCAGCTAGTTATTATTTTGAACAAGTAGGAGATACTACTAATCATGATGATGCTGAGAGTGACGGAGAATCATATGTTGATAATTATTAAAAAGGGAGTAACCAATGACTAGTCAAGAGTTAGAACAGATTAAATCTGAAGCAGAAAAATATAAAGTTTTATACCTTAAATTCCAAGGTGCAGCAGAGATTTTAGAATCAATGCTAAGAGAAAAGGAAGAAAATTCTAAAAAAGAAGAAAAACCTGTTGTAAAGAAGAAGTAGTATTCGCTATATTATAAAGTCTTAAAGTAGGTTTTTTTAACAGTATACGGGGGTATTCTTATATGGGATGGTTTAGTCCACCAGATCCAATCGATCCACAAAAAGTCTATGGTTTTTATAATCCAGAGGATGAAACAACTGATTTAGATAGACTTAGACAACGCTCTGCCGACATGGTAGACCCTGATTCCCCTTTAATGATGGCTCAAAAAAGATCTATGGAGGCAAGTGCTCAAGATCAGTTAGCAGCCTCTAATAGAGCTATGAGACAACAAATGGCATCTACTGGATTAGGTGGTCAGTCTGGTATAGTTAATCAATTATCCATGCAAAATGATCAGAACATTATGGGAAATGTTCAAAAAGCATACCAAGAGATGTTAGCTAATAATATAGGTCAAAGCAATCAACTTCTTGGACAAGCTACCGATTATGATCAAAAAGCTAGAGATGCAATGGCGTCTGCTTATGGTCAAAATATAACCAATAAAAATAATTATAATGCTTCAATGGCAGGGAATGTATTTGGATTAGTATCAGAATATGTAGCCTGTGATGCCAGATTAAAAGAAAATATTAAAAAAGTTGGCGTCACTAAGATGAAAAATGGAGAAACTACTCCTATATATGAGTATAATTATAAAGGTAGAAAGAAGACCCATGTTGGAGTTATTGCACAAGATTTAATTAAAACTAATCCAGAAGCTGTAAAAAAAGGTAAAAATGGCTTACTGTATGTTAAATTAGGAGATATATTTTAATGGCTGATAAAACTCAAATCATGAAAGACTATGCTAAAAAAAGAAAAGCATTACAAGATAAAAAGGGTAGTGGAGTTAGATGGAAGCCTGGTAAAAATATTGCAGCAGGAAAAGGTATATTCGGCAAACAAGGTGGATTTGGTTCGGGACAAGGACGTCTTTCTAGTTTAGGAGGAATGCTAAGCAAAGCATTTACTCCTGTTCAAGGTACTTTTTCTAAAACTGGTGTTGACACTCCTTATATGAATATACCAGAAAGAAAAAATCCTAGTCTCAATGTTGTAACAGAAGGTAGCAGCACATCTCCTGTTTATGATGACAATTATTCTCAGGGAGAAAGTGGTGTAAGTGATAGAGAATTAAGAAAGATGGACAAACAGAGAGCAAGAAGAGATCGTAAGGCTAAACGTAAAGCTAGACACGAAGATAAAACTGGTAAATGGCATCCTTTTGATGAGTCTTGGAGAAGAAATGAGGGTAAGTTTATTTTTCAAGATTGGAGTCCTCTTGATGAAGAGTATAGAATTAATGAGGATAAGTGGATGCCTTTTAATGAAAGCGCTAGAAGAAATAGAGATAAATTTATATTCAGAGATTACTTTGGTGGTAGAGATGATTCAGGATTTGCTCCTGGAAAAAGTTCAGCAACTTCTAAAAAAGGTAAAGAATTCGGAGGATTATTTGGACAAGGTAACTTGGGTGGTAATTGGTTAAATATGACCGAATTAGGTAGTAAAAACAACTTAAAAAGACTACAAGGTTTATTAGGTCTTGGTGCTAAACATAATTTATGGACTGCATTAGGTAAGGAACCTCCAGCTTGGGGTAAGAAAGGTAGATTTGGTCCAGGTGGTACGCTGGCTCAAAATAGAGCTAAAGGATTTGCTTCTCATCCTGCTAATACAGTTGTATATGAAAACTTCAATACTGGTGATGAAGCCCCCGATTTTGGTACATATAATCCAGTATTAGATTCGTTAGGTTATCAAGGCTCAGGTTTGTATCCAGAATCATCTAGACAATTTGGAGTCAAATAATGGCTGATACCACTGGCAGTTATTTTGGTGGAGGACAAGGATTAGTTCCTGATTGGGTTCCTTTTATAGGTACTTCTAAAAAGTGGGAACAAACAAAAGATTCTTATAATGACTATATGTCTAATACAGCTGAAGATGAGGAGTCTAAAGAATCATCTGGAATAGAAGAAAAGAGTCTTTTATCTGCAGCAGCAAGTAATGTAAATAAAACTGCTCCTAAATTATCTAAAGAAGAAGAACCTTCTGAATTTGATTTAAATAATCCTCAGGATGTTCAAAAATTACAAGAAAAACTAAACGTCACTCAAGATGGATGGTTTGGTCCAGAGACTGAAATGGCTTACAGGGACTATATGGATATGCAAGAAAGTATTGCTGAGGAAAATCTAAATAATGAATTAGATATGCAGTCACAATATATGTTACAAGGACCTTCTCCTGAAGAAAGGTCTGAAGGTTTAAGTCAGTTAGGTGGTCTTATAGAAAGTGGTTGGTCTAATTTAGATGAGAATCAAAAGTTATATGAACCTTATAAAGAAAAGTCTAATTTCGGTAAACCTGAAACATTAAAGGATTATCAAGATATATTTAAAGGAGTTAGTTATTAATGGCTAATTTTGGTACATACGAAGGACATAGGATATTAGCTGATGCTATGAATAAATCTTTAGATAGAGCTGCTCAAAAAAAACGTTTTGAACGTGAAATGGATTTCAAAGAAAAACAGTTTAAAATAGATGAATGGAATCATAATCTTGAAAAGAAAGAGGAGGCAAGGAAACAAGCTGTCAATGATTACTTATCAGGTTCTGTATCAAAATTCACAGACGCTAATCTATTCACTACTGATGAATTTGGTAATTTAGTTCCTAGAGAAGACTATAAAGCAACCTTGGATGATATGATGCAGCATACTGATTTAGGTTATATGATAAGTAATGATCAAGATGGAGATGGTGTTCCCGATTTAGATTATGAAGGTGCATTGCTTGCTAATGAAAAATTTAAAGATGTCGCAACTCAATTGTTATTCAATCAATCTCAAGCTTTTAAAGATATGACTAATGATGAGATAGATACTTATTTTGAGAATAATCCACAATTTGCAAAAGATTATAATAATTATTTATCTAGTTACGGTTTAGGTAAAAGAAGTGGGGTGGATTGGTCTGAGGTTATTCGGAATACTGATGATGCAGAAGATATTTTAGATACAAACTGGATGCCAGCTGAGAAATTGCCTCATGCAGATAATAGTATTTCTTGGACTTCTAAAGTTACACAACCATCTAATAGAAATGTAGAAGATAAGAATGTTTTACTTGCAGCTATTAAAAGATTAAGAGAACAAGAAGATGGTAATTGGTTATCTGATGATATGGATAATTTATGGTTAGAACATCACGGAGGTAATGACTGGACACTAGGTGAAGACGATGGTATGTTAAGAGGAGTTGATGATAACTTTGAAGTTAAAGTTGAAGGCGGAAAAGCTATGATTAAACTGAAAAGTGGTGATAAAAAAGGTGAGTGGGTTAATATGAATGACCCTGATGAAAAGATTTGGGAGGTTATAGAGTAATGCCTATTTTAAGTCAAATGAGCTTTGGTGGTGGACAACAAGTTAGTCCTGAGGAAAGACAATTAAGAAATGAGCGTAGAAGAGTAAAGTCTTATATAAGACAATATGAAAGAGATCCAGGCACATGGAACAACACAATGTTACAGCAATTGGAATCTTTGGCGTTACAATATCAAATTCCTTTTCAAAGACAAGTTCCAGAGGCAGGATTTGGAAGAAATTTAGCTGCTGGAGTTATCGGTGCAGCAGATGCTCTTGTCTTCGATGCAATTAAAGATGATTGGTATTCATCTGAGGCAACTAGAAAAGCTGCCAATTATGGTAAAATTGCAGGTGGAGTAGGAGCTTTAGTGGGCGGTGTATTAGCTGCTCCTTTAACTGGAGGGGCATCAGCAGCCGCTGGTGCAGGTAGTTTAGCAAGAGCTGCTGCAGCATTAAGAACTGGTGGTGGAGCTGTAGCTAAGGGTTTAGGTTATACTCCTGTAGGAGCTGTCGCTAAATCAGCTGCTAAAATGGGTAGAGAAGCTTTAACTCCTATTGGTGCATCAAGAGGTTGGGGTTGGGCTACAAAAGCCGCTGATAAAGCCTCTACTAAAGCATCCGCTGATTTATTAGCTCAAGCTAGAAATACTATAGAAGCTGGAGGAGATTTAGGTAAAGTAGTAAAAGGAAAATCATTAGGAAAAGAAGCTACTGATGAATTAAAGGGTTTGATTAAAGATAAATTTGGTACTGGTAAAGTTGCTAAAAGTTTCCAAAATCAATTAAACATGTCTAAAGTTCCAACTGATTTAAAAGGATTAAATTCAAGTCAATTATATAAGTTGGCTGATAAATTCCATGCTGGTAGATTAATTAATACTAAATCAATTAACGAAGTAGCTAAGAAAGCTAAAGTTAAATTGAATAAAACTCAAAATAAACTTATTAAAGATTACTTAGATTCTAAAGGGCATAAGAAATTTAGTGATGCCGCTATAGATGATATTATTAAAATGGCTGAAGAACTAACAACAAGTCCAGTTGCAAAACTTGGAATTGGAGATATTAATAAAACTCAAGCACTTGGAGCGCTTGGTATGGGTGCGGCAGCATTGTCGCCACTTGGAGGGTTACGTCCTAGTAGGGAGGATTTGCAGAAGCAAGAAGATCCTTACGATCCATTTAATATGTAGTTCTTAAAAGGGAGTATGAATGTCGGAATATGATAAGCTCAATCAGTTGACTGAGTTTAAACCTTTCTATAATAAAGATACCACACAACGTATGCTGAGTGCTTATCAGCAGGCACCTCATCTTTTTAGAGAAGATATAGTAAATCAATTAAAAAATCATGCAGTCCATTATAAAATGGATATTCCAGAACCCCCTGTTAATACTCCTAAGAATGATAATTTCAATCTTTTAAGGGGTATAAGGGGTATAGGTGAGGGTTTCTTGTCTGGCTTTACTACTTTTAATGTAGGAGAACCTTCTAATAATCCTTATGAACGTATAATGCGATCTGTTGGTCAATTAGGTGGTTTCGTTGGATATTTACCTACTGCTCCAGGTAAGATATTAAAATCTCAAACATTAATAGATATGGCTACTTCTTTAAGAGGTAAATCTGTTCCTCTTTGGGTTGCTAAAAAAACTACAGAGAAAGTTGCCCCTATTGTATCTAGTACATTAGAAAAAGCAGCTACGGCTAAGAATAGTGCATTTCGTGATGCTGCCAAGTTTTTAATTGGAGAAAAATCTAAACACATAGCTGAAGGTGCTTTTAATCTTGGTATAGCAAATACAGTATCTACCTGGCAATTAGGTGTTAATGAAATGCTTAAGGCTGGTTTACATGGAGCTGTTACGGGTGGTGCTTTCAGAGGAATTGCTAACTTAGTAAATAAAGGGGGTATACCAAAACTTGATCAAGAAACAGGTAAAATGGTTTACACAGCTTCACAGACTGAAGACAGAATTATACGTTCAGCAGCGTCATCATTATATGAGGGTCTGCAATCATCATACAGAGGAGAAACTACTCCAGAACAAATATATTCGTACTTATTAGGTGCTTATTTTGGTGCTCATGAAACTACAGCTGGTCAAATGAGTGCTATGAAGTTTGTAAATAAAGTTGAAAAACAAGCTGTTGTTAATGCTAAAGAATTAAAAAGATTAGATAAGGATGGTAAGCCATATCAGTGGGATCAAAAAGTATATGACCCTACTTTGGTAGATGGTTGGGACAAGCTTACCCCTGATGTTCAAGAGTCAGTGATGCATACTGTAGCATTAAGACATGGTACATTTGCTAAACAAGCAGCTATGGCTGGCGAAACTGTTGAAGGAATTAAAGAAGCTATAGATACTGATGTAGGATTTGAATCTGCAGTTAGACAAGTTAGAGAAACTCAAATCGCTGAAAAAGCTGCTGAGTATTCTACTGATATAATACCAGTTGATAATATTAATCCAAAATATATTTCTGCCAATAAAGACAAAGCTGTTATTCAAGTAACAAAGGTTGGAGATGTTCTAACTAGAGATAAAGAGGGTCGTTTAACTGTTAAGGATCCAATTAAAAGGGATGATAATGTTATTGAATTGCCATTAGAAGGTATGACAGATGAAAATCTTGGTATGAATAGGAAGATAATTAAAGATGCTTTAGAACAAATACCTAAAGGTAAAGAAATAGCCGTTCAAACTGATATATATAATGTTTTAGAAAAGAATGCTCCTGAAACTTTAAACTTCCTTCAAAATAGATTTGGAGATATAGCCACTGGTAGAGAACAAGCACGTAAAGAATCAGGTATAGATTCAAAAGATATAGAATTAGATTCATATGATACAGATATAAGTAGTAGTCCAGATGTTTTAATCAAAAAACAAGCTCGACATTTTGTTAGTAAATTTATGCCTAAGTTAAATGAAGGGCTTACTAATCCAGAAGAAATAGGTGCTCGTAAAATACAGGCTGAAAAGGATATATATACTATATTAAATAGATATAATAATATAGGTAGTTTTAAAAAGTTTGTTGGCAGCATTGAAAAGAAGTTTCCAGATCAACCTAAGTTCGCTGAAGATGCTATGGGTGAGTTAAGACAAATGTTTATTAGGAAAGTAGAACAAAGACCTTCTCCTCATTTTTCATTAGAGTTTGATAATTATGGGAAGCTAGTTAATCTAACTACTTTGGTTGGTAAAAATGGAGAAAATAGAGCTGGTAATCCAAAAAACACTGGTGATTCTATAAAACAAATTGAAATTGTTGCAGAAAAATATTATGATTATAACCCTAATGATAGGGTCTATATGGTACTCGATCATGCAGTCGGTTGGTTCGGTAGAAAAAATCGTCCACAAGAGATTGAATTAAAGAAATTAAGCGATAAAGGCAACTTTCGGGGTAAGGCAGGTCAATACCCTAAAGAAGCAGAAAAGCGTGCAGAACAGCTAATTTCTCAAGCATTAAGGGCAGCTGATGAAAAGGGGTACTATTATAGTGGTGGAAAAGGAGATTCTGGTAAGATGTATTTCCTTAAATATCATCCAGAGCT
>CEUX01055575.1_pt1 | contig 12386 bp, 9 predicted proteins | sample 531361 | NCBI WGS metagenome assembly CEUX01 (sample SAMEA2622736, study PRJEB7988) | marine metagenome | isolation source: saline water (ENVO:00002010), including
GGTGTTATAGTTGCTGGAGATATTACAGATCCAGGTGGTCAAGCTGCAGCTTACTTTGGTGTTCTTAGAGAGAATGGTGGAACTTCAGGAGTTTCTGCATCACTTTTCGATGATGTTGGTGAACCTGTACCTGGACTTGGTAATGGTACTTTTACAGGAGGTACACATTTAGGATTTCAAGTTGATGCTGGAAATTACTTCAAACTTGTAAATTCAGAACCACAATTCAGAGTAGGTGATAGAGGACAAGAAAATTATATTGGTTATGATGGTGGTGAACAAGTACTAACCATAACCTCATCTGTAGCAGATATTAGATTCTCGGAAACATATGATGATTCACATTTTCGTATTAGTGGTTCTGATGTTAGATTATCAGCTCCAAGATTTTACTTGGGTGGTAATACACAATACATTAGTGGTAGTAATGGGTTCATAGAAGTAAGTTCAAGTAACATTCATATAGAACGAGATGGTAATTTGACGGTTAGACGAGTTACCGCAAATGACGGATTTATTGGTGGTAGTGGTGGATTTGGAATTAAAGATTCATTATTACACTCACCTGCTAGTGCAATAAATTCTCCAATTTCACAACCACCACCAAATCAATTGAATTTTGAAACAGGTGGAAACAAAACTGGTAGAAGATTTGCAATTTTGGCAGATTACACTGGTTCTTTTGGTTATTATATGATAGATGCTGGTATAGATGGAGACCAAATTGCAGTAGCTATGATGTCGGCCTCTACTAAAACAACAGAAGATGATGATGGTGCTGTAACTGCACATAGTGAGTTGGGATTCTATGGACAAGGTGATGCAAAATCTATAGAGGGTAAGGAACAAAAAGTATATCGGAAGATGATAGTAAGTGCAATAACACCTGAAACCACACCTTCTTGTTTTCTAAAAAACACTATGATTACTATGGCGGATGGTAGTGAGTTACCAATACAAGATATAGAAGTTGGAATGAGAGTATTGTCATATAATGAAGATTTAGATGATGTTGTTGCAAGTAAAGTAACGGAAGTATTTTATCATCCAGCCGAACACACCGATGAATATTTTATAATAAATGATAAAATTTTTGTCACGGGTAATCACGAGATTTATACACCAAATGATAGATATAATATTATTACTGGTGATGTCTATAAAACTGATTGGAGTAAGTGGTTACGAGTAGATAGGATGCAAGTTGATGATGTATTGGTTGATTCTGATTTGGTAGAACATAAAGTAGAATCTATAGAAAAAATTATACGAACACCAATAGAGACTTGGAACTTGGAAGTAGAGAATACCCATACATATTTTGCAGAAGGATATATTGTACACAATGGTGCACCAGCATCACCATCTGGTAAGAATGTTGCAAGTGGTGAGTTTTCAACCATACCTGTTAGAGATGAATACAATATGCACACCTCAGGATCTGCAAATAACATTACTGGTGCAAGAGAAGGTGATGTGTTTGGTCACAAAAATGCAACTATGCAAATTAGAGATATAATGAGAGTGGTATCTCAAAGTGTTGTAAAGGCAGCTGCTCATACTCTGGTTAGTGACCATAGTGGTTCGATATTTGCAGTTGGTGATAGAAATATTACAAATCTTGGTGCAAAAAGAGAAGTTAGTAGGTCTTATGCGGCTGCATCTACACTAAAAGGATTTTTTGTACAAAAAACTGCATACTATGTAGAGAGAAAAACTTCTCCAAATATAGGAAATGCAACCTTTCCAGCTTTTTCTGCATTTATGGGTTCTTTTGGTAGTGGGGGTACATCATTTGGTATATTTATGGATGAACCAGAAGCGATTATTAGAACTACTTCAGACCATACATTTCGTCTTACTGGACTAACATCATTACAAATACCACGAAGTCTTGCTTCATTTAGTGATACTACCGACCAAGACTATCAAGAAAGATGGAGAGTTGGTGGACATTTAGCAAATGGTATGATGTATTATAGAGAGCATGACAATTCACTTCGTATTTATGAGGGTGGATGGTTAGGTGAGACTTTTACATTCACAGGTGCTCACCATTCATTACCCAACGATAATGATATAAATCATTATACTGCATCAATTGATAGAAAAGGTGATATAACTGATAGTGATTATAGAGGAAAGATTGTGGTGGCATCTGATGGTTATATGTATAAAAACAACATAGAAAATAAAGATGCAATTATGATTAGTCAGGCGTGGACAAAAGTAAATCTATCCACTACACATAAGGATAAAAAAGTATATGGTGTGATTTCAGATTATTCAGAAAGAGTGAGTGGAAGTGATATGTTGGTTGTCAATTCTGTTGGTGAGGGTGGTATTTGGATATGTGATGCAAGTGGTAGTTTTGAAAATGGTGATTATATAACAACTTCAAAAATACCTGGATATGGATGTAAACAAGATGATGATTTGTTACATAATTATACGGTTGCAAAAATAACAAACGATTGTAATTTTGAAAGTGGAAGTCAGTATATTACTGGTTCTGTAACACACGATGGTGTTGAGTATAAAACTGCATTTATTGGTTGTACTTATCATTGTGGATAACATAGGAGAAAATAATGTTAGTAAATTTCGATGAAATAATTGAAGTCGTATTACATCACGAGGGTGGATATGTAAACGACCCAAAAGATCCAGGTGGAGAAACTAATTTTGGTATAGCCAAAAGAAGTCATCCTGATGTGGATATCAAGAACCTCACAGAAGATGGGGCAAAAGAAATCTACAAAGAACACTATTGGGATAAAAATAAGGTAGAATCTTTACCATTACAACTCAGACACATTTATTTTGATATGTGTGTGAATCAAGGTAAGGGTAGGGCTGTAAAAATATTACAAAGAGCAGCTAATGCAAAGGGTGCTGAATTGAAAGTAGATGGTGGGTTAGGACCTAAAACAATTGGTGCAATATCTGATTCCAATGTAGAGTTAGATAGGGTTAGGGCATATAGAATCAAATACTATGCTGACTTGGTAACTCGTAGACCAGAATTGGAAAAATTTTATTTTGGTTGGTTCAAGCGAGGATTAGAAGTATAAAAAAATATTATACTGATATTTATAAATGTAACTCATTATAGGGAAAATTATATGTCTGCATACAAACAATTTTTTACAAAAGCATTGAAGAAATTTGGAATAAAATCTATCAATGATATAACACCTGCAAAGAAAAAAGAATTCTTCAATTACATTGATAAAAATTGGAAGGGTAAGAATGAGAATATGTATGAAAATATGTATGACGATTCACAAAAACAATTGGCTATTTCACGAATAGGAATGTTTGAGGATAATATCAAAAAATCCATAAAAAGTATAGCCATAAGAGATAAGAAAAAGGCTACAGAAATAATGAGACTTTATAAAAAACATATTATAGAATTTAAACTTGGTGTCCAAAAGGTACTCAATTAATGAAGAAAGGATACCACACTTGACCATATAGTGGGGAAGAACATCCAGTTGGGATGAAACACGAGGAGCAACTTATGACAATGTTTGGAAAAAGAGTAGAAGAGGGTATAGACTTATTTTTAGAAAAGAATGTACCTACTAACCCAAGTAAGTGGGCCTACTATAAAGCACAAGCAAAAAAGAAATTCGATGTCTATCCATCAGCATATGCCAATGGATGGGCTGCAAAACAATATAAGGCTGCTGGTGGTGGATGGAGAAAAGAGAAAAAGAAGAAGAGAGAAGTGGTTGAAGATGTTGGTATTTACAAAGAAGTAAAAATAGGTCGTTATGATATTGGTATGGGTTCAAAGGGTAATGGTATTACATTATGGAATCGTAATGTAGAGAAGGCTGGTGATTATAAAAGTATTGCTCATATTGCACCTAATGGAAAAGTTACTAACTATGAAAAAAGACAACCTAAAGAAGTTACTGCTTTTATTATGAAAATTGCTCAAGGTATGAAAGATAAACCAGTTGGTGAAGTAAATGAGAAAAAGGGAGATTTTCTTGACTCATTATTTCCAAAGGCAAAAGTACAGAAAGCAATCAAGATAGCACAAAAGATGAGTGGTAATATGACGGGTGCCGTAAAAGCAATTGAGAAGTTTTTTCCTGGTATGTCTAAACATACTAAAGTTCAAGATGCTCTTCGTTCTGCAAACGAGGGACTTGGTGATATGATTGGTAAAAAAGTTTCTAAACATAAAGGTTCTCGAAATATTCTATCTAAAGCCGATGGTATAAAAAAAGTCAAATCAATGCAAAAAACTGGTGGGGCAAAAATTTATAAAGTTGATAAGGTAAAAACTCGATTGGGTGGGGAACTTATCACTATGTATAATTTATATACTAAAAATACAAATCATTCATCTATGTCAAATCCATATGGATTGGAAATGATGAGAAGTGGTAATAAGGCTGCATATCTTGTACCAGTAAAAGAATCTATAAACGAAGAAAAATATGTTGTTTATACTGGTAGTGGAGTAAAGGGTAGAAAGATTGTAAAACACGGATTGTCTCATATGGGTGCAAAAAGACTATATAATAAGTTAGTCAAGACAGATAATTATGATGAAGTTGGATTTGATGACCATAAGAGTTGGAATCAAAATAATATACGAAAGGTAGATGAGTTGGTCACACCAATGGCTGTAAGTAATCCAACTGCATATAATGCATTATTGAATAAACAGATTGCAAAAGATACAAAAGTAAAAACTGCTTTGAATAATAAAGACCATAAAATGCACGGTAAGGCAAAAAGTTTAGTTCAAAGATTCTTAGATAAATTCAAAAAGAAGAATGGTAAGAAAGACGATAAACCAAAAAAGATGTCTAAAACAGACCAAGATTTTTATAAGAAAATGTACAATATCGGTGAGGGTTTTGGTGGAGAACTAAAAGGAAAAGATAAAGAAAAATTTGAAAAGTGGAGAAAAGAAAATGCCACTCAGTTAGGTATGGAACTTTTAGAATCCTCAGAAAAATTTGCAAAAATGGCAAAAAAAAGAGGATTTGTAAAAAGAGGACAAAGTGAAAAAGAAAGAGAAAAGGGTATTGTAGATTATCTAAAAAAACATGCTAATAAAGATATCAAAGGTGCTTATCCAGACCCTTATGTGAGAAGATTACAGATACCAGGTCACGGTCCCGCACAAGATTGGTGGATGGATACTTGGTCAGTAGTCAAAAAGGTATTGGGTGAATCAATATTAGTAACTGAAGGAGTACCTGAAACTATACATCAACAACTTGGTGGTAAAAGATTTAATATGATGACTGGTGTAAAACAATTAGTCAATATAAAAAATAAAGGTCTCGGTATAAAAATCGGTGGTGGTGCAAAAAAGAAAATAAACTATGTCGAAATAATGTATGACCGAGGTAAAGATTTATACGATGTGACATTTCACAAAATATTCAAAGGTAATTTGAAAAAAGTATCTGGACCATTCAAAGGTTTGGATGTAGAACAAATGATAAGAGTCTTTGAAAAAGAAACTGGTTTTTACACCAAATTTTAGGAGAATAAAAATGCAATTTTTTAGAGAAATGCTTTCAAGTGATGCAAAAATTTCAAGTAAGAGGTTTGTTGGTTTTATGGCTTTTGCTATGTTGATAGCAAGTTGGGGAGCTGATACCTTTTCTTCATTTGAAGTGAAGGATAAAATTTTAGAATGTTTTATGTACATATCAGTAGTTGGACTTGGAGTTACTGCAGCTGAAAAATTTGGGAAAAAATAAATGAAACTTCGTACTATAGCAATATCACTTATCAAGAATCTGAACAAAGAATTTAAAAAGTTCGATCCTGATAAAGTTGCAGACTTCAATAAGGTCGTAAAGTTTTTGGCAAAAAAGATGCCTACTTTGGCAAAAAGAGCACCAATTGCAATAGGACATATTGCAGAAGAGTATAGACTTTACAGAGCACAAAGACCATATCCATTTGTTGATGTTGATACCATAGAATCTGTTATGAAGAGATTGAAAAAATTAGGTATGGGTAAGATGAAAGAGATGTTGAATTATCCTAATTATCTAAAGAATGTAGGTAATGTACCTGGTATACAAAAAGATGGTGAACATCGATATTATAATCCTAAAACATCAAAGAAGAAGAAAAAAGTAAGTGAAAGAGTTTGGACTCCAGCACAAGAAAAAGCTGTAAATAAACTTGATATTGAATTCAATAAGTTGAGGAATAAAAAGGGAATAGAACCTTATTCGTATGAGGCATCACAATTATGGACAAGTGCTGGATTTAGAAAAAAGATGAGAAAGATATTTGGTAAGGATGAATCTATATCAGAATTGAAAGACCACGAAGGTTCTATGGCAAAATCTCAACTTGAAAGAAGTATGAAGTATGCTAGAATGATTTATAAAATAATTGATAATGTTGGTAAGGGTGGAGAAGTAGGTTTTCCAGCGTGGGTTCAATCTAAATTGACTAAGGCTGAAGATTACCTACAGAGTGTTTATAATTACTTAGATGGTAAGGATGGGTTGGATGATAAGTTCCAAGAAAACTTGGGAGAGTCATTACCAAATAAAGTTAGTGATAAATTCAAAAAAATGAAACCAGCTCCATCGAGCGAAAAAAAAAGACTAAAACAATTCTATAAACATCACAAGTCACATTCGGGACCTCATATAACTGGACAAGGTGCAGAACCTGATACATATGATTGGGATGACCAAGATGGTAAAGAGGGTGGTGTTCAGAACAAAGAAAAAGACAAGAAAAAACGAGGCTATGAACCAGTATGAAATTAGGAGAATGGTTGGCCAATAATTTACTTCTCGGACAATCATCTGAGATTACCGAGGATGTAAAGTTACCTATCAATGTTGGTGATACGGTAATGATGGGTCGTTTCAAGAATAAAAAAGTTATAGTAAAATCCATTGATTATAATGAAAAAGGAGACTTACTAATCAATGGGAGACCTGCATTAAAATTTAGAATGGTAAAATCCGTAAAGGAAAGTAAAGAACAAATTGGTAACATACTTAGACTTCTACAGATGTATGGACAATCTAAAAATGCAGCTTCAAAAATGATAAAGAAAAATTATAAAAAGGTTGCACAAAAGTTCAGAGGAGATTCAGATAGAGATTTGGCAATGGCACTCATAGGATATGATGTTATAGGTGAATCATATTGTGGGGAATGTCTATGTGAAAAATGTTGGAAAGGATATAAAATACATCCTACTCGTAAGACAAAAATATTGTTTGGTAAGAGATATCCTAATTGTATAAAGAATGAGGCAGATAGAAAACCTCGTAAGAAAGGACAACATAGAAACTCACCAAATCATTCAGATTTATATACAGACGAGAATCCAAAAGGTACAATACACGGATTGAAATTTGCAACCGTAAAGGACGCAGAAAAATCTGTAAATAAAATAAAGAGTAGTGGTAAATCTCACGCTCATAAAATACAAGCAGCAGTTGCTATGGAACAAAGAGCAAAAGAGATGGGAAAGAAAAGTGCTGCAGGAGTTTATAGAAAATACATCAATCAGATGAAAGAGAAGACTAAAAAGAAAAACGAAATTGGAATACCATCACCAAGTCGTAAGATGGTAAAGAAGATGAAAAAGAAAGGACATACTTCTGTTCCATATGGTAGTGGTTACAAAAAAATGAATGAAAAAAAGCTTGACTTATATAGTGAAAATGATGTATATTTAGGTATGGAAAATGAGAAAAACGCCTTAAATGAAAATAAAATAAAAAAAGTAATTGGTGTGTATGGTGGTAGGTTTCAACCATTCGGCCCACATCATAAAAAAACATTTGAGTGGTTACAATCAAAAACAGATGATGCATATATAACTACAAGTGATATCAAGAAACCACCAAGACATCCATTGAATTACAAAGAAAAAATTAGACATATGGCTAAAATGGGAATATCACCCAATAAAGTCATAAAAGAAAAATCACCATTGGTTGCAAATAATCTTTTATCTAAATTTGACCCAAAAACAACTGCAGTAGTTTATATATTTGGTGAAAAAGATGCAGGTAGATTAGCAGGTGGTCGAAAGAAAGATGGTTCATTAGGATATTTTCAGGATTATAAAAAACATAGAGGTAATCTAAAGGGATTTGAAGAACACGGATATTTCTTGACTGCACCACATATTAGTATGAAAATTGCTGGTATGGAAATATCAGGTACTACGATGAGAAAAGTATTGGGTTCTTCCAAGATAAAAGATTCGGATAGACCAAAAGTTTTCAAAAAACTATTTGGATATTATGATGAGGGTATTTATAAGATGCTAACCAACAAGTTCAAAGGACTTGTAGACCATATAATACCAGATAAAAAAATAGAAGAATTTTTGATGAAAGAAGGTTCTGTAAGTGTTCCAAATTTATCAGACGAGGGACTATATGACTTTTTCAAATCATACGATGATTACGAAAGAGTTTCACCAAAACACGCCAATATATTGGCAGGATTTGAGGTAATTGGACATTTGATTGATAAAAAAGATGTTATGGAAAACGACTTTACATATGAATATGAAAGAACACCAACGGTAACATTCGGAAGAACTGTAAATCAAAATACTAAGAACTTTGCAAGTTCTGATAATCCATTTCCAAAACACATTTCATATATGAAAGAATTAGCAAATACTATGGGAATGAAAATTCTAAAATTTATTGGAACTGAAAACAAAGGTGTTGGTGGTCAAAAAGTAGATGGTGTGATAGAATCTGAGATTGATTTTTATTTGGGTTTGGATGAACAACTTGATATTTATACTAAGGAGATAGTTGAAGTATTATCTAACGAAGATTATAAAGGAAAAGAGTTATTACTTATGGGTGGTGCATACGGACATATGGCACATCCCTTTGACGATAAAAATTTGACATTTGGGGATATAAAAAATATTATTGATTTAGGGTTACAAGGTAAACTTGATGCTGAAGCTGGAGTACAAGAAAAATTAGATGGACAAAATCTAATGATAAGTTGGAAAGGTAAGAATCTCGTAGTTGCTAGAAATAAAGGAGATATAAAACGAGGTGGTGCATCAGTTGGTTCTATAAAGGCAAAATTTAAAGGTAGAGGTAATATTGAAAAAGCTTTCTCATATGCACTTGATGACTTGAGTAAGTCCATCGGTAAATTAACTGATGCACAAAAGAAAAAGATATTTGATGATGGTAACAATTATATGAATTTAGAAGTTATGTATCCAGCATCAGCTAATGTGATAAATTATGATGCACCAATAATTGTCTTTCACGGAGCACTAAAGTACAGAGGTGGAGAGGCAATTGGTGAAGTACCAGGTAGTGGTAGAATATTGGCAGGAATGATAAAACAAATTGGTGCTAATATCGGTAAGAAGTTTAGTATTAGAGGGCCAAATGTATTGAAGATGACTAAATCACAAGATTACTCAAAACAAAGAGCTTACTTTTTTGCTAAATTAGACAGATTGAGAAATCAATATAAACTATCTGATAGTGATAAATTGTCAGTTTATCATCAACACTATTGGTTAGAGTGGATACTCAATGGTGCAAACCAAACCGATTATCCAAATCCACCTGATAATGTTGTATATGCACTAATGAAGAGATGGGCATTTTTTGACAAGAGTTACACAGTACCGATGATAAAAAGAGACCTAAAAGAACATCCTAAATTTTTAGATTGGGTGTTGAGTACCGATAAACAAGACCACTCAAAAATGGTAAAGAAAAATATGAAACCATTTGAAACTTTATTGTTTGAAGTTGGTGCAGAAATACTAAAGAACTTGAGTGGATTCTTGGCAGTAAATCCAAAAGCTTCAGTACAGAATGTCAAGAAACAAGTTGAAAAGGCAATCAATGTAGTGAAAAAAGGTGGAGACCTAAAGAAATTAAATACACTAAAAGCACAAATGGAGAAACTAAATGCCATTGGTGGTTTGGGTGCAGTAGTTCCAACAGAGGGACTTGTTTTTAAATATAACGGAAATACATACAAACTAACAGGTGCATTTGCCCCAATCAATCAGATTACGGGACTAATGTACTTTTAATGAAGAGGTTATTATGAGTAAAAATCCAATGATGGATGCTTCTCTCAAGGAGAGAGCCAAGCAAATGAAAGCTATGAAATCTATTCTTGCAGGAGAAGAGGTTGAAAAGACTATACAAGTTGGTTATGAGGGAAAGAAACAACCAAAAGGTGATATCGAAAGTCCACTAACAGACATAATGAAAGAGGTAAGAATGCCAATGTTTTGTCCTAAGTGTGATGTTGTGATGAAAAAAAGACTTGATAATAAAATGTGGAGATTATATGGTCATTGTTTTGATTGTCAGATAGACTTTGAACACAAACTTCGTGTAGAAGGAAAATATGACGAATGGGAAAAAACAAAGGTACTTGAGAATAAAAAGGCATTTCTAAAAGACCAAATACAATCTGTAGAGGAGTGGATAACTCAATCTCCATTAAAATTTTTAAACCAAACTGCCGTAGATACTCGTGTTATTGATGAAGAAAAGTGGGAAGATAATATAGATAGACCAAAAGTAGGTGGTGAGGCAATAGAAGAGTTTCAAAAAGAGTTGGAAAAGATTGAAAAAGAACTCAAAGATATTTATAATCAAGGAGAATAAAATGAAATTTTGGAAACTTATACTTGGATTTCTTGGTGTAGTTGGTGGACTATTTGCAGCTTCTCAGGCCAAAAGTAAAGAGGTAAAGAAACTGAAAAAAGTTATTGACCAAAATAAGAAAGAAGAGAAAAAAGTTGAAAAACAAATCAAAGAATTGGAGAAGGCTAAAACTGCATCCAAAAGAGAAATTGGTAATATAAAACGAAAACTTACTAATTCCAAGAAAAAAACTCAGAAACTACAAGAAATATATGATAATGATGAAGTGGAATCTGCGGAAGAATTTTTAAGGAAGTTTAGTAAATAAACTATATATTTATATTTATGAAAAATTACTTTAGTATAAAAATAATCAAATACTTTCTAATATCTTTTTTTGTCCTAACAATTGTTGATGGTCAAGAAATAAAGAAAGATGGAAAGACACCAAAGACATTTACCTATGATGAAGCATTAGAAATGTTGAAAGCTCGTGATGCACAATGGGAATCTAAATTATCAAAAGCAGATTCATTGATAGAATCTCAAAAAGTTACCATTAGTGATTGTGAAACTTTGGTGGTAAAGTTAGAAGAACAAGCAAAATTAGATACATTAGTATTACTTGCTCAGAAAAAACAAATTGATTTATTGAAATCTCGTGATGAGGCAAATGAAAAATTGGTAAAATTAGTAGAACCAAAATGGTATGAAAATCAATACCTTTGGTTGGTTATAGGTTTTATATTCGGAAAGCTGTAATGAAACCCGAAAGACTAAAAAAAGTAATTCGGGAAGAATACCTAAAATCTGCAAAAAATCCTGTATACTTTTTAAAAAAATATTGTGTTATTCAACACCCATTGAGAGGTAAGATACCATTTCATCTATATCCATTTCAAGAAAAATCAATTCAAGAGTTTGAACAAAATGATTATAATGTCGTTTTAAAAGCTCGTCAGTTGGGTATTTCAACTCTTGTTGCTGGATATTCATTATGGATGATGACATTTCATCAAGATAAAAATATATTGGTAATCGCTACTAAACAAGATACTGCAAAAAATCTTGTTACTAAAGTACGAGTGATGCATGCAAATCTACCATCTTGGTTGAAGAATATGTGTGTTGAGGATAATAAGTTATCATTACGATATAAAAATGGTTCACAAATAAAAGCAGTAGCAAGTAGTGGTGAGGCAGGTCGTTCAGAAGCTCTATCATTATTGATACTTGATGAGGCGGCATTCATAGATAAGATTGACACAATATGGGCTGCAGCACAACAGACATTATCTACTGGTGGTCAATGTATTGCACTATCTACACCAAATGGTGTTGGAAATTGGTTTCATAGAACTTGGGCAGATGCAGAGGCTGGTACTAATAAATTTAACTTTATCAAACTTCATTGGACTGTACATCCTGATAGAGATGAAAGTTGGAGAAGAGAACAAGATGGATTGTTAGGTCCTTCATTAGCTGCACAAGAGTGTGATTGTGACTTTATTACTTCTGGTCAATCTGTGGTTGATGGTGTACTTTTAGAGGAATGTAGAAATACCACGGTTAGAGAACCTATGGAGAAAAGAGGAATTGATAGTAATATTTGGATATGGGAGCCTCCAAATTATACAAAAGACTATATAGTATGTGCTGATGTTAGTCGTGGTGATGGTCAAGACTATAGTGCATTTCATATCATTGATGTGGAAAAGGTAGAACAAGTTGGTGAATATAAAGGAAAAG
>CEUX01032429.1_pt1 | contig 12385 bp, 8 predicted proteins | sample 531361 | NCBI WGS metagenome assembly CEUX01 (sample SAMEA2622736, study PRJEB7988) | marine metagenome | isolation source: saline water (ENVO:00002010), including
ACTCTAGGGTCTTGACATAATATTGAAACTGAAGCTACTTTCATACCGGTATCGTAAAGATACTTGGAAAGTTTTAATCGTTCACAATTAGTATCAGTAACTGTCCGACCTGTAGAAAAACCAAATACTTGTCCTTGATAAGCACCAGAACGACCTACAGTACAAAGGTCTTGAGAGTAAGACATAATACTAGGTGCGATTGCAGAAGCAGGAGGAGCTTTACTAGTTATTTCTTGTTTAATTGTTTGTGTTGAGTTAGACTCGTTAATATTTCTATTAGTATTATCAGATGTTGTATTGTTATTATTGTTATTAGTATTACTAGTAGTAACATTAGAATCTGAAGTAGATTGATTAATATTTGTATTGTTATTAGTATTAGTATTATTACTAGTAGAATTACTGTTGTTGTTTACATTCTGATTTACTGTAGAGTTTACAGTAGAGTTAGATGTAGATGTAGATGTGTTAACATTGTTGTTAGTATTGGTATTAGTACTAGTAGATGTGGAATTATTAGTATTGTTATTTGTATTAGTTGATGTATTAACATTAGTATTATTATTAGTGTTAGTGTTTGTATTTGTATTAGTATTTGTGTTCGTATTAGTATTAGTATTTGTATTATTATTAGTATTATTATTGGTGTTAGTATTTGTAGTAGTCGTATTATTAGTAGTAGTTAAATTATTGTCTTCACAATACTGTGTACCAGCATCACAATCATCTGCACTTGCAACAAACGACATTCCCATTAAACTTAATATAAGTAATGGTCCAAAAAAATCTCTATTTATTTTTCCTCTTGATAACATTTTATCTCCTTTTATTTATCTCCTGCTGGTTTTTTAGATGTGCTAGTATACAGACCAAACCAAGCTGCTCCAGCTCCTACAACAACAGAGATTAAACCTGACTGTTCCATAGTAGGTTCTGGTAAATCCATATACCAAAATACTACATAATATAATAAATACATATATATACTAAGAAAAGCTCTAGGTATTAATCTCCAGCTATCTATTGCTTGTGCAACAAATATCCATCGTTGATAAGGATTATCATTCTTTGTATCCTCTAATTCTCTTATTCTATCTTTTAATTCTGACTTCTCTTGAAGTAACTGCATAAATTTATTAAGGTCTATTTCTACCTCATTTCTATCCATGTCACCACTAAAGCCACCCATCATATTATTTTGCATTTTATTTTCCTTTGGCTAAACTTCCACCGAAGTACATGCCTATTATAGCTGACACTAAATTAGTATCAAGCTGTGTTATTACTAAACCTTGAAATGTTACCCACTCAAAAACTTCTCTTCCTTCTTTAAAAAATAAAAATCCCGGACTCCAACTTGTATACCCTATTGTAACAGCTACATCAGGATAATATACAGCAACTAATTTAGGAAATACAACTATAGCAAATATAGATGTTAATGCTATAATTCTTCTAGTCCATGCAAATCCTTTATCTGCTAATCCTGCATCAAGAGATTGCTTTCTAGCTTTCATTTCAAACTCACCACGAGCTATTAATAATTTTTGTGCTTCAGCTTTAGCTTTTCTACTTTCAGCCCAAACACTCATTAATCCACCTAATACAGTAGATGCTAACATAGTTATTATTTCAAATGGAAATCCCATTATATTATTCTCTCTCTAAAGTTAAGGTTGCCTCTAACATTGCATCAATAGAATTAAGCACCCATTCAGGTACATCATCTACTAATATATTCTCCTGTTCTGCTTTAGTTAAATGTAGATTAATTAAATCTTCATATAAACTTCTAAATTGTTCTCTTAATATCCAAGGTTGATTTGCTTTAGTTCTAGCTTTACAATCTAATTTATACGCATTATCTAAATCTGTTTCTAAGTAGAGCAACATTCTAATACCATTCTTTGTAACTCTTGACTTCTTCTTCCCACTTGTGAATACCACCTACTATTTTCCATTTCAGCAGCCATTTGTTCCCAATTATGAGACTTACAAGCTCTTAACATATTTTTAAATTTAGAAAATCTAGTGCCTCCTAAATTAAAACACATATTAACTAACACTCTTTGTATAGGTTCTGGTAAGTTTTGAAAGTCTTCATAACTACCATATACATGTACAGTTTCTTGATAATGTTTTTCAAAGTCTTGTTCATAATACATATCAACAACTTCTTGAGATACTTTAGTTCCTACTTCCCAAGCATACTCGGGGTCGTTAGGTTGACAAAGATGTCCAATCCCTAAAGTTTTATAGCCTAAACTATCTTCGTATATTTTTAACACTTCACCTTCGTGTCTTTTTATTTCAGCTTTGCAAAGTTCTATATTCATAATCCTAATTCCTCCATTTGAGATTTATATGGACTACCAGTAAAAGGGTCTACTCTATCTGCTGGGTCTTCTTTAGTAAAAGGAACATTATCCTCACCAACTACTAGACCACCTTTAGCAAAACTTTTAAATCCTTCTTTAATAACTTTTTCTTTCATTTCAGGAGTTATACGAAGGATGTTTGCTTTTGCATTAGCTATCTCTATAGTATCGTAAATAAAACGTTGAGGGTCATTTTCCCTAAAATCATAATAGTCATCCCTTAAAATCGTTGGCTCACCAAAAGTATCTTCTAGGTCTAAGCTGCCTCTTTCAAACTTACCACCATACTTTTTAGCCAATTTATTCATTGCTTTTGGTAGGGTTAAATCATAAAAACGTTCAAAAAATTCAGCTCGTTTACTACCCACTCCTATCCTATATCTATTCAATATAGGGATTGAGGTTGAAACAGAAATAGCATCTTTGCCTTCGTTAATTGCATCTAAAATCATGTGTTTTAACACCATTTCGCCATACTCATCATCTTTGTATGGGTAGTTTGCTGTTTTATTTAGTAGGAAATCTTTTTCTGCAGATATATCATTTAATTCTTCTAATAATTTTACAATTTTATCTTCTGCTTTTTTAGCATGAGTTCTATCAATATCTATTTGTATAAAAAGGTCATTAATCGTTATAAATCTTGCATCATGCGTAGAAGCAATACCTGTTTCAGCCTCAATTTTATAATTTTCTATTGATTTTTCTAAATCATCAAGTTTCCATCTAATATATATTTTACTAGTAGGTATTCCGAAATCTTCATTAGGATATTTTTTTATATTAGATTCAAATAAATCTTTTAATTCTTTTACAATTATTGCAGAATCATCATTAAATTTAAAAATTCTTTCATTTAATTTTTCTACTTCTTTAGGGTATTCAGAATCTCTATAACCATCCTCTCTTCCTTTTTTATGTAAATCTGCTTGTATTTCATCAGCATGTTTAGAAAGTGTACCATCTTCTAGTTTTCTATCTCTACCAAGTTTGTGAGCAATTTGTGTTTCTTCCGGATAGTGAGAAAATCCACCCGGGTTAATTTGAAATGGGTCAAGTTCATCTACACTATCAAGTGTATAAACCTTTTCTGTATAATTTTTACCACCGGGTAAGGTTTCATCAATATGGCTTTTGTATTGTTGTTCGCCATGATTTAAATCAATATCTCCTTGTTCTGATAAAATACGCTGTAAGCGAATCTTGGCTTCTGTTTCTGAATATGCTACATCATTGTAGCCATAGTCTTCCATTTTGATTTTTTCTCCGTTTATGAAGGTTTGATAGCCAACATCATCGTTACCAAAAACAAAAGTATTATCGCCACCTTGAAAACCCTCGCCTTTAGGTTCAATTAAAATGTAGGGATTATCTTCATATCTTTTTTTTGCAACGTTATCTATAAAATCTTCAAAATTTTCTCCTCTAATTGACAAATAATTTTCTATATCATTAATTGATTTTACTTTAGCCTGTGGATTAGCTGTATTAAAATCTGTAATAATAATATCTTTTTCATATTCATCGCCAGTTTTAATAGAGTCACTTAAATTTTCTGCTTCAAATCTATGCAAAGGACTACCATCTAATGGGTCAAACTCAGGTTCAGACCTGTCAAAATAAAAATTAGAACCTTCCTCACCAACATCTTTGTAAGTGACTGTTCCTATTTTAACTTTATTCTTACTTGCATGTTCAATAACTTCAGGTAAAGTAGCGTTAGGGTTTTCTTCAATAAATTTTTCTATACCAAGATAAGGAAGCTCTTTTGGTTTTACACCTTTAGTATGAGCACCTTTAGAGTTTAGATATTCAATTATTTGGTTACCTTTAATATTTTTTGGTGCGTTTCTAATTAAAGCTTCTATGGTGGGTGACACAAAATCTCCGTCACGAGCAAATTTGTTTACATCTTCATCTAATGTCGTAGCTGGTAAATTACCTTTACCACCTCCACCACTACCCATGTTACTACCTTCATCACCTATAATGTCATCGCCTCTTTTAGCGTATATCCGTTTTAAACCTCTACTAACTCCTTTACCAGCAACACCAGCAACAGGTATTAATCCTGTAGCTTCTGCGACTGCTATACCAGCAGCTAAAGGGTCTTTTACTTTAATAGGTGTTTTTTGTAATATATTTTTTGTAGGGTTTATAACATCTAATACAAATTCTCTAGGAGTTTTAAAACTTGGTTGTGCTTTTTCTGTATATACTGCAGCTCCAGTACCAGATAAAGGTACATTAGTAACAGGATTTATATAACCTCCAAGTTGTTCTCCGATTGGTAAAGTTTCAAAAGCTTCAAAACCTTTTCTAACATCTCCTTCTTTAGCAGCTTCTGCTATTTTTTTATGAGCTTCCGTTCTTCTGTTTTCTCTTTCTTTATGAAAATCTATAATTTGTTCTGGTAATTTATCTACCCCTTCAGATAATTGACTATAGTATTGATATTCATCAACTAGTCCACCTTCAACTAATCCAAGTCTAGCCATTTGGTCTGAGTAAGGATTACCAGTAAAAGGGTCTACTCTATCTGCTGCTGTTTCTTTTACATCAGTAACTGGAAAGTCTTTTGAAACTTCTTGACCTTCAAAATATTGTTGTCTTACAAATCCACCAGTTGCATAATTTTGTGTATAGTTTTTTGTATAGTTTCTTGTATATCTTTTATCTAAAGGTCTATCTTTAATTCTTAATCTATAAGAAGCTTCTTTGTCTATTTCTTTAGCATTTTCTTTAATATAATCATAAGGATTATCTCCAAAAGCTCTATTCATTATATTTTTAGTTCCAGTTAAAGGAAGTTTACCAGCTAAAGTTTCTGTAATTCCTTTTCTTCCTAAAATTAATTGCATAATATCTGAGGCTACAGGACCACCTAAACTAGCTGCTGAAACATAAGGATTTTTAGTATATTCAATAGAGTCTCCAAATCTTACTCCATATTCTAATGGACCTAACATTCCAACTCTTTGAAATGCTCTTCTAATTTCATCTTCTTGAAAACCTTCTTCAGCTATTCTATCTCTATTTTCAGGACTAGACCTCCAATAGTTTGTTGCTAAAGCAATGCTAGTTGCTGTTAATGCAAATGCTCCTACTTTAGCTGCATTTACTTTAGGATTTACTATGACATCATTAATATAATTTTTTAATACTGTATTACTAAAAACTGTAGGGTATCTTAAAAACTGAAAAAATATATCTACTTTAGGATTGGTCATAAAAGTAGGTATTCTAGCTCTATCTCTACCTACTGGCATAATTACTTGATTAACAAACCTTCCTGCTCCTTGTATAACAGATTTATAAAAATCATCAGCATAAGCTATTTCGCCTGTTAATAATCCATTTTTATCTCGTGCTGGTCCAAAAGTTGTTTTAGCTCCATCATTTAACCAACGAAGACCATCTTCAATATCAATACCTAATCCAAATAATTCATTTTTTAATTTTTGAATATTTCTAATTTCACTTCTACTTAAATCTTTTACGCCTACAGGAGTAGCTTCACTTATAACATTAATACCTTGTTTAGAAAGTTTGTCAAGAGCTTCTAAGTTTTCTTTTATAATTCCTTTACCTACATTAAAAGAAGCTAATTGAACTGATTTAGTCCAAGGTATAAGCATATTAAATCTAAAAAATCCTCTTCCTATTTTTTTAGCAAATTCATTTTGTAATCCTTCACCAGTTAATCTGTTTGTTGTTTCAGCAAATCCTTCATCCATTGCTAAAAATACTTGATGCATTTCTTTTTGAATTTGAGAATCAGGCATTTTATATTTTCTTTTTAACATTAAAGGAATGTCTTGAACAAAAATTTTATGTCCTTCTTTTACTCCTTTTAATGCATCTACAACAGCACTTGTTCCTTTACCACCTGATTTTGTCAAAGGTATAAGAGCTTCTGTTATTGAAGAAACAGTAGCAAGTGGTAAAAATGCCATAGCATTTGCTAATTTAGTTCCATCATAAATACCTTGTATTAAACCACTATCAAAATAATTTACTTGACCAGTAACTGATTTGTATAAATTAATAATGTCGTTTCTATTTCCCTTAGTTAATCCTCTACCTTGACCTCTAGCTGCCCTTAATTCGTTATCCATAGGAATTATCCATCTTTCTTCAAATTGCTTTATATTTGATTTATTAGTAAACTCAGGTAACAAGAAACTTTTTTTATGTTGAATAGTATTAGCAGCATTCATATAATAAGTTGTCATAGAATTTAAATCATTAGTTAAAAACTTTTCAAATGCATTATCATCTAAATTTTTAAATGCTCTAGCTTGAGTTAATAAAATAGAATGAGAAGAAAATAATTCATTTTTAAGATTAAGCATATCATCAATTATTAAATTAGCTTCAGTTGAATCTTTAACAATTTTTTCACTAATTAATTTTTGTTCAAACTCTGGTCTATTTTCTTCAATCATTTTTCTATTCCAATTTCTAGTAAAATAATTGTTAAGTTTTCTATCTGGTTGAATTAATCCAGCTTCTATAGCATCATCAAATATTCTATCATACAAAACTCTTAAATTTCCAGCAACAGTCTGTACTGTATCATTATATTTTGTAGCATCATCTCCTCTTAATATTCTAACTACATTTAATTCATCAACTTCATTAACAACTCCTGTTTTTCTAATAGGTGCTGTAGCTTCATCAAATAAAGCATGATATTCACTTCTTAAATTATCAAGTTTTTCTCCATGACCTAGTTCAGCTTTTTTTCTGTAAATACTACCAAATGTTTTATCAGCATCTTCTCTAATTAATTGTCTTAATTCTCTTGCAACAGGAGAAAATTTTGCTTTAGTATCTAAAATAGAAGTAGCAGAACCAATAGTTATTGCCTTAGCTTTATCACCAAATTCTAAAGTTTTAGTTACTTTATCTGCAAAACTTCCTTCTTTAGTACTGTGATAGCCTTCATCAGCATAAAGTCTATTCATTTTACTATAAAATAAATTAGCTTTTTGTACACCACCACCAATTAATCCACCAGTTAATACACCTAAAGCAGTAGAGCCTATTAACTCAGGTGCTGAATATAATTTTCTTAAATCAGTATTTAATTCTGTAGTTTGTCTAAAATGATTATCAAGTCCAAGCCAAGCACCACCTTCTACTGCTCCAACAGCAGCAGCTTTTTTAACACTCTTTTTACCTTCTTCTTTTAATAATCCTGTAATAGCACTTTCAGGTATAACAGGACCTACTAAAGGTCTAGTAGGACCTACAAAAGATTTTGGTACATGGCTTTTTGCAGCTTGAGTAGCTGCTGTAGCTATAGCTTGTCTACCTGCTAATGAAGTTCCACCAGTAAAAGGAGCAGCTAGTGCAGCCACTACTAAAGTAGGGTCAGTTGCTATATCAATAGTTGCATCTTTAATTAACCTACCAAATTGTCTTAGTCCTCCTAGTTTAGCACCATCAAATTGACTTCTTAAATAAGCATAATCTCTTTTTTGTTGTTCAGTAAAATTACCACTTTGCATAGCACGAGACATACCACTTACTAAATTAAAATCTGAATCTCTCAAATATTCAAAAATGTCATCAGAGTTTTCACCAACAGATGCTAAAAATCTTTCAGCTACTTCAAGAAACATATCATCTTTTTCTAAATCATTTAAAGTTTTTCTTTTACTATTTTGTAAATTAAAAGAGTTTAATGTATTTTTATTATAATTAAATGCCATTAATTACCTCTTAATTATTTAACATTAAATTATTTAATGAACTAAATACATCTTTTAAATTTATTTCTGTATTCATAGGTGTAATATTTTCTTTTGCATTTGAGTAACTATATTCTGAATTTTCAATTTGTTCATAATAAGGACCAGCAAATCTTGAAATGTCTACAGGAGTATGATAAGTTTTTGGTCCATAAATCTGTTGTACACCATTATTTACTAAGAATTTTGCATGTCTTCTTACATTTATTCCTTCAGGAGCTTCTTCTTCATATCTTTTTTGTATTTCATCTAATACTTTTAATTGTAATAATTCACTATCTTTAGATAATTTAAATCTAGTAAGATTAATATCTTGGTCTAAACCTAATCCTGCTAATACTCCTGATTGTTTATTACCTATTCTGTGTAATTGAATTAAAGTGTCCATACTTACATTTGATAAATCTAAGTTATCAACAGCATTTCTAAATACATCAGACTTTAAACGCTTTGCCTTTTGTGCTCCAACAGTTTCTATTAAACCTTTACTTTCATATAAGTTTGTTCTATTAGGTAGATTTTTAACAAAATCCTCATCAATAACAATTTGTTCATCTTCATCTCTTGTTAAAACTCCAGCATCTTCAAAATCTTGGTCAACTTGATTTTTAAAATATGAAATGTCTGTTTCATTTAATTCTTGTTTATCTATTTCTTGGAAAAGATAATCTCTAAATTCAAGAATATCTGTTCTTTTATTATCTTGTAATTCTTCAATATATTCAGGAAGGTCTTCTAATACATCAAGACTAAAAGTTTCTTGTGCTAAAATATCTGCTTTAGATAAACCAATAGTATCAAAAGAATTATTATCATATTCATTCATTACATAATTTATAGCAGCATTTCTTAATTCTAATTCATTGTATTTATTTTCCCAATTTGGATTATTTCGTTTGTAATTATTTACATTATAAAGAACATTTCTACCTAAAGTTCCCATAGCAGAACTATCTCCAAGTAAATCTTTATATTTTTTCTTATCTATTTTATTTCTCATTCTATCCAAAACAGGAACTAAGTCTGCTTCATTAATTTCAAAGTTTTTCACCGGTTTAATTATATTTTCGTATTCAATAGAAAGACCAGCAGATACCTTTCCTTGGTTATCTGCATCATAAGCATCCATTAATTTAAATATATTAACTCCATTATTACCAGTTAAAAATTTTATTTTGTCTGTTTCATTGGTTAGTTTTTCCCAATCTTCTATTAAAAGTCTACCATTTCTTTGTTTCATACCAGCTCTAGTTAAGTACTCATCAGTAGATTTGTCGTTATTTATTAGTTTCATTAAAACTGCACTTTGTACTTGTTCTGTAGTTAATGTAGGCTGTTCTCTTAAAACATCATTAATTAATTCTAAATGATACCCATTATCTACAAATTGATATGTTTCTTTAAGAGCAGCATTTCTTGAAATTGATTCTGATATATTTAGAATTATTTCAGATTTGTCTGAATCTTTAAATTTTATTAAATCTTCAAATTCTAATTGGTCTAAACCAGCATAAGTAGCATTAATTCTATTATCTATAGAATCTCTAAAAGTATTTCTATTTTCTTTAGCTGTTTTTAAAGTATCTTCTAGTTCTATAACAGCAGGATTCGTACTAACTATATCTCCTTGTATATCTATTCCAGCTTCTCTTAATTCTTTTGCTCTTTCAGGGTCTTCTTCTCTTCTAAAAATTCTGTTCCATGCTTTTCTCATTAAACTTTTTTTTCTAGGGTCATCTTTAACAGCTTCTAATGCAGCTAAATATTCTGCTTTAGCTAATTTATTATATTCAATAGAAGTTTGCATAGTAGCTCTAGGGTCATTTTGTAAAGTTGCCATTTCATTTGCTATTTCTTGTCGTTTAGCATTAAAAGCTTCTAACATTTGTTTTCTAAGTTCTGGGTCTGGTTCTTGATAAATAGTAGTAGCATCAATTTTTTTACCACCAAACATAGCAGTTACTGCTTCATCAGTAGTAGAAAGATATTCTAAAGCTTCTTTATTTAAAAAAGCATCTTGATTTTTATTAAATTCTCTTAATCTATTTCTATTATTTTGCCAATAAGTAGAAGTAAATTCTTCTTCATTTAATTTAAATATGTCATTATATTTATCAGTTAATTCATTTACAGCATCTTGTTTTTCTTGTATTAATCCTTGATTAGCTTGTCCTAAAAAATTATTTATAAGAATAAGACCTATAGCTTTCCCAGCTTGTTTTTTATAATCTGATTGTCTTTTAGATAATATAGAACCTGCAACATCTGCAAAACTTGAACTTGTTAAATACTCATTAGCCATTACTCTTCTCCTTTATCCAATAAACTTTTTCTTAAATTTGGTCCTTCTTCTTTTATTTTATCTAATATATTTCTTGGTACAATATTAGAATCTATTTTTTCTACATTAACTTTTTCAGCAGTTTCACTACCTATATTTTGTACAACATTTCTAAACTCTGAAACTTTTTTATCAAATGATTCTTTTGTGTCTTCATTATCTAATTCATCTAAATCATTACCCTCAATATTATATTTAATATTAGCTTCTTCTCCAAGAGCCATAATCATATAAGTAGTTGGTTCAGCTAATAATAATAAATTATCAACAGAAATATCACCTTGTAAAAACTTAGAATATAAAACACCCATAGTTAAATCTATTGCTGCTGCTCCTTTTGATAAAGCTTTTACAATATTTTTAGCTGTGTCAGGTTGTAAAATAGTTGTAGCTACATCATCTAAAGCTTCTCTAGGATTAGAAAATGTAGGAGGATTTTCCCAAGGATATTTAGAATCTGGACTATTAACTAAACTTTGTCCGGGAATAGGACTACCTTGACTTGATAAATCTGTTAGTTCATCTAATCCTTCTTGACTAAAAAAAGCTTCTCCTCTAATTTTTCTTTTAGTTTCTCCATCATTAAAAATTTCATCTTCAGATACTCCATTTTCTATAGCTTGTAAAATAGTTTGAGCAGAAGCATCTCCCACAGATTTAGAAAGAATAGGTTTTGATTTTTCTTCTTCTTCTTCTACTATTTCTTCTTGTTGTTTTTCTTCTATCATATTAACCTACTTGTAATGTTTCTTGTGTATATAAAGGTGTACTTGCATATCCTACATCTGCAGTTCCATATGTTAAATTACTATATGCATCATTTGGATTTACTCCTAAATTTTGATAAGCAAATTGTATTGGGTCTAACATTACATCAGGTTCTCTTGTACCACCTGCAACAACTCCTGTAGGGTCTGGTCCAAATAATTCATTTTGAGCATAACCTGATACTAAATCTCCTGCAGTTTTTTTTGCAGCTCCACCAATAAAACTTTTAAATCCTCCACGCCCAGTTCCACCTGTACCTAAACCGGGTAATGTACCTCCTGTTGTAGTATTTATTGGAGAACTAAACATACCTTGTCCACCAAAAGGACCAGTTCCTGAAAAAATATTTTGTCCTAAATTATAAGCTGGTCTAAAAATTTTACCTATTCCTCCAAGAGCTGAAGTTCCTGTTCCAAAATTTGAAGCAGCATTTGCCCATTTAGCAAAAAATCCTGATGATGAACTTGTCATAAATCTACTAAGCACTCCACCTACACCGGTAAATAATAAAGCACCTCCAACTACAGCTCTTAATATTTTATTGGATGAAACTTTCTTAACAACCTTTTTAACAGCTCCTACAGTTTTCTTTACAACTTTTTTAATTCCTTTGCCTATTTTTTTAATAGCTTTTTTAATTGATTTAAATAATCCCATAATTATATCCTTTTATGTTGTTCCAAATAATGACTTTATCATAGCTGTTACATCGCTAATACTACTACCATACTTGTCTGGTGTTGAAGCAAGAGCAGTATTAACTATTTGTGCTATTCTATTCTTTTCATTTTCACTTGCTCTAAAATCATAGTCAGCTTGGTCTCTCATTTCTTGCCATAAAAATGACATTGCTGAACCTGATAAATTAAAAGCATTTTGTGCATTTTGCATGTTTATTTGATTTTGCATTGCAGTATTAGCAGTATTAAGTTGTCTTCTCCATTGTGTATTAGACTGTTCAACTGCTGCTTGATTCTGAGCATTCCATTGATTTCTTGCAAAGTCTTGATTAGAATTAAACTGGTCTATTTGTGTTGCTAATTGTGTATTAAACTTTTCAACATCAGCAGCTCTATTAGCATCTCTAGCTGCAGCAGCATTTGTTTGAGTAGCATTAAACTGTTCCATTGCATTCATTT
>CEUX01212654.1_pt1 | contig 12352 bp, 13 predicted proteins | sample 531361 | NCBI WGS metagenome assembly CEUX01 (sample SAMEA2622736, study PRJEB7988) | marine metagenome | isolation source: saline water (ENVO:00002010), including
CTCCTTTTGGATCACAGCCATTTGATGCTGAAGAAGCAGCAGAGGAAGAAGAAGCGGGAGAGGATGTCGATGCTGGAGAACGCGGAAGAGCACGTCGGGCTGCTGCTGCTGCTGGTACAGCTCAAGCTGCCCTCGATCCTGCTAGAGCGGCAGATGTTGCAGCAGCTACTGGAGCTCCCGGTGCCTATGCACGAGCACAGACAAGACAGGAGAGGCAACGACAGAGAACAGCCAGGACAGATATCAGGCAGGCTGGTAGGACACAGAGAGCTGCTCAGAGGCAGGGTGCTAGGGCTGAGAGACGTGATCAGAGGGCTGAAAGACAGGCAGCTAGGGGTGAGAGAAGGGCTGCAGCAGCCACTGCTCGCCAGGGTGCCAGAGCTGAACGGGTTCAGGGCAGAAGAGATGCTGCTGCTGCTCGTCGAGCAGCCAGAAGAGGGGAAGCCGAGGCGGCAGAGTAATTTTACTTCTTGATTTATAAGCATAGAGAGATTGAAATTAATGAAAATTTCTAAGTCAAAATTACAAAAGCTAATCAGATCAGAGATTGTTTTAAAAAGCCCAGTGTCGGAAAGAAAAGAGCGTGGGAGTGCGAAGGAAGGAGGGCCTTCGGGCGTAGCTGCCGGAACAACCGGACCACAAAGCGGGAAAGATGCAAACTGGCAACACTGGGATCTCCAGCCAAGAGATGCTGATAGTGTAGTCACTCCTCAGAATATTTCTCTCGCCGTTGGGTCTCAAGCTGATATAGATCTGGGGGGAGTCTCTAATGAAGAAGATTTTCACGACTTTATTAAAGCGCTCATAACAGCTGATGTTTTTGGTGACGGAGGGTCTGTTGAATTTCAACCCTGGCAGCCCTGGCAGTCTGCCGGTCACGCGCGTAGTCGAACAATTCACTTCACCCTAGTGAATAATGTTATCCCATATAGAGACAACGAGGGTGTTCCCAATGAGGAGACTTATGGAAACCCCAATGCCCTAGGCGTAATTATAAGACCTGTCACCTTCAACACTAGGACAACTTCTGCTGAAGAGGCAGCTGCGGGGGGTGAAGGTGGAAGTAGCGGTGAAAGTAGCGGCGGTCTAACAGATGCAATCAAGCAGGCTATTCGAGGCGGAGTATCGAAGATGGTGGAGGCATCTCCAGGCGGTACAGATGAACCCATGTTTGATAGAGGGCTAAAACAGGCAATAGAGGCAGTAAAGAGGGCATCACGTGAAACCGAAGAGGCAAAGGCATATGCTGATCAAGTTACAGCCGAGCTAGATGACGACTATGACACTGTGTCCGAGATGATCTACGGAGAGTGGGATGACTCAACTCTCGGCATGGGTGAGGATGAGTATACACATAGAATTGAGGCTTGGAGGAATCTATCTACCTCCTGGCCTAGCTTCCAAAGCGAATCTATCAAAAAAGGTACCTTGCCCCTTCTGTCACCCAAGGAGGTGTGGAATTGGGTCATTTTAGAGCAAAATGAAGAAGCAGCTGAGGTTGCAGTCGCCGAAGAGATTGATCTGGATGACGTCAGCGAAGAAGTTTATGAAACATTTGTTACCAGAGTTCAGGCTGTTCTTACAAGATTTCCAAAGATTGGATGGGGTGTAACAGATACAGCAGCTACAATTCCGGAAGGTGTCAATGAGGCTTCTTACTTTTTTATCAAGGAGTATGGAAATAGTGAAGATGAACAAGAGCTATATAGAAAATCAGCCAATGCTTTAATTAAATATAACAACGCAAGAACAGGAAGGGCTGGCGTCGAGTCACAGCGAAGAGCTCGAGGCGCGACGAGACGGAGAGAGAGAGAGGAGCGACGAGAAAGAGAAGAAGAGAGAGCCGCCGGAGGTACTGCAGCTGTTGTCCCACAATATGGACGCGGGAGTGGAAGCACTGCTGAGTCTCGGGTTAGAAAGCTAGTTAGAGATGCCCTTCTTCTAGAGCTTAAAAAAAAAAATAATCTAACCAATCACTCTTCACTTAAAGAAAGAAAAGATAGAGGTTCGGCTGCCAGCGGCAATGGCAGCGACAGTTCAGGAGAGAGTGGTTCATCAAACGATGAAATAGAATCGGGAGGTGGTACTGTTGGGGGCAATATTGAACTAATTAAGCAAGAGATGGACAGTCAGGGAATTACAAATCGCCTAATGCGGCTTGCAATACTTGGAGTGATTGGAAAAGAATCGGGCTTTATTCCCCAGGTTGAAAAAGGGTACAGTGGAACATCCAATGCCAGGATAAGAATGATATTTGGCGATCGTGTTTCACGTCAAAACCTTCCAGACGGAAAGACCCTAGATCAACTCAAAGCAGATGATGAAGCATTCTTTAATCATGTCTATGGTCCGGAGTTTTATTCAAAATATGGAAATGTTGATCCGGAGGATGGTTACAAGTATAGGGGGAGAGGATTTAACCAGATAACCTTTAGAGGGACATATAAAAAGTACGGCCTAGAAGGTGACCCAGAGTCGCTCAATGATCCCGCCACTGCAGCACGGGTGGCAGTTGAGTTTCTTGCCAAGCGACTTGACAGGATCGGTGGAAGAGATCAAGAACCTGAAAGCTTAAACAGTGCCGTAGAAAAAGCAGCACAGGCAAATGCCGGGCTAGGTAAAAAAGGATCTGCTCTTTCAAGGGCTAGAGACAATACGCGCTCTGCTTTGAGAAAGTTCTTTAGAAACGAACCAGAAGTTTCAGAGCTTGCTTAGAGAATCCTTCCTCTGATCTGCTTTATCTCGTATATCCTACGCCGTCCTGGAGAGCTTTTGGCAAAAAGCTTGATTAACTCACCGGCTTTCGCATTCGCTTGATCCTCGTGAAATCCTCCAGCATCTTGGATAGGTCCAGTGATCATACCTTGCTCATCTTGCATCATGTGCGTCATTTCATGTGCTATAGACCTCATAACATCAACTAGAGCTCTATTTTTTGCATAGACTCTGCACTCATTTCCCCCAACAGCATACGCTGCTGTTGTTGTGATTCCATGCTGTCTTCTTCTACCTACAACCTTTATAATGTATGGGTTTTCTATTGGTAGACTCTTTTCACAAAATACTATAAACTCTGCTAGAAGCCTAACGTTTTCTGGTGTGAGATCAAGCTCATCTGATACAAATAGTTTTCTCATTTTTGTAAAGCTGGGTATTTATATGCTATAATTATATTCTGGTTATACACCTTACCGGAAATAAAGAAATAAATGGAAATGGTAAAGTAACTTGATTGAATTCGGCGCTATTGATAATTCAATGAATTCTAAACTAACTGTAAAAGCAAGTGAACATCACCATGGCGCCTGGTGATTAGTAACTCACTTCTATATCAATATATGTCATGAATCTTAGAAGATTTTTAATTCAATTTAATATGCTTGAGCTTGGCATAGTTCCTGCTATAACTAAAGATGAACTCTATAGAATGTTAGACTCTTTAAGTGAAGAAGAGAAGATAAAGCTAAATAGAAAATTTAGAAAGGTATGGAGAAAAATTGCAAAGTCAAATACAGAAACTGCTAAATATCTTGGTCTTGGAGTTAAAGAGCCTGGGGCATATTATATAAAGAGGAGAAATTCAATGGTTGTATACAGAATAGGGGAAATCATCAATGCTGCAATTAGAGCAGATCAATCCCCAGTTCCGATTCAGCCCTGGTAAGAAACCTTCTTATTGCATATGCTCCGACACCCATGGCAACATTTTGCATATAGTGTGTTGCCATTTGAGTCATTCCAACTATTTCACCCCTATCATCTAGTATTAGACTTCCTGAGCTTCCAGGCGCTGCTGGAATTGTAAAATAACATGTAAAGCCATCACACCCAGAGAACTGTCCGTTAAAGTGAGGTGCTGAACTATTTCCTCCAATTCCCAATGGTGAGGCAATAGAGTGAACCTGGTCTCCTATTTTAGGCATGCTGTCTGCTACAGATATTTCTCTTGAAATGGGCATATCCGTCTCTATTAGACAAAGATCTTTTGATGAATCCTGAAGGACTATCTCGGCATCCCATTGGTTTCCCTGGATATCATAGATGGTTAAAATGGATCCCAGGTTTAAGGTTGTTGTCGTAATTGACAGCTCTTCAAAGTTTTCACAAAAATGATCAGCTGTAAGAACATATGTCTTACCGCCACTGGTGCCTATGGCCATTCCAGATGCCTGCCCTTCATATACATCAGGATAGGCGTCGCTCATTCCCGTATCTGAAAGGTCGATGTCAGACATTGAGACAAGATATATTTTGACAAAATTATCCTCGGGATATCTTGCCTCCTCCACATATTCAACAGCGCTGGGAATAAGTGGAATTACTACAATTGGGACTAGACAAATAATGACTATAGAGATCTTAAGAAGGCCCTTAAGGGACTTAAGAAAAATATGCGAGACTCTTTTCAGCCAGTCTTTCAATGAAGCCCCCTATATTTTACTTATCTTCAACTGATGAGACTCTGTCTAAGAAAGTTTAAAATATTTTTTTTTAATTCACTTGATTTTAAAAATGCCTATCTATACTATGAGGAATTTATCAACTTGTCCCCTTCAAAAGATCAAATAGCTCAGCTTAGAATGCTCATAAGGGAGGCTTTAATCCTAGAGAAGAGTTTTTCAGGAGCGGCAGGGGTTGCAGTTGTAAAAAAATTTGACGACGGGTGGAGAATATTGGGATTGAGATCTGCAAAGCCCAAGCACAATGGAATGTTTGACCTCACCAAGGGAATGATTGATCCAGGAGAATCTTCATTTGAAGCTGCTATTAGAGAGACACATGAAGAGTCTGGAATCTCTCCCGCTGATCTCTCTTTTGAATGGGGAAGGCTGTCAAAGCCGTGCAATGATGTTGTCATGTATGTTGCATCAACAAAGGCAGAGCCTTCTATTTCTCCCAATCCTAGCACGGGAAAGCTTGAGCACACTGAGTCAAAGTGGTTGACGTTTGATGAATTTGAAAATCAATGTATCGGATATCTAAGACCTGTTGCTGGATGGGTCAAAAAGATTGTAAATAAAGGTTCAATATAGATTCACTAGTTTAAGTTATTTTTAATATTTGTTATCATTGTGATAGTAGAGATATTTATTGTAGATGTCAACATTTAAAGAACATAAGACTACAGCTGATAGATCAGCAGCTGATAGAGGCCGCCATAAGAAAAAAATTGAAAAGGCGATGAGAGACGGTATCTACAATATTGTTTCAGATGAATCAATTATTGGAAAGGATGGAAAGAAGAAAATAAAGATTCCTGTCCGAGGAATAAAAGAATATAGATTTGTCTATGGGTCAAATGAGCAAAACAAAAAGGTAGGATCTGCCCCAGGAAAAGATGTTAGACGAGGACAAAAAATATCTCAGGGGAAAAAAGAGAAAAAAGCTGGAGAAAAAGCAGGTGACAAAGAGGGTGAAGAGCTCTATGAAGTAGAGATAACTCTTGAAGAACTGTCTCACTATCTTTTTGACAGCTTAAATTTACCCGAACTAGAGAAGAAAAAATTTAAGAACATTATCGGAGAAAAATTTAAAAGATCGGGCTATAGAAAGAAAGGAATTAGACCGAGACTTTCTAAAAAAGAAACCCTTAAGAATAAAATTAGAAGAAGAAAGGCAGCTGAGAGGAATGGATCTTTTGACCCAGAAGAAGATGAAAGATTTCCCTTTCATAGAGATGATTTAAAATATAAGCACATCAAGGAGTTTCCAAAGGAAAATAGCAATGCTGTTATATTTTTTATGATGGATACTTCGGGATCTATGAGCAGAGATAAAAAATTCATGGCCAGATCTTTCTTCTTTTTGCTATACCATTTTTTAAGATACAAGTATGACAATGTTGATCTTGTCTTTATATCACATGACATTAAAGCTCGAGAAGTAAACGAAGATGATTTCTTCGGAAAGGTTAGTAGCGGCGGAACATTTGCGTCTTCCGCCCTAGAAAAATGTCTAGAAATTGTTGAAAAAAGATATCACCCTAGCTCTTGGAACATCTATACCTTTCACTGCTCCGACGGTGACAACTGGACAGATGACAACGATAAAGCGCTTGATCTTTCTAAGAGATTAAAGGAAATTTCACAACTATACTGCTATACAGAGGTGACCCCTGAAGCAGAGAAGCTGGCTTGGGAGAGTGACCCTACTACCCTGTATTCTCTGTATACACCTATAGTGGGTGATTCATTTAAGATTGTAAAGATTAATTCACCCGACGATATCTGGCCTTCTTTTACAAAGCTTTTTGGAGGGGCAAATGTCTGATTGGTCTTTTTCTGATTTACAAAAGTGGGATGACAGAATTTGTAAAATCTGTGATGACTATGGTCTTGACTGGTTTCCAATTGTATATGAGGTTGTGGACTACTTTGAGATGATGGGACACATGGCTTATCACGGGATGCCTTCACATTACAGGCACTGGTCATATGGAAAGTCTTTTGAAAGAACGCATCAAATGTATAATCTTGGAATGGAAGGGTTGCCCTATGAGCTGATTATAAACTCTAATCCGTCTATTGCCTATTTGATGAGAGAGAATCCGCTATATCTTCAAATTTTAATCATGGCCCATTGTGTAGGACATTCAGATTTCTTTAAGAATAATAGAATCTTTTCAACCACACATCCAAATTCTACAATTATGAAGTTTAAAAGTGCTAGGGACCGTGTAAAAAAATACATAGAGGATCCTAATATTGGAATTGAAAAAGTAGAAGAAATTCTAGATGCTGCTCATTCAATTAGATTTCAAACAGAAAGAAATGGAAGGGACAGAATTCCTCACGCAAAAATTAAAGAGGAAATGGTTCAAAAAATTAATAATTCTTCAAACAAGGGTAGCATAGATGACTCAAGGTTAAATAAGGTTCCAATTCATCCTGATGGTGATCTTCTTGGGTTTATAGTAGAGCATGGTCACCATCTTGAAGAATGGGAGCGTGATTTAATTGAAATAGTTAGAGAAGAATCTCACTACTTTATTCCACAGATTAAAACAAAGATTATGAACGAAGGGTGGGCTAGCTTTTGGCACTACAAGATAATGCACGATCTAAATCTAGATAGCTCTCTTCATATACCATTTCTAAAATCACACAATCAAGTTATCAGGCCGCACATTGGTGGAATAAATCCATACCATATTGGATTCTATCTATTTAAAAAAATTGAAGAAAATCAAGGCCTTGATGAATGCTTTTTTAATAGAGAGGTTCATGACGATGAATCAGCACTAAGGTGCCTTCTTGAGAGAGAAGATTGTGAAAAGCTTAATTTATTCAGCTACTCAGAAAAAAAGAAGGGAATAACGATTGATGATGTCTCAGATGAAGAGGGCTGGAAATTAGTTAGAAATGACCTTCTACGAAGCACAGGTGTTAATTCAATACCCAGAATTTTAGTCAAAGACGTTGTCGAAGGCGAACTTATCCTGGAGCATGATCATGATGGAAGAGACCTCGAGCTAAATTATGCTGAGGCTGTTGTCAATCATATTTTAAGATTGTGGAAGACTGGGGTAAGATTCTTTACTATTATTGAGGATGAAGTTTGGGAGATTTGATATTTATTATTAAATCTACAAAGATATAATTTTTATAGGAATGGAACATGTCTAAAAAAGATTTTCTCACGATTATAACCGAACAGAGAAAGAAGAAGAAAAGTAAGAAATTTTCTGGTAGTTTTTTAGACTATCTAGAGGTTGTTAAAAAAGATCCCACGGTTTCTCAAACAGCTCACAAGCGTCTTTGCTCTGTAATTGAGTCTCACGGAATAGACAGAATGGACGAATCAGATCCGAGATGTCAAAAGATTTTCGATGGAGACAATGTTAGAGTTTACAGCTATTTCAAGGATGAATTCTTTGGAATGGAAAATGTAATTTCAAAGGTTATGAGATTTTTAAAATCGGCAGCTTCTAGGGGAGAAGAGTGCAGACAGGTCTTGCTTTTAATGGGTCCAGTGGGTGCTGGCAAGTCTGCTCTTACAGAACACATTAAGCGTGCCCTCGAGGGAGAGAGGTTTTATCATCTAGATGGAGACCCACAAAGAGGAGAACCCCTACAGCTTGTTCCTAGATCACTTAGGGATCAATTTGAAGAAATCTTAGACGTAACAATCGAAGGAGATATAAGCCCAATTGCAAGGCATAGGCTCTTAAGTGAACTTGATGGCGAATATGAAAGATTTCCTGTTGTCGAAAAGACATTCTCACAGAGAGCACGAAGGGGAATTGCCTCTGTCCCTCCAATGGATGCAAACAGTCAAGACGTATCAGTCTTGATCGGTTCAGAAGATATCTCCAAACTAGATCTCTACCCAGAAGATGACCCAAGAGTTCTTTCTCTTAATGGTGCCTTTAATGTAGGAAACAGAGGAATTGTCGAGCTTATTGAGATGTTTAAGAATGAAATTGAATTTTTACACACAGTAATTACAGCAACGCAGGAAAAGAGAGTTCCCTCCCCTGGAAAAAATGCAATGATTCACTTTGATGGAGTAATTCTTGCACACTGCAATGAATCTGAGTGGAATAAGTTTAAAAGTGAGCATACTAACGAGGCAATTCTAGATAGAATTGTAAAGATTGAAGTTCCCTATGTCCTAGAGCTAGACCAGGAAATGAAGATCTATCAAAAAATGATCAGCAGATCTGACTTTAGAGATGTTCACATAGCTCCTCACACACTAAGAATTGCGTCAATGTTCTCAGTAATGTCTAGGCTTCAAGCTTCTCAAAAGTGTGATATTGTCACTAAGATGAAAATATACAACGGACAAGAAGTAATTGAAAAAGGAAGGGTTAAAAAGATCGATATTAGGGATCTTAGAGATGAGTGCAGAAGCGAGGGCATGAGAGGAATATCTACAAGATTTATTATGAAATCTCTTGATAATGCACTAACAGACTCTGACAGGGGGATGATTACACCCGTATCTGTCATGGATGCTCTCATCTCTCAAGTGAATGAACAAGTAGTGGGAGAGGAAGATAGAACCCACTATCTTGAGCTATTGAAAAAGGTTATTAGAGATGAGTATCTTAATATTCTTGAGAATGAAATAGCAAAAGCATTTATTACAGCGTACGAAGAGCAGGCACAGTCTCTATTTGACTCCTATCTTGACAATGCTGAGTGTTTCACAACAAGGGCAAAGGTCAAGGACAAGGTCACAAAAGAAGAACACGAGCCCGATGAGAGATTTATGAGATCTATTGAAGAGCAAATAGGGATTACTGGATCCTCCAGAGACGGATTTAGAAGTGACGTTACTGCCTACATGTTTGCCAAGATGAGAAGAAATGAAAATGTTGACTACTCTTCCTATGGTCCGCTCAAGGAGGCAATTGAATCATACCTAATAACTTCTGTTAAAGACATTGCAAGAATTGTGACAAAGAGCAAGTCAAGGGACGATGATCAGAAAAAGAAGTATAATGATATGATTAAAACACTTATAGATGAATATGGGTATAATGAGCATAGTGCAGAAGAGGCGCTTATTTATGCTTCCAATAATCTCTGGAGAGATTCATAGCAAAAAATAAGTGATTTATTATTCAAATGAATCAGATTGTATTTTCATCAAGAAATTCTAGTAAACTATTCTTAGATCATGTAAAAAGATCTCTTGAAATAATTCCCTCCGAAGATCAAGACATACTGGTTTCAGGGAAAATTAAAACATCAGACTTAATTCAGTCATATATTTTATCTAAGGATGACTATTTTCATGAGAAGATTTTTAAACCAATAGTTCTTAAAGAGTCGATTAGATCAGAGATGGCATCCCCGGGTTCAGGTGAGATAACTCTTTTACTCTCTCTTTTACTTCTTAGGGACTTACTACCGCAGATAATTTCCGGAAATCACTATAGATCTGTCTGTGAAGACCTCTATGATAAATCAGAACTGTTTTTAAAAAAGAGCCTCTCTCTATCTAGACCTATGAATAAAAAAGCGCTTAAAAAAATTATTAATAAAAAGTTTTTAAACAGTGCATTTAGAGAAATTATCAATCTATCAATTCAAGAATCGGGATTTTCTAGAAAGATATCTGTAGAAAAATCCAACCGACTTAAAACATCAGTCGTCATTAGTGATGGATATAATTTTTCAATATTTCCAGACCGAGGATTTTTAAAAAATCCATGGGTAAGAAAGGACGTTAATTGTGTAATTATTGACGGTGTTATTCTAGAAGTATCAGAAATACACCACCTTCTAACCTACGCATCGGAGAATCGCGAGCCTTACGTTTTATTTGTCAGAGGGCTTTCACCTGATGTTAAAAATACCATATTTGTAAATAACGGTAGAAAGACAATAGATGTCATTCCTGTTGAAATCCCTGTATCAGAAAATACAATTAATATTTTTAGTGATCTTAGTGCTGTTTGTGGCTGTGATGTAACGTCTTCTTACAAGGGTGATTTAATTTCAAAATCAGTTATTGAAAAAGTTTCAAAAATACAAGGTATAAGAATTGATGAAAACGGTGTCACGATAAAGAATCCAGGTTCAGAAAGAAGGGTGGCACTTCAAATTAGAGAAATTGATCTAAGGAGAAGAGAAATACTAGAGCCGCAAAATAGAATTCTTCATGATCAAAGAATAAAATCTTTATCATCTGGAAAGATTGAAATAAAAATTGGACAGAAAGACTTGATGAGTGATCCACTGATTATAGAGAGAATGGATAAGTTTTTTAGATCCATTCCTATGATGACAAGATCTGGCCTAATCAATACTACTATGCTTCGAAAAGAGCTTAATGGAAAAGAAGAGTTTGATCAAAATCTCCTCTGGGTTCTAAAAAATAGAAAGATAGGCTACATTTCATCACATAATCTATATAGCTCTATCAAGATGTCTGTTTCTATAGTTTCATCTATTCTTTCATCAGGATGTATTTTACCCTGTCGACAGTCATAGTATTTTACTTTTTCATTCCACAAGATATTTATTATAAATTAGGAGGTGCCCCTTGAGCACAAAAATTAATGTTAGTGTTAAACAGCTTTTAGACTTCACAGGTGATACAATTACCAGAAATCTAATTTCTGCATCTAGACAGAGAACAATCAATATAGAAGAATCTGACCTCAGAAAGGTCAGTGCAATTGTTAAAAATTCAGTTCAACAGTCTCTTACAAATGGATATTCAAATGTTGAAAAGGCAATTAACGAAGTTGTAACTGAAAAAAGCGGAAAGAGTAAGCGAAAAAGATAAGAGATGGTAGGGGTTAGACATCTAATACAGTGTCATTGTGTTCTTCCTCAATACAGGAAGAGCGAAAACCCTATATTTCATAAATTTGTCGTGTTCTCCATGATTGATAAAAATGAAGAAGTTTTATCTAAATTTGCTGAATGCAATAACTGTGGTGTTATACACAATATAACTGATATCTGTAAGTCGGAAATTGTGCACAGTGTCGAAGACGCTAGATCAATTGTAACAATTGATGATATTATCCCTACTCTCCCGCCTAACATAGTTTCAATATTAAGCTCACATAGTTCTGATATTTCTATTTGGGAGCATGTTAAGTTTATATACGATAACGATCTATGGGGAGAATCAGTTACAATAGCTAAAGATCAAGTTGGTGACACTACACAGATAAAGGTTTTAACGATAAGGTCAGAAACCCGTGTTAAAGTTGACTCTCACACCAGAAAGGATGAGATTTTAGGAGAATATGAGTTAAAATGAAAAATTATGGAAAATCAGAAGAAGACATACACATTGAAAAAATGATTCAATGTAGAGAAATTGTCAAAGAAATTATCAACTTTGGCGTATCAGAAGAGCAAAAGCTTCAAATAATCTATCTCTTGTCTCTAGAGCTTGAAAATAGAGACAAGATGTTAGGAATATCTAATCTTGTTAAGGGTCAAAAACAAGATGTAGAAGATAGCAAAAAGAAAATACTTACAGTAGACTAGGAGAAATAAAATGTCATCAAGTATGTTAAATGAATGGGCAGAGCTAAAGGTTCTTGTTGAGAGTCTTGAGCTAGATGTTCACAAGAATGCAAGTGGAAATAAGTCAGCAGGTGTTAGAGCCAGAAAGGGACTTCGTCTCCTCAAGCAGCGTGCAGCTGATCTTGTTAAAACTTCTTTGGAAACTAATAAGTCATAATGGGCCCGAAACGGCTTCGACGGGGTAGTAGAGAAAGAGAGTGCAGGTGGTCACACGAAACAGCAGACCTTAAATGTGGTTTCACAACGATAATTGCAAATAACAATAATCACTTCGAAGCAGCCCGCCTAGCGGCCTAATTCGTCGGGGTTTCTTAAGACCTTGATACCCAACTTAAGATAACAGGTAGAGA
>CEUX01104021.1_pt1 | contig 12347 bp, 2 predicted proteins | sample 531361 | NCBI WGS metagenome assembly CEUX01 (sample SAMEA2622736, study PRJEB7988) | marine metagenome | isolation source: saline water (ENVO:00002010), including
GGTTGCTGAAATCTATGGAAGTGGGACCCGGGTTTATCTTAAAGGAGTGAGTTGTACACCCAACCTTCTTTCATGGTGGCGGATGGGCTCCGACCCACGCGACACCTATAATGGATTAATCTACGATCAAGAAGGCAACCGCAACGCTACACCCACCAATCTTGAAGAGGCGGACTTAGAAAATGTGTCTCCTGCTTGGGGTGGCGCCTATGCTGCCTTCGTGCCGGGGACCAATAGAAACCTATACTGGCACCGTTATATCGAGGAGCGTACGAGCGCCAATCGTTTGGGAATTCATTCGGTTATAACGGAAAGCTTTAATCGACGCGTCAACTCACCGGTTAAGTTTAGTGTTGAGGGTGCCATAACCCTTGGCGGCGTAGGCAAACATCAGGCTTATAAGCCAAACTATGTGTTCCAGGCAACGCAGCCCTATGGTCCTGTGGGCACCAATACAGCCCCCGAGAACATCATGGTGGCTACAGCGGCAGACGTTGAAAAACTGATCGACACCACAGATGAGTATTATCCGACATACCATCAGCGTCTAGGTTTCGGAATGAAGCCCGGAATAAACTCCGGCGATGATGACGCTTTTGACGGAAATCAATATGCACCCTTCAGCTTGTATAGTTCCTCGGTGACGACTGGCTACAACTCGGCGGTTGTTGCTGGCTTTACATCGAGCGTTGAGATAACCAACCTTCATAATGACTTCGTGGACAGCCCTGACAGACCGCTCCAGGGTCCTTTCACCGAAAAGTATGTTGGTGGTCGCTTCTACCGACACACTGCCTTAAACACCGGCACAGACACTGTGGAGACCCGCGCAGAAGGATTTAGAATTCAGTTTGAGAATGTGACGGCCTCGAATGGCTCAACCTTCTCCAACGCTCTGGCAGTGTTACCGCCAAATAATTTGGGTGGCGCAACGGATTCCACGATTCCGACAGCCGCTCGCATGCGACAAGAAACTGCCAAGCGACCCGTTAACATTCGCAATATTCGCATGACGACGGGATCCACGGTCATCGGCAACTACGAGAAAAACTATCAGGTCGTTAATTCCAATGCCCGAACTCAAAACGATCCATTCTTTAAGGATCAATCGTTTAATTTTGCTCTGTATCCCGAAACACTGGCGACTCGTGGGCGTTTTCCGCTGTTCGAGCCTACGACCTATGTTGCCAAGTCTCTGTTGTTCGAAGAGGCGGCAACGACCTATGTTGAGACTGGTAATGCTTCCAACTGGCAAACTGCCCTAGGGGGCAACAGTGTTGCCACAACGGGTTTTAGTATGTCATTTTGGCTTAATGCAAAGGACATGTCGGGTACAAATAGACTTCTCACCCTCGGACAAATCCAGTTCGGCATTTCCTTCTACCAGGGAATAACATTCTTTTTGTATGATGTTGGCGGCGGTACCCCGGCGGTCTACGCCCAGGTCTATGACGGCAGCGGAAACTATATCTACGCACGCACCACCGGATTCAGTTTTGATACGTGGCAACATATTGCCATTACTATACCTCCGGGGGGACTTGATGGATCTAGCGGCACACCGCCCACCATCTGGAGAAATGGCGCGGATGACACAGGGGATTCTGGGACAGTCGGGAAAGTTGATTGGACAACCTTTAACAATTTGAATACAGGAATGTCGATGGGCGATATCACCGGTCCCAGCGGTAATCCGTATAACGGTTACCTTTGTGACGTGGCAACCTATACAGGTCTTCTGTCTGATGCTGGAATTGTGAATGTCTATGGCAATGGAATCCGCCAGATTCTCACCGACGTTACGTTGGGAGGGACTGCCACTCTTATTTCTTGGTATAAGTTGGGCGAATCCTCCACAGACAGTGTTACTTCAGTGGGCGGAATTTTTGACTCGGTTGATAACGCAAATCTAGCGGGAACGGGTACTAATTTCAATAACGTCGATGATGGTTTCAAACACTTTTCGCCCGCATTTGTCGATGGGTATGTCAATTTGGGTCCGCTTTATAAGCCCACCGCAAATCCCGGCGGCAACCTTAATTATGAGATCCCCGCGCGAACTGGATCTACATCGCAACAGACAATATTTGTTAACCGCTATGCCGGAAGTGGGTATGAAGTTATGTCCCTGGGTTATATGGACCCAGCCCACGAAGAACTCTCTGTTTATAACGCCGCCCCGTATCACAACTTATCGGTGATTGATCATGGTCTTTCCGGTTCAGCGTCGCTGGATCCATTAGAAGCTAGAACAATTGCTGTCGTGGACCAGCTCGATAAGAACCGCGGTCTTGATCAGCGCGCCACATTGCACTGCGGTCCTTTCGGAATTGACCCGGCTTATGGATCGATCTCCCCCGACTATGGATATCCCACACAGCCTTCGTGGCATAAAACAAATCGAAATCGCAAGCGTCGTCCCGAGTTCAAAAATGCGAACCTTACAGCATCTCAAGCTAGTGCTGCTACGGCAGTATACCAGACGGGCTCCGTTTATGACAATCTTTATGTGCAGCACGCTATTCCGCAATCGGAGCAACAATACTCTTGGATTACAGCATCACTAGCTAGCGATGAAATTATTTATGGTCTCGATCGACCTTCCTGTTTTAGCGCCAGCACTCTTTCGCAAGTAATCACAAGCAGCGGTCTGGATTACACCGTTGGGTATCCGCTTTCTTCGCAGGGTCCATCGGGCAACCTTGATGCGTATAATAAGCCCGGAACCGCCGTACCCTTTGTGGGAACTAACCTCGCCGGACCTGCGTTTGCACAAGTGGTCGACACAAACACTCATACAATAGGGCGCTCCCTTGGCTCATTTGACGCGGCTTCTATATATATGAGTGGCACCTATAACGACGCCAACGAATCATGTCGCATACGTGTGGGACAGTCCGATAACGCACATGTTTCGTTAAACGACATTGTCGGAAGATCAAATGACAATGCGATACCTTTCTCTGTTTCGGTATGGTTTATGGCACTCAGCAGCAGCACCCAGAACCGGCAGCTCTGGACACTAGGTGCGAACGACCGAAACGTGAGAACCGCCGCAGCCCGCGACGCCGACGGCATCGTCGCTGATAAATTTTCACTGAACTTTGCTGTAGACAGTGACGGGGGCACCGATGGTAGTTCGCTCTCGACGAACTTGGAATTTAACCGATGGTATCATGTGGTCTCCACCTTCGCCGGCGGCGCGCTGAGTTGTTCGGCTGATTCTACACCAAATATGATGCAAACCTTCATTAACGGACAAATTGCCAACTACGCCACAAACAACGTCGCGCTAACACCTGGGGCCGACGTCATCTCCGTGGGCATGACCATCGGCAACGCGTCGAATGGAATACGTCAATGGCTGGGCTATATTAATGATTTTTCGTTATTCTCCACGGAACTCAGCTTAAAACACATCCAGATGCTTTACAATTATGGTGCTCCCTGTAATATTGGCGAACTCCCTGGTCAAGATTCAACCTTCCCCTTGGATTCTTTGGAAGGATATTGGCGTTTAGGCGACCTCGTCCGAAGCCGCGGACTACATCCTGATTATCCGGATACCCCAGTCGGCGAGGGATCTTGGATTTTCGATCTGTCCAAAAATAATTTTAATGCCTATATCCTTACAGGCTCAACGAGTGCAAAGACCGCTGCTCTTGTCACAGGCGCCGTCCCCCCAGCTGTTTACAACTATTCCTTCAATTCCCTTATGCTTAGTCGCAACGGACCCTATGGGTATCCTATGTGGAAGCAAACACGAACCGGAGAGAACCCGATTGCGCGTCAGATGCGCAAGGAGAACAAGATCGGTACCACCATCACTCCCCCCAAGATTCCCAACATCATCGGGGGTCAGCTCGCCGGCTGGATCCAGCCAACACAACCCAACACCTTTGTGGACTACTATGAGCCTCCGGTGGAGTCCCGCAATAAGCCGGTTACGTTCTTTCTCGAAGATAACACGGAAAACTCTAATCCCGAAAATAATATCATCGTTAGTGTGCCTTACGGCAACGAATTAGAGTACTTCAACAACACGGGACTCAACAACCACCTCGGGCTCGAAGTGGATATGGACGAGCGAAGGTCGTACGATGCAGTGAAAGACTTCACTCTCGATAGTAACCTTAGTGTGGCTATTAATTACGGAGAGAGGATTTATCCCTCTGTCGATAATGCCTATAAGTCAGAAGTCCGGACGCGTAAAAAATATGTTACCACCAATATATGGGTCCAGAATAGAGAGGAAAGAAGCCTTAAGTATGGTCTCTTCCAGACGTCCTCTACTGGCTTTGTTGTAACCGGATCTAGTATATGGCCTTTGGACGCGCACCTAGGATTCTTCAATCAAACTCAATCGGTCTCAGCTTCAGACGGCGCCGGCGAATTACTGAGCATGGGATGCCGTTTCGCGGGCAATATTTCAGGAGGGTACGGGGTAGGTGTTCAGACGACCATGGTCGTCGGGGATCCAACCTTGCGTGACAATAGCGCCGCTAATGGGTTTAGCTTTGCTCGATATGCGGAGATCACCGCTTCTGCTTGCTATGCAATGAGAGTATATGCGGGTATTTCTGGAAATGTAAGCAATGTTAATCTCGTATCGGGTAATTTTGGCTGGTCTAGACCGGTTTATGCCGGCGACACCCCATGGGTCGCGCCCCAGCAGGCGGGCAAGGTACCCTATCGCGGCTATGATAGCTTCTCCGATAAGATAACCAAACTTTCTCAAGACTACTCTATTGTTCCTGAATTTAGAGTCAGTACCTTGATGCGTACCTACTTGAACGATAAGTCCGGAGATTTTACAGCCGAGATGCCGGCTCTCTTTAACTTAACGGGAGCCTCTATTCCTAATAGTGCGGATGATAATTTCTACACAGTTTATTCAAATGGGGATTTCTTAAAATATTTCAAGTTTATAGACGAGGACTTGAATGAAAAACGATCCGATGATTTAAAGATTGTGCGAGATAAGATTGAGCTTAGTTGCGACGCTTACTTAAAGTTCCTCCCTTACCGAGGTTTTTATCCTGCTGAGCGCACCCTTGAATTAGCCACCATGTTCTCCCAATCATTTTCTCGTGATTTATTTACGTGGGGGTATTGGTTTGACAACATCGCCGGTGGGTTCCAATATGACGGCTGGATGCCAGACACTCAGACATTCCGAATTGTAATGGAACCTCTATTTGCGCCCGGTATTATGTTTAATACAATTAAATCCGGCATCGCCGTTTCTAACTATATGATCACCACCACTGGCAGCATGTCACAGACCTGGCGCGCCGCTTGGCCAACGAGGGGCATAGCAGGCGAGAGCATCGGGAATTATAGATACCAAGCTAACCCATGCGCGCTGCCCGAGGGAGTTATCCGATACGGCACTGCCACCGGGTCCAACCCTGTAAAAGCGGGACACACTAGTACCGTGTCTTCTTCATGTCCTGTCCTAGCCGTTGCCTCAGGTTCTAAGCATGGACATGGATGCATGATCAAGAAGGTTCCATTTGAAGCTATGCAGCGCCCCTCCGACTTTTTTAGATACCCCACCTTGAGCGATGTTAACGGAACTGCCGTCAACGACGGGAGTGTCGTTCAGTACTTTGATACTGCTCCGAGCGGCTCTGGCGCCTGGGCTCGCTCCTGGGTCAAGACCATCGCCTACAACGCCTACATCGACATTCAAAGCTCTATTCTCCTTCTTAATATACCGGGGTACAAACAGACAACGGGAAGAGATGGGTCTTTTACCGGCGGAAAAAGGTATGAGTTAGCAATGGATAATTTCTTGTGTGAGAGCACAAATTTCTTTATGATTGGTAATACCAATTTTCAGTCGACAAGAGAGGAAAATTTCCGATCCGTTAAATCGGGTAGTGTGTACTCCATGCGTCTAGATATGTATAGGTCCGCCACCACTGCTTCCGCCATCTCCCCTGACAAACGGTTTGAGATGTATTCCCGAGCTACCGCATTCGGCGCGCCTCTTGTTGCAGAATCACTCGAGGATATCGGCAGTTCTAACAAGGGCTTAAATGCTTTCACAGGCGACTTGTCTTTCTCTCACGTAACACCTCCCTACTATGCCGGTTCAGGCTCGGCCACCATTACCTATACGGCTAGTTACGATGGGGTCCCCTCCTTAGATGAGGTCCTGGCGGAATCCACGATCAGATACTCACGAGATGAAATTCATACCAATGAGAACGCAGTCGCCGCCGAAGTGGCAAATCGGAATAACCCCGAACAGCGAGGAGCGGGCCTAAACCCTGATTTCCGAGTTAATTTGGACAGTTCTTTCAATATATTGGAAAAAATACAAGAAATACCGTCAGGGTCAACAGAAATTAAAAATCGATGGCTCATTCAGTCTAAATTTGAGACGCCGATTTTAAATTTTGCAGGAGTATCAACTGGTTCTGGCGAACTGCCTCCCAATGTTACTATCGGTTGCTCGCAAGCTAAGGATATTATCACGAGAGGGATGTGGCATCAATATGGGTCTCTTCTGACGGGCTCTGAAGTCGGCGTTTTTGCCGTTATCTCGGATGAGGGAGAAAATTCTTTGGCTGATGTTGTGGGCTTTGAGAAGGGCGTCCCCAAGCGCGTCGGCGCCGTTAAGACCGAAAAGATTGTAAGCGAAGCCATCGTGGCTGTTCCGTTTAAAACAGTCCGCGGCGAACGAAGATTTATCGATCTCCCCATGGATAACCCACAAATTGATTACACGCGCTCTCGTACCTATCAAAAAATGCTTGCCGCTATGGACAAGTATGTGTTCCCACCATCATTTGATTTTACTCGTTTTGCTGGCACCAATCCGATAATCATGTATATTTTTGAATTCTCCGTCAAGTTTACCCAGCAAGACCTGGCAGACATGTGGCAGAACCTCCCCCCAGATCTGGAGGAGCGCTTCGAGCGGCAGAATGCGGTGGTGGAAGAGCGCGAACTTATCGACCTCATCATCTCGAAGAACGAAGATATTGAGTGGATGGTTTTCAAGGTTAAGCAGCGCGCAAAGAAGGATTATGACAGGTTCCGCAGGTCTTTGGTCACAAATGATGTCTCAACATTACCGGTTCGAGTACGCTCGCCAATGACCTATAACTGGCCTTATGATTATTTCTCTATTGTTGAGCTGGCAAAGATCGAAGAGTCTGCGCAGTATGTATCCACGGACATTAAGAAGCTCGCTCCAGTTTCTGATCTGGAACGCCTGGAGGTTACGAGAACTACAATTAAGGGTGACGCACTCTCCGAGAAACAAAGAAGAACATTAACATCGCGCCAAAAGAAAGATTCAGCAGTTGCCACCAACAAGAGGGGCGACCCTGTTGTTGCGAAACCCCCAAAGAAGAAGCCAACTAGGGGAGGGACTGTTTCAACACAGCCAGCGAAATTGCCTAAAACCTCCCCCAAGAAGCCACCGAAGACGAAGACAAGCGTGAAGAAGTCTGTTAAACCGATTAGTAAAAATCGCAAGGCGAAGACGTCGGTGAAGAAGGCGAAGACGTCGGTGAAGAAAACTGTGACTAAGAAGACGAGGAAGAGGTAATGGAATTTTTTGACAAAAAAGAAGAAGTTCTTGAATTTCAACTTACCGAGTATGGCAAGAATCTGTTGTCGCGTGGCGAGTTTAAGCCCGAGTTTTATGCTTTCTACGACGACGACGTTCAATATGATGTGAGCGGATCGGATTATGCCGAAACGCAAAATGCCGCCCGCGGTCGAATTCAGGAGACTACTCCCAAACTTAAGATTATTGCCACGCGTACTGGAGCCGAGACGCGTGTCAACGAGTTTCTCGACAATCTAACTACAGCTATTGGTAACACCAACTCGGATCCCGCCGAGAATGTGGCTGTCTTTCAGTCACCACAACCTTTTAAGCAAAAAGGAAAGTTGGATGCCTACGCCCTAGGGAGATCGAGTTATGATAAGGAGTATAACCCAGCTTGGCAGATGGAAATTCTTTCCAAGCCAGATATCTCCTCTTCGCTACGATACACTACAGAGAATGATTATGTGGACAATATTCCGCAGATCAACATTAATATAGATTATCAGACTTATTTCGCCCCAGCCCCCGCCGCTGCCGATCCACGGTCGATTAGTGGCGAATTATCGGGTACTAATTTTCATTTGTCTCTTAAAGATAATTATTTGATGATGGAGATCATTGAGGAGAACACGCCGTTTGAGAAAGAAAACTTTGATGTGCAAATCTTCTTGTCACAATCCACCAGTGGGTATCAGCAGAAGTCCTTCGTAGACACGTCGGGACCTACAATTCCCACCTATACCACAGGAAATGTAGGATACTATATCAATGTGATGATGGATAACGAGATTCCGGCGACTATTGTAGAGTCCTTAAACATCTCGAACCGCGCTCTTTCAACAAATGCGCCAAGATTTAAGCTGAACAGAGATATTTACACTATTAACGATGAGGATGTGTGTGACTGATGCTTTCACCTGGACCATTAACGACTAAGATTCCGTTTGTAACTCTTGAAGATATTTTGGTGCGCACCAATGATGTTGGTCAGTTGGTTCTTAGTCTCGAATCTTCAAACCAGACATTAGTTCCTCCTAGGACAAAATTGCAATTTGGTAATTGTTATTATTTTGTGTCTTCTGAAGAAGAGGTGTTAGATTTTATTCAAGATTCTAAAAAAGTGCGAGACTATGTGGCGACAGCACCCCAAGAGTTGAAAAGATATTACACGGTCGGTCCAAAAGACTTTAATCGCAAGGTCCTCCCTCCAGTAATGCGTGAGGGTAAACGATACCGCGAAAGACTATACTCGTTTTCGGATACCACCGACCTCGTCCTTCCTGAGCATAAGGATCTTTATGTGGTGGTCATTTCCTATGTCGATTATAAATCAAGAATAAGAATTGGAAATATCACAAAGAAAACAATTCTACAAAAGGATCGGGTGCCAAATATGGCAACCATATATTATCTAGAGGAGACCGTGGATGATTATGGGTACCGGGGCTCTATCTGGCCGGGACAAGTTCATGAACATGGTGGAGTTGTGATGGCAGGCGGCGAACACCATAGCAAGAAACACCCCACTCTTCGTCCCGTCGAGGTACCCAATACCAAAGTTAAGGACGTTCGAACAGTTGATTTAATCAATGCCATGACGATCTCAGAGCCAGCACCCAGCGAAGACCTCGGTTATTTCTCAGAGCTGGACGTGTCACGCAACAGTTCCGGTCCGGCGAATGGAATTTTTTCCTTCGATTTGATGACTTATGCACAAAGCAATCTTGCATTGGCTGGGATGCTCGAAAATGAAGAAAGTGTCCTGTCTTCCATTGAAATAAAAGACATTGAGATTTATTCCCGCCTCGTGGGCGCCGAAGTTAAGGGTAATAAACTTACTCCATCTAAGCCTATCGGGTGCGGACTGGGAAAGACCAATGATGTAAAGAGAGTTGCTTCTCTGGACAACAATTGTACCATTCTGGATACTCCTAATAATGGAGACGAGATCCTGGATATCTCATTTACGGATGACACTGTTGAGAAGTATACTCATAATGTGGTTGAGTACGAAGCGATGGTCACCATGGGAGATAATTCAATGGGCTATGTGCGCAACATGATGCGCGAATTGGCTAATTCGCTTCGCATGGCTAATCTGATGCTAAAAACCGGACGTAGGTCGCGACGCAACGATGAATATAGCAAACTGCTCGATCAGTACATCGCCGCAGTTATTTTTATTAAGGGACCTCAAGCGTTCGCTCCTTTTAATTCCTTATATTGGAAAAAGAACCTGCTATCTATGCTTTATAACGCTCAGAGAGATACCCGTCTCACCAGTACAGTTGTGGATGCCATTGCGGGATTTGTTGAGAAAATTAACAAGGTTGTGTCGCCGGCAACTGAGAATACCTCTGAAGTGGCAGATTATCATTCTAAAATTTATATGTCTACCCACGTGGATGAACTACGAGCCGAAAATGTTTTTGAAAATCGCCTTTTCATCACTGGACCTGCCAACTATGGAACTAGCATTATTGATGAAGTGGCTGACTACTCAAAGCCTGCCCCATCGATATCTTTTGAAAAGTACAATCAACGCTCTCTCCAAGAGACCAACAAATATCAAACCCAAAATCCCGATTCTACTCTAATCAACCGGCTTGCCTTTTTAAGTCCCTCATACGTCGGGCTTGGGATGAAAAAGTCAATTGATACCAAGACCTTAGACATTGATACAGACGCGGTTATGTCGATGGCACGCAACAACTTGAATCGCGCTGTGGTGATGGATAATCGAAAGCAAAATGATGACCTCTCAGAGAAGTTAGAAGTGATGGCACTCGCCGGCGTAGCGATTGAGCCGCTCAAAATTCCTCTCAAGAAGTTGGTCATTACTCCGGAGATCGCCGTTCCAAAGACTATTAGTTCTCGAAAGGTACTTTCTCGAACGACCACCTTTGCCACCCAAAACAGGTCGATACTCTCAGGATCCCAGCGCTCCATTTTGCGAGGTCGCAAAAAACAAAATCCTTCGACCACCCCGGTTATTAATAGTGTTGTGAGTTCTATAATTTCCGGATATGCCGCGACCCCCAAGATCACCAATGCTTCTAATATTGAAATGTCTCCTATGCTCAAGAAAGCTGAAACCGATGCGCCGGCGGTACAAGAGAGTAATGCCCTTTCTAATATGGTTAACTTTGGGTCGATTAATCAAGTTCTTTACCTAGATTCTTATAGTAAAAAAGAAGGAATCAAAAAGCAAAACTGGAAAACGCTCGACAAAAAGACTTTTGATGAGGCACAGAAGGTCAATCGACCATTAGTGTGCAAGGCTGTTAAGATGTCGAACACGGTACCCCTCAACCCTTCGGTGAATATTGGGACGATGGGCTCTACCTTTATCATCGGGGAGGCTGTGAAGAAAACAACGATCCGTTCACCCCAGCGCCCACTGGAAGAAGAAGATAAGTTGTCCAAAGAGATAATTAATATGAATCCCCAATTGGTGTATGCTAGTTCTGCGCCAATGAATGTGACCGAATCTTCGGAGGAAGAAGAGGAAGTCAAGAAAGAAACTAAGCGTGACCTGCGGAAGAAGAATAGAAAGATGAGAGGCACAAAGTACTAAGATGCCACAAGTATCCACATATAAAAATTTTGTTATGATTGTTGACGAGAACCTCATAGGTCCGAAACAACGTCGTAATAATCCCTCGGCTTTTCACCCAATGCTTCGAGATGCCGCTACCTGGGAATCTTTTGATAAGCTTCGGGCTGTCCTCGGGCGCTACAAAACAGTTTATAGGGGGTCTAAGGGCTATTTTATTTACAACTACGCCGGCGCCTTAGATCTAATTCAGCAGGGCATCCTTCCTGGCGCATGGGATGGTGGATCAAATGGGATCGGGCGCCTTCGAAACCAGCTCATGGGGGCGAACGATGGCACCAACATTGTGTTTGATTATCGTTTTGTTGAGTATGGGAATGGTGTCCGTCGCCTTATTCTGGAACATGGAGAACAGGAAAAGATGGTGTGGAATAATAATTATTCGCTGCGGGACCCCTCTTCTACATCCTATCTTGCGAACCTGGCGAACTTCGTTGAATATGTTCAAGATGGTATCCAGATGGACGACACTGAGCCGCTCCTAGAGAATATTATAGATGTCCCTATTCTAGATCACAGTGCGGTTATCTACCTAACTGATGCCGATAGTATCATTCGTAAAGCTTCGGGACTAGACCTCGGTATTGACCCAGTGTATAATTTTTATGCTTCTACGACCCCACCCTATGAGCTAGTGTCGGGCATGGGCGCCCAAATGCAGTCGAGTCCCTCTGCGGCTCGAATTAAAGAGTATCACCTTCCTAATGTATATTTCCTCGAAACTGAGCTGAGAAACACAGGATCTGCGCTTTTGGCCACATACCATGAGCCAGCGCTGACTTTGGATAACACAGTGGATTGGTTCCAGACGCAGATTGGGATTGCTCAAACGGTTACCACGGAAGTGGAGGATCGATTCTATGATGTCTATTCAGAAGGACTCCAGCAACTTGGCAATAGTTCTGACGAGTATTATGCGGGTGTTGACTTTAACCTGAGTCTAAATAATAAAAATTTTGCCATTCTTCACAGCGATTTAGGCGCGCTTGAGGAAGAGAGGGTTACCTCCGACTCGTTGCCCTTTTACAACAAGATCACCCTCGGAAATGACCTCTCAGAGGTAAGCGGCAAAGAATCCAACCTTGAGATTTTTCACGCGATAGCCAACAACGAAGAAACAAAGGATTTTATTGATATTTTGCAAATGGAGACCATTCT
>CEUX01103547.1_pt1 | contig 12335 bp, 16 predicted proteins | sample 531361 | NCBI WGS metagenome assembly CEUX01 (sample SAMEA2622736, study PRJEB7988) | marine metagenome | isolation source: saline water (ENVO:00002010), including
CTTCGCGGGGGGGATATCCAATATATGTGTATATTACAGATATTTAGAGGTTATCTCGCATCGCATCCATCAGTTCTAACCACTCATCAGTGTTAACTGTCTTCCAGCCACGAACAGGATGCAACGGCCATGGTGCAACATGTAAAGGAGATAGCCACGCTTCCCACCATCCAGATGTGTCGCTGTGAATATGCTGGGTCAAAGTGCGAGTCCTACCAGGAATTGGTTCCGTCCAGCCTGGACAGTTCACAGCAGAAGCGCGTGGTGTTTGATTCATGTCCCCGTTGCGTTGGTGTAACCATCTCCTTCCTATCAGACGGTGAATCCCCTTCGGTGCCATGCAATATGGAGCAAGACGAACGCGGTCATTTCGTGCCCCTCTCCAGAATCGGCAAGTAAAACAGTTCTTTGCGCCTATTGGTGACATTTCACGCAGGTATTTGGTCCTGCACGAAGCGTTTGTCCACCATGCTTCGCCCGGTCTGCCGAACTTTCGGGTCCGATCCTTCCCCAGATGGAACAATCCTGCCGCCCAACGCCGCAATCGGAACGATTCGTACTCGTATCCGTCCCGTAAAAGGACCTCACACAGTGGTCCTATGCGTCTTTCGACCTCTTTGTTGCGCTCAACGGTCATAGATGGCGCTCCAATGACCCTTCTGGCCCTTGTTACGTCCGAAATCGGCACATCACAGCGCTTTGCGACCTCTAAATCCGGCCAAACACCCAGTGCCCACAGGATTCCAGGCGCTTTTGCCTCCAAATCGTCGATGAGTTCCTGGTTTTGGCCGTAATGGTCCGCACTTACCCAGTCAACAGCAGGTCTGTCCGACCTAACGCGGCTTGCTACGAAGCTAAACCCAAGCGTCTTCCTCTTCATCGCGTGCCTCTGAGACTTTCACCTGCACAATCACCCTTCCGCTGGCCGATTTGAACACTTTTGTGCGGTGTTGGACCGTTTTGAGTGCCTTTTGGCGTAGCTCAGCGATGAGATCGTCCGTGACCTCATCGTCCGAGTCTACTGTTTGGGCTGCCATATGGATGTACTGCGTAAGCATTACGCTTCGATGCCACCTTCTGGCAGTGCATTCTCTACTACTCGCTGAGAGCAAGCCATAAACCTAAGCTTCAGGTTCATCTCAACAGCAATAATGGCCTCAGCAATGGTTGGTCCTCGTGCAACGAAGATGCCCTCTTCATCGTAGAAGTAGTAGTGCCCCTTCTTCTTCTCCATCTTCCAGCCGCAATCAAGCAGCGCTTCACCGTCTTTCACTTTCATGTGTACCTCAACTGTCTCCGACTTCTTTGGTCCAGATGAATGCCTCTGGATCATCCTCGTCGTCGTCCTTCTCCCAGATGACTTCTGGCTCAAGGACATCTTGTTCTTCGCCTTTGGCGATTTTGTTAAAAACGTAGGCTAAGGCTTCGTCCTCATCCTCGCCGTACCCGACAGCAAGGATTTGGAAGAAGTAGCGATCTGGCAGCTTGAGGTTTTTGTTTTCCATCAAGCTGATAATGTCCTGTCTAGAGAATCCTGACAAGCCTGTTTAGTACAGCAGGTCCATTTCATCTTGGCCGCCCCTATTGTCTTGGCGTGACTGTTGGCGACGAGGCTGCTGTTGTTCGTTCCCACCCTTGAGGAATCGGATGTTGTCTCCAATAACCTCTGTGGTGTACCGATTGTTGCCATCCTTGTCTTGCCACTTGCGCGTTTGCATCCGTCCTTCGACGTAGATCTGCTTTCCCTTGTGACAATACTTGCCGACATTGTTTGCGGTCTTCCCGAAACACACGACGTTATGCCATTCGGTGTGGTCAGCCCAATCACCAGTGTCCTTGTCTTTCCGCCTATCGGTAGTTGCAAGGCGCAGTTTGCAGACTTGGTTGCCTGATTTGGTTTCGATCATCTCTGGGTCTGCACCCAGGTTTCCAATGAGCAATACTTTGTTTACCATGATGTCTCCTTTGTGACCGAACCAGCCTATCGGCTTCAGGTTGGAGCGCAAGATTTGAGCCCGACCAGTGACAAATCGAGACATTTGCGGTAGTTTGGAATCATGGACACTCCAAAAGAGCCGACGACTCTAACAGATCCTTTGATGTCGTTGATGCGTAATGAAGCAGAAGAAGCGAGCCAGTTGCCTGCTGTTCAGCACACTGCGCTAAGTCCGTTTGAACAGGAGGCTCTTCATTTTGATCCAACAGAAAGACAGGTTGCATTCCAAGAGATGGCCATTGAGATGGATGAAAAGGGCCTTGGTTATGTCCGAGATTGGCTCCGTGGTTCTCGTAGTAGTGATGTGTTCTCTGGTCCGCAGGTAAGCATGAAGGAATGGCGCGAATGGTCGAACCAATCGGGCTTTATCTCCTGGTTCTACGATGGGTTCCCTCTTCCTCGTCAGATGACCAAAGAAGACATTGATGGTTTAGACGTGGTGTTTTGGGACACGCTGCGTGAGATGATGCGCGATGGTGATTCCAAGGCGCTGGATTTGTACTCTAAGATCACAGGCAAGGTTGGCGGTAAGGATGAAGATGACCGCAAGACGGCTGTTGTTGAGTGGCTTCAGGTAAACACAGGCGCGATTGCTTGGCGTGGTGGTAAGTGAGTGGTGTATCAGATGCCGTAGTTCAGCGGTTGATGAACTTAGGCAAGGATCCTGTTGAGTTCATTAGTCGTCTGAAGATCATTGATGAGAAAGGCATCGAGCGTTTCTTTGACAAGCCTTACGACGAGCAGCGTATTGCTTTGCATGATTTCCTTGTAGGTGCGAAATCCATTGTGCATTGCAAGCCACGTCAGATTGGAGACACCACTGTAGGTTGTGCATGGAACTTTACCTATGGGTATTGGTGCCTGGATCCAGTCCGAACTCTGATTGTAGCCAACGACGTTGATGCAACGGACTCGATCTTCAAGAGGCTGAAGTACTTCCACGACAGCCTCCCTACTGTTTTGCAACGTCCCTTGGCTCGATCCAACCGTAAAGAGATGGAGTTCTCCGATACTGGAGTGGTTTTCCGGTGCCTAACCGCTGGTGGTCGTGGTCATGGTCGTTCGTTTACCTTCCAGCGTCTTCATGCTGATGAGGTTGCTTATTGGCCTAATGATGAAGCTGTTTGGGCGTCCGTCACATCTACTTTGCACGATGGTCCACACAAGCAAATCTTCGTGACGAGCACTCCGAATGGTCCTGGCAATCTATTCCACCGTAAGGTTTTGGATGCCCAGCGCGACCCGAGTGCAGTGTTCCGGTTTTTCCGTTGGTCTGATCATCGGGCATATCGCCTACAAGCGCCTCCAAAGTGGGAACCGACTCAAGAAGAGTGGGATTTGAAGGAGCTTTTCGACTTAGACATCAATCAACTGTATTGGAGACACCAGAAGATCAACGGTGCTGACGGTATTGGTGAGGCAAGGTTCCGCCGAGAGTACCCTCTGACAGTTGAAGAAGGCTTCATGGAGGTCACTGGGTCATGGTTTGACCAGATGTACCTCAACGAGGTGATTGCAACGCTTCGTCCTCCTGACATGTCGAAGGAGTTGCGTATCTTCAAACAGCCCGAGGCTGGTATGGCCTACGGTGTGGGTGTTGATCCCAGTTGGGGAACAGGCAATGACTACTCTGTTGCCCAGGTTTTGAGTAGAGATGGCGAACAGGTGGCTGTTTTTACTACGAACAAGAGGTCGCCTGAGGACTTTGCCATCCGTGTTGCTGAGTTGGCGTTCCGTTACAACGGTGCGAGAGTGCTTTGTGAGTGGAACACAGGCGGTGGTGGCCCTGTAGTGATCCACAGATTGCGTGAAATGGGCGTTCCGCTTTGGTACAACCCTGCAAATGGCGATCATTTTAAGATGACTGGCGGAAGAAATGGGCTTGGAAGAAAGGCCCAGGTGTATTCTCACTTGCGGTACTTAGTTGATGGAGACTCCTTGACGCTCACCGACCTTCCGACAGTGCAAGAAATGATGCATGTACGAGAGGAAGACGGGAAAGTAGAGGGTCGAGATGGGTATCATGACGATCTCTGCGATGCTCTAGCCCTTGCTGCGTGGAACATGAAGACCCTTCCCGAGCCCCTGATGGGCCGAGCATTCCCCTTCAAGAGGAAGAGAAAGGCTATCCCGCATCCATTCGGTATGTGATAGTTTCTTTCGTAACGGAAGGAGCCGTGATGGCAGACCCTATTAGAAAAACTCACGAGCAAATACTCGATGAAATGTCCGACGAAGAACTTTTAAGGCACAGAATGGGAGAAGCCTACGACCAAAGCGGTGGAGGATGGAGAACTAAAGCAATCCATACTCAAGACCGCAGCCAGTTGGGTCAACAGGGCGAGAACTACGCGCAAACTCAACTAGTTGGTTGGCAAACCGACCCTAACAATCCAAACTTCCAAGGGAAACTGCACGTTCAGTCCCGTAGACAACAACATGGAACCGGGATTGATCCGGTCAACGTAAGCCATGCCTCAACCTGGGATACAAGAAAGAGAACCTCACTTCCTGGTATTCCGGGTGGATTTCTTTTTGGAACCCCGTATTGGTCCCAAGATTGGAAAAAATAGGAGACTGATCCAGTGACTCTAAACGAAGCTACTGAAATATTTAACAAAGAGGCACGTCAGATTGCAAGAGAATCGATGCGTGCCGGTAAGCCAGTAAACAGCCCAGAGAACCGAGCAAGGCTTGATCGGTTGTCACAAGAACTTGCTCGAAGCATGAGGAAAACACCACCTGGCAGAACCCACATGACTCGTCAAATGCATCAACGAATGACGAACATGGCTCGCGGTGCTCAAATGAACCCCCAAGAGTTCAAGCAGATGATGCGAGATCTTAAGAGAGGGTACAAAATTGGGCAATCTCCACGAGGCCCAAGAGGGCCAACAGGGTTTGGCCCTTGGAGAAACGTTTCAAGATTAAGGGCACCCGGATCGGCTGAGGCCGTAGGGTTGGCTGGATATGCTGGATTTAAAGGAGCCCAGCACCTTCTTGAGGCTCCTTGGATTGGCGAGGATTGGCCAATACTTGGCGCTCATAAGCGGGTACGGAGAGCGCAAAGACAGAGTGAAACGCTTGATGCCTACAACGCTTTGCTGAGGCAACAAGTCCAAGGAATGCCTGACGACTGGTACGTCAGGATGTCAAGAGAGATGCTTCTTTCGGACGAAGAGGGGTACGAGCCAGACCCTGTTGCTATTGAGTCTATTGTGGGAAGCATGGGCAATGTCCAGTTTTATGATCCATCAGTAGAGGCCCCTTACGACGGACTTGATGATCCTGAACGCTTCGACAGAGAACTTGAGTCAGAACGAGTGGGGTTGCTTTTTCCTCGGATGAGGAATCTCAGGCGTCTCGAATCGAGCTTCGAAGAGGAAACTCCTCAGGGAGAGACTGTCCCACCAAACGAACTTCTTCCTATCCCACCCGAACTCGAAGAAGAAGGCTTCTTGCAGCAGCATGGCTTTCTTGATGCCGGTCAGTTCCTTGAATACTGGGGTAACGAGCAAGAGAACTACGGCATTACTGATGACGAACTGCTTCTGGGTGAAAGGTTAGAGAAGCCAACCATTGAGGGCCTACACATCCGAATCAATAAGCCACCGGGAGAATGATATGGCAGATCCTATGATCACAGAGGGAGTGCGAAGAGGAAGAAGGGAGGGAGACGAGGACGTTGTAGGTGTCCCGCCCGCAAGAATCCCGATTGGTGGACTGAACAGGGAAGAGCAAGGGTATCTTGCAGCTTTGCGCCAGCCGTATGACACCATGGAGAAGCGAAAGCTTAGCCCAGAAGACGAGCGCATGAACCAAGTCATGTTGGACCTTCTTACTAAAATCAACTGGCCCGGTGATCGCGAGGAAGAAGTAGCCAAGATTGAAGAAGAAGAAGACGAGATGATCGCCCTTCCCCCAGAAGAGGAAGAGCCTAAGAGAGATCCATTTCAATCTTTTTTGCCGCCCCGACCCAGGAAGCCCCCAGAGACAGCACCGGCTTTAGCTGAAGAGCTACCGGAAGATGATGAAGACTTAATTCTTAGCAGATTGCCATAAGGTAAGGGATTACCACATAAGAATGTGATACTGTCACCTTACCTTGCTACCGTTTTTTTGGAGAACTCATGGCTGATAAACCAAACCCGTTCCTGACACCGACCCAACTGCGTATGCAACAGCAGCAAGAACTTGCCAATGCCGCTGGCCGTAATCCCCCTCAGGTCCAATATTCGGAATCTCCTGAAGGCCGAGCCATGCGACAAGCAGGGGCGACCGGGGATGTCATCCTCCCTTGGGAACAGCAAAATTACGTCGAAGCTTACCCTGGAGCCGTAGGCGGATACTCAACTCCCGCAGAACACCCCTACGTTGCAGCCCCAACAAGGGTTATTCGCAAGATGCAGCCAATCCCTCCCACAAAATGGGAGTACATGGAGCCTCTGGAGTTCAATTTTAGGCGAGCAGAAGAGCCAACAGAGGTGCTTCAGCAAAGCATGCCTGGTCCTACCAGCGCCACGGTAAGACATCGTCCAATGATTTTTGCCGCAGACGAGCAGATTAAAGGCGAGGCAACACCTGAAGATATGGTGTCGATCTATCCCGAAGGTCAGTACGCAGAACAACTAGGGATGAAGCCAGGAGAGGTTCGCATAGAAGAGCCCGTAACGTTCTCTGCGTCAGACCACCCTGAAGCCATAGCAGAATATAATCGCAGGGTTGAGAGCCTTCACAACAAGTGGCAGGCAGGTCAGGCGCTTAATGAACAAGAGCGCACCATGTACCGCACCATGATGGAAAACCATTTGCGTGAAAACGGGTGGTCTGACGCGCAAATCCAGCGCCAGCTTAGCCGAATCGACCCCGCAACCGGCATGCTACCTCCGCCTCAACCCGCACAAACCATTCGGTGAAGCACCGATAAATGTCTGAATCCTTCATCCTCTCAAAGATTAATAAGTACGCTCGTAAAGATGGATTTAGTCCCGCTGAATCCATCTCTATGGCTATTTCCGAAGCAGCGGTGACTCCTGAAGCCGCTATTGAGAGGGAGATGAACTTGCCTAAGGAGCTTCGGGGTCGGCCAAGGTTTAGTCCGGCGCAACTTAGAACAATGCGCCTTCGAGATTATGACGATGATTTCGATCCTTTAAAAGGAAGAACTAAATTTGGTCGGCAAGAAAGCGCGTTGTTTCGTCCGTATACAGAAGAAGAAGCGCCGCCTGAGCCCGTTCGAGTGGAACCTGAAAAGAAAGAAGAGAAAGTTCAAGAACCAGAACCTGTTGTAGAAAAGCCTGGTCTTGATACTATGTCGGATGAAGATCTCCTCTTCGAAAGACTTTAGGGGGAAAAATGGCTGTAGTGCCTGGCATGTCAACCGCTGCAATGCAAGCGGGAACAATGGTAGAAAAAAGCGGGAAGCTGCCCGAGTTGACAGCGGCCCACGAGGCCAAGCAACAAGCGGCGCTTACAAAGAAAGCTCAGTTAGGAGCAGAGGTCGTAGGTGAAGTAGTCGGCGTAGTGCAGGCCATGCGTGAGAAGAAACGTAAAAAGCGAATGGATGCCGAAGTTCAGCGCCGACAACAAGAGTCTCTTCGTATTGAAGGTGCGGGAAGTGACTTAGACATGTTAGCCGCTAATATGCCCGGACATAATCCTTACGCTGAGAGGCCTATTTCGTAATGGCTGAAAACGACATCCTAGACCCAAAGTTTATTCGTGAGCAGATAGATGCTCATGATGGACGCATGCGTGACGAGCGCAGGGACTGGCAAGTCTATAAAGCCGCCTATCTGACGCGCTTTTGGAAGGCACATCAGACTCAAAGCTACCATTCTGTACAAGAATCTCCCGCTCAGATTCAGATTGAAGTCAATCGTCTTTACGGAATCATCGAAAGTTACGTTTCGGCCTTGTATCCAAAGGCGTCTCGGGTGGTTGTAGGGCCTGGTCCGACCCTTGGTGGCGACCCAAGAAAGGCTGAATTGGTCGCGAACAAGTGGCTTTTGCAGAATCGAACCCACTTGAGGGTGCTTAAAGCCATCCGACAGGCCCTTATTTACCCTGGTGCAGGTGTAAAATTAGGTGTAGACGACACCGCTGTAGACCCGATTGACCGGGTTTGGTTCAGAGTTATCCCTTGGTGGGAGCTTTTGCTTGATTGCGACGTGTATGACGAGGAAGATGCCCGATTTATTGGTCATATTTACTATCGTCCTGTCGAAGAAGTGGAAGAACAGTACGGTTTACGGGAGCTAAAGGGCTCTCCGAGAGAAGATTTTCTTGATGGAAGCGACTCTTTACTGCACAAAAACCCCCGAAAAGACAAGAAAAATGGCCAAAAAAAGGGCTCTCATGGGGATGAATCGGCCTTTGTTCGGGTCTTAGAGCTTTGTAACTTTGTTGATAGCTTCCAAGGACCGAACGGAGAGATGCGTGGGCGCATGGAAGTGTACCTTTTGGACCAAGGAAAGGAGTATGAGGACCCAGTTTGGATTGGTCCAATGCCTTTTTCGTCCAGAGATGGCGATCCAATCCCCCACATTGCGCCTCTTATCTTCAATGAAGAGCCAGAATACCCACTTAGGGGAGTAAGTCAGGCGTCTCGCGTCTATCCTCAGATCTCTGAGATCAATATTTTTAGAAGTTTCCGTGCAAATGCCGCCCGTAGAGACTCCCGACAGTACGTTTGCCTTGATGGTGTGCTCACAGCAGACCAAATGTCACAGATTACAGCCGGTGTAGACGGCCTTGTGATCCCTGTAGAGGAGACAAGGCTTCAGGGTCGGAGCCTAAATGACATCATGGTTCCCATTCGGAGCAATCCGATCTCCCAAAACATCGATAACTACGAGGCTTTGGCTGATGCGGACCTACAACGTGCGTCTGGAACCAGCCCAAATGCCTATGGTGCCGTCACTCAGGCAACAGCAACGGAGGTAATGAACCTTCGTGACTACACCGAAAGCGAGTTTGGTCGCCATGCGATGATTAAGGATGGCTGGATTGCACAGCTTGTCCGTATGTTTTTCCGCGCTCTTATTGCCGCCATGGAAGCACCCGATGCAGGCGGTGGGATTGAAGAGCAAAACCAAATCCTCAATGGAAAAGATGAGGAGCTTGCGCCTCAACAAGCCATGGATGAGATGGAGAAGGTTGCGGACGAGGCCGTTGAGGATGCGGAAGAAGTTATCGAGGAAGTTGAAGAGGAAGTTGAAGAGCAAGGCGGAGAGGTTGTTGGCGCAGTCGCTGAAGTCGAGGTCAAAGCGCCCATTCAACCTGACCTTGTACGAATCAAAGACGGTCTGGAAATTCTCGAAATTACGATTGAAGATCTCGACGGTGATTTCGCTGTCGAAGTAGTTGATTCACGGCGCACCCCGTTCTCAGAATCAGCGGTACGCCAGGCAATGATTACTCTTCTGGAGCCACTGCAAATGCTTTGGGAGATCGTATCCAAGGGTGGCCCCAGCGCAAAGCTTGCTCGCGCACAAATGGTAGCGCTTGTAGAGAAGTTTGATTTGCCAGGGGATATGCATCCAGATGCACTTGAGGCGGCGCTTGAATCCGAGGCGGAAGAAGCTGAGGCCGCGAAAGCGGAAGGTGAAGGACAGCCTCCTTCGCCGCAAGAACAAGCAATGCCTCCAGGTGGGCCGCCCCCCGGCATGATGCCAGAAGAGGCAGCAATGCCTCCTGGGATGCCGGTTCAGGGAGGACCACCACCGGGAGGGCCGCCTCCTCCGGCCCCACCACCAGCCTCCCAGGCTATGGCTCCTATGGCCCCTCCCACTGCCGCAGGACCACCACCGGGTCCAGGGGGCGCTCTCCCGGCTTTACCTATTTCGCCCGAACTGGCGCAACAGATCCTATCGTTGCCGCCCCAGCAGGCGCTTGAGACGATTCTGGCTGCACTAATGGAGATGGGCGCACCACCAGAGATTATTCAACTTGTTCAAGAGGCTTTGAACTATCCGCCTGAACAACAGGTTCAGTTCCTACAAGAGCTTCTTGGTCAAGCAGGCGCTGTGGGGTAACGATGCCAATCTATACATACGACTGTTCTTCGTGTAATCACGAGACTGATATTTTTTCGGGCATAAACAGCCGCCCAAAAGAAACAGAATGCGAAAAGTGTGGTGAAGTTGCTCTTCATCGAGAGATTAATTGGCGGCCACCGCCGAAGCAGAAGAACATGCACGTCCTTTACGGTGAAGGACAGCCGGTAGATGAGTTCATGAAGAAAGAGCGCTTGATGCAGTTCAAGTGCGAGAAGTGTACTCACGTTACGTTTGAATGGTTTAAAGGTAACGTTGAGGAAGTTGAGTGTGAGCTTGAGCGGTGCAGTGGAACTGCTAAGCGAATCTACAAGATGAAGCTCGACATGCACTGGGCGCGGTATCCCTACTATGACCGGGGCCTTGGTATGGTTCTAAAGTCGGAGCGGCATCGACGTGAGGTTTGCAAACAGCAAGGACTCACACCAGTCGATGGTGATTGGGATATGGACTATCACTTTAGTAAAGCCGACAAAGAGATTGATGAAGAAACAGAAGTCTACAAAGATTATGTAGACAGACTTGAAAACGACCCAGCATACAAAGATTGGCGAAAAGCGCGTGACGCGGGCCAAGTTCCTGATATGCTTCCCCTAGATTGATTTACAAGGAGATCCCAAATGCCAGTCGATCCCGTAACAGGTGAAAATCTTCCATACCCAGGCGATCCTGGTTTTGACCCAAACATGCCGATGCCCCCTGGGGCAGGAGAAATGCCTCCTCCCGGTGGGGAAGTAACGCCAGAAATGGTTTCTCAGGCTGGTCAAGAGGTGGGTCAAGCACAAATGGAACAAGTTGGAGCCTTTGCGCCACCACCAACTAAGCCTTACTCAATCAAAATTATTAAGTCATTTGCTGGAGAGCTTGACAAAACCATCGATTTTCTTGCCGGAGAGGATCTTCCGTTGCCAGAATGGACGCCTAATCCCGAGATGGTTGGAAAAGGAGACAAGTGGGACATGCCCCTTCCTCCTGAAATCTTTGCTCCAGCGGCAGCACTGTCTGAAGCTGTCCGCATGATCGACGTGGAAGGAAAGTTTGCTGATCAAAACTTTGACGCCACGACTCTTGTCGATGATTCTTCCGTTCGTTCTGCAACTGCAAAATTAAAACTGATGGCAAAGAACCAAGAACTTGCCAATATGCTCCAAGAGCCTGTTGGTATGGAAGGAGCAGGACCGGAAGGCGCTCCTATGCCTCCTGGTGCGGAAGAAGAGCTTCCAATGGATGATGAAGAAGCAGATCTCTTGATGGAGAATATGTAGCTTCATATAAGTTGTTATATTACTGAACCTTGCAAAGCGAATAAGCGCATTGCATAATCAAATCCAACAGGCACCCTTTAGCCTGTTTAGGAGAAAAAATGGCTGACACCGAACTGAGCAACCCGGTATCTAGCGCTGACGCTGGAGCACCTAACGACTCAGGGTCCGCCGTCTCTTCACCTTCTGTGGATACGACCGCCCAAGCTTCCCCGGCTGAAGCAACAGGTCATTCCGCAGCAAGTGAAAGCGGTATGGATGCTGATCGAGGTGTGACATCAGATGTAGCTAGTGGTTCTGGGACTCGGGGAGAGGTTGACGCAACAGATGGAGCCCAGGCGGCAAGTGAAGCGCCGCCCAAGGAGTTTGATCTGCTGACATCCGACCTACCCCGAGATGAAATTCTCGATCTGGACGGATTCTATAAGGGAATCAAGCCGGAGCATCTAGACAAACTCGACCCACTGTCGAAGCGCGTCATTCACAATCTCCGTCGTGATTATCACAACAAGCGTCAAAAAGATTCGCTTGCAGCGAGAGAGCTTGAGGCAAAGTACCAAGAGCGCCAAAACCAACTGAAGGCTCAAGAACGCGAGTTCGTGAATCGTCAGAAGGCGTTCTCTGAGCTTTTAGACAATCCTCAACTCAAGTCTATCCTTAGCCAGTCTAAGGACAACCTTCCAGATATCAACACCCCGGAAGGACTTGAGGCGCGTATTGAGCGTGCCGCTGCTGAAAAGCTGCAATCACTGATCAACCCGGTGCATGAAATCACCCAGCGGGAGTCTAAGAAGGCTGCCTTGAGCGATTTCGTCGCAAGCCATCCTGAAATGAAGGATAAGGCTTTCCAGAAGGAAATGGCAGATGTCATCCGCGACCGCCAGAAGATGGGTTACTCGATCAGCACGCCAGACGCATATGAGTTGGTGAAGTCACGTCGTGGAGCTATTGCTGAAGAACGAACTCGTCAGAGGGATCGCCAAGCCAGAGCCGCAGCGGCCCGTCAAATCGGTCGTGGCA
>CEUX01041369.1_pt1 | contig 12288 bp, 25 predicted proteins | sample 531361 | NCBI WGS metagenome assembly CEUX01 (sample SAMEA2622736, study PRJEB7988) | marine metagenome | isolation source: saline water (ENVO:00002010), including
ATTTGCCACTATGATTAGTCATTAGCTTATTTAAAGCAACGTATCTACAAGCATCTAATATATGATCTTGTTGGTTAGTAGCAGGTTTATTTATTATGTGTCCGTTTTTATCCGTGAGCCATTTGTAGTATTTGAACTCATTTAAAGCATTTGTACTATTCTTAGTTATATGTAGTTTAAAACGCCTTAAAACATCTATTCCCATATTAATAGAATCAGCACCTTTCTTAGCCCCTTTAATATTAAAGCCTTGTCTGTATAGCTCCTCTATTGACTTAGGTTCTGCTGAATCAGCAATAATTTCTATTTGTCTTGTGATATTTAATTCCCTTAACTTTTCTGCTATATCTTGGTTTGTTAATCCTTTACTATATATTAGTTCATTAATGTATAAATCATCATTTAATTTAAACACCTCCACTATTGCCGTAGGATCGTTAGAATAGCCAAAGTCCATTCCTATTGCTGTTAGCTGTGCTTCAGTAGGTATGTTATTACAAATCTCAAATTGCCTGAATATAGTTTCAGTAGGTTGAGCCATATCTCCAAGTCCATATATCTTCCAATAGTTACTATCTAAATCTCTTAATCTTTCTATTTCCTTAATTGTTTCTTCAGGCAAAAAGGGATTGTCCAAATAGGTAGATTTAATGAAAGTACAATCTTCTCTATTCATTACATTGTCATATATCCAACTATATGGATCACTAGGATTAAAGTCTAAATAAATATTCTCTGTTGTTCTTAATGTGAGCTGAATCCAGTCTTCAAAACTAAACTCATTTGCTTCATTAAGCCATAATACATTTCTCTTTCTTCCACGAATCTTTTGAGGCATATCAACCGAGATGAATTCTATTTCATTATTATTTAATTTGTAAGTAAGTTCAGATTTATTATGTTTGTCGGGATTATATAGATTGTGTTCTTCTAAGATATTAAAAAAGTCTTTGTAGGCAGTACCTTTAAGAGCAGGCAAAGTCTTTCTACAAATAGTATATACCTTTCCTTGTTCCTGTAGAGCTTTCAGGATTATTAGCTGTGCTAAAGAATAAGTCTTACTGCTTCTAGTACCACCTTGATTTACTACTATTCTTGTGGTCGCATTAAGATTCTTCTGAAGAACTACTGTTCCCTGTAGGTTTAACGATTTCAATTTCTATTTTATTTATTTGTTCATCCTTGCTAGTTAAATCTAATTGTTGTCTTTCTATATAACCCCTGCTCTTTCCTTGTGTTTTTAAATAAAATAAAAGCTCAGGTGTTGCTCCTGTTCTAATCTTTTCTATCAACTTTGCTTCTGCCATATCCAAGTACTGCTCTTTAATATCTTGCAATACTTCTTTTAATTCTGGGTATTTTTCTAAATAGTTGTATATTGTTTTTCTAGTACAATTTAACTGCCTACTAGCTACAGATACAAAGCCACCTGAATTCTCTATTGCTTTCTTAATTGTTTCTCTTGTAAATTTATTTTTGTTTGCCATATTGTTTTTTTTAGTGTGTATAATATTGTGTAATTATTTATAGCTTTCAATCGGTATATTTAAAGCCTCTATTATAGCAAACTCAAACACCTTTGATTCGTTGCTATATCCATTTATGTTTTTCATTCTATCTTTTAATTCTAGCCATCTTTTATAAGTTTCATCTGTTATCTTTAAAGTTATAGTTTTATTAAACTCTGTATCACTTAAAGTATCTATTTGTTCTGTGTCATATTGATTCCAATCGAAATCTGTTAATGTTTTAAAGTTTTCTAATTCTTGTTTACTATAAGGCATAGTTAATTCAAGGTCATCAAATACCGCAGAAATTTCTTTAATTCTTTCTGCAAGAACAATGCTATCAGTTTCAAATTTAGTTTCGTTTGTTTCTATTGCTATTCTCATTGCCTGTGCTTGACTTATTTTACCTAAGTTGTAGGAATATGCTTTTTCTATGTTTAAAGTCTTTAAAACGGACAGTCTATGATTACCATTCACTACTTCAAAAAAACCTGTTTTCAATTCTCTAATAATAATATTTTCTATTTGTCCGTTTCTTTTTATATTCTCTTTTAGTTTTTCTTGTTTTTCTGGATCTTCTGTTTTGTAGTTCCAGTCCGCTTTAACTAATTTTTCTACAGGAATTTCTATGAATCCCAATTTATTCCCCTTTTTTTCCATAATTTTGTTATATAAGTTTCTAATTTCAACCACTCTTTAATTGATTGTACAAGCCTTAGTCTCCACATACCTTTTACCTTTCCTGTGTATTCTATTGTTTTATATGTGGCTTTGTTTTTTTCTGATGTTGGCAGTGAAATCATTTCACCGTTTTTAAATTCATAATAAGTACCCCGTCTTGATGCCTCTATCCAACTAGTGCTATCTACCGAATACCAAGGATACCTTTTTAATATCTCAACACCTGTCATTCCAAACCCGTGAACTTTACATTTGTTTTTTATTATTTTAAAACATTGGTCCAAATGGCTCTTTAAAATATCCTTTCTGCTAGCAAGCGGAACGAGTCCACCTAAGCAAATATATTCATATTTATTAGAAAGTGTCTCTAATCGCTTAAAATCGCCCCTAAAATGGAAAACAGGTAGTGGTTTTAATCCCTGCTTTTCCATATACTCCAAATTATCTTGTGTTCCCTGCTCATCTCCTATAACATCCAGTTGAGCATAAGCGGTAATGTGTTTGTTGTATTTCTTAATAAAATCACAATACTCGTCAATGTTTATTTCTGCCCCCTGTGTAAAGGCGGAAAACCCTCCGCTATCAATAAAGATTTTTCTTTTTCTTTTAAATAAATCTTCTGCTTTGCTCTTTGGAATACTATAATAAGAAAATAATTCTTTTGTGGTTTTCATATCCTCTAGAACTTTATTAAATGCTTCTGCCCCCGCAAAGTATAAATTCATATCTGCATTTTTTGTTAATATATCGTTATACGATATTAGTTGGTTTAATGCTCCACCTAACACCATACTTGATTCCTTGTATTTTTGATTACCTACATTTCCCGCTAAATATAGAATCATAACCAACCATTCTCTTTCGCTTGGTAATACCCCTTTGCTCGTAACTCACTTGCTGGGTTGTCTAAATTTCCCCGTCCCCATTCATTCAATGTTTCGCATCCATTATAATCAGTCATTGTATCGTTAATAATAACGTCTAAGCAATTTAAATCTTTTGCCAATTTCCAAGTTTGCGCTTTGTCTAAATACATAAGTGGTGTATGTATTGTTATATCAGTATCAAGTGCTAAAGTCATTGTTACTGAAAGACTGTTAATAAATCTTTGTCTACAATCTGGGTAGCCACTGTAATCTGTTTCGCAAGTTCCTGTAACTATATCTGTGATTCCTTTATTAAAACCATAAGCAGTAGCAATAGTTAAAAACACAGCATTTCTTGCAGGCACAAAACTTGCAGGTAAATGTTCCAAGTCTTTATGATTTGAATTAATATCTTCATCGTGATTTGTTAAAGCTGAATTACCTAGCAATCCTTTTATGTTTATTAATTCATAAGGCACTCCTACGTCTTTACATATTTTTTTAGCACATTCTATTTCTTTTAAATGTTTTTGTCCGTAATCAAATCCTATTGCATATACGTCTTTAAAATTTTTTAACGCCCAATATAAACAGGTGGTACTATCCTGTCCACCCGAAAGTAATACTAATGCTTTTTTCATAATTCTATTAATTTAAAAAATTCATCTTTTTGTTCTTTATTTTCAAACACCCCCCTTAATGCAGATGTTGTTGTAAATGTATTATGTTTTTTAACACCTCTCATCTCCATACACATATGTTTAGCTTTTATAACACAACCCACTCCTAAAGGCTCTAACTCTTTCATAAGAAAGTCCACCACTTGATTTGTTATTCTTTCTTGATTCTGTAATCTTCTACTATAAGTTTCTAAAGTTCTTGCTAATTTACTTAAGCCAATAATCTTTTTGTTTGGAATATATGCTATGTGTCCTGTGCCGAAGAATGGAGCTAAGTGATGTTCACAAACAGAATGAAAAGGGATATTCGTTTGCACAATCATTTGGTCATAACCCTCTGCAGAAAAAGTAGTGGGCTTCCAATTGGGAGGACTTAGAAATTCATTCCAGAATTTAATATATCTTTTTGGTGTGTCTTTTAGTCCTTCCCTGTTAGCATCTTGTCCAAAGTATTCTAAAAGTCTTACCACATTTTCTTCTACTTCTTTTTCGCCAGACTCCTCCCATGGAAATTCTAACCACTTTCCTTTGTATTCTTTTTCTCTTTTATCAAATAAAAAACAAAAATCTTTATCAGGGTATTTAGCTTTCCATTTTCTGTAAGTCGTTCCGCTATCATAAAGGTCGTCTACAATTATATTTGCTTCTTCAGGGGTATCAACAGCAAATCCACTAACACCTGAAATAAATTGTCCTCCCCTTGGAATACCATATATGTTTAAAGTATCGTGTTTTTTAAATAAATCTTCAATTAATAAATCTAACTTCTTGTATATCTCTACCCAAGATAGTTTTAAACTCCTGTTGTTTTGTTCCATAATATAATTTGTAATCTAGTTGAAAAGTTAAATGAATATTTTAAACAATAATCTAACACCCTGTCTTGATTTTCTTTTAATTCTTTTTGATCCTCAGCACTAGGCATTAAATATATTTTATGTGTATGTAGATTAAGTTTGTTTTGTAGCTCTATTACTTCTGCTAAATCTTTCTCCCTACTTATAACAAATTTAAATATTGATTTTGATGAGTTATTAAAAAATGTTAATACCTCCTTTTTAATTCTTTTTTCTTTCAATTCTCCACTGTTTGATAATTTAGGGCTACAATTAATTAAATCAATATAATTATAAATCAACTTAGGTATTAATGTTCCATTTGTTTCTATTTCAATAAATGGTTTAAAGCCTAATCTTGCTATTAATTTATCAAAAAAATCTTTTAACATTTTTTGTTGTAACACAGGCTCACCCCCTGTAATTATTAGATGTGTTCCTTCGCTTAATTTTAATCCATATAAATCTACAACTTCTTCTACGAAATCATCTGTTTTCCATTTTTTTCCCTTTCGCCACACCTCTATACTATCACACCGCCAAGTTGCTCCATTATGTAGTTTGAAATCTTTTTCAGTTCCTCTACCACCACACATTAAATTGCACGCTGTTAATCTAATAAATACGGAGGGCACACCCATTGTTTTACCCTCTCCCTGTATTGAATAAAAATATTCACTAACTATTAGGTTCATATATAACTATACTTGATTTTGTTTCTTGTAATACTATTTTTGTTATTGGTAATTCTTTTAATCCATTATAAATATATTCCGCTAAATGCTCTGCACTTGTAACTTTATTAAATTTTGTAAGCTTTAAGCTTGTTTTTTCTTGCACAACAAATAGTTCTAAATATTTTAATAATGGATCGTTTTTATTTATTAATAAAGAATGGTCTAATTTTTTTATAAATGGATCTACCACATCATCTATTTCGCTGAACAATTTAGTTATTCCTAGTTTTTTGTCATAAGGAAAGGTAAAATAAATATCTACATAATATGTATGTCCGTGTAAATTAGCACATTTGTCTTTTAAATTCTCATTTCTATGTCCTGCGTAAAAATGATACTTTTTATTTATTGTGAAATTGCTCATTATATTGTTTACATTTTAAATTAAATTCTTTATCCATTTCAGCTTTTATGTGACAGCTTCTACATAACGCAATTAAGTTTTCAATAAAATCTTTTTTCTTACTACCACCCATTCCTCTGGCTTTAATGTGATGAATATCTACTGCAATATTATTACACATAGAACAAACTATTATATCGTCTTTACAATAATCGTGGTAGTCCATATATATTTTTACATACTTCTTCATACCTTGCAAGATTTTTCATATACTTTTTTTAGATTATTCATTATTTGTTTATTACAAGGACTACAGCTTTTCCATTGAGGGTCTACACCAAATACTCCTTTGTATAAAGCTGATACTATTCCCCTTTCAGCAGGTGTAAGCATACCCTTTTTATCTACAGTAGGAACTACTTCATCATAAATCTTTATTTCATCTTCTGTGAATTGTCTAATATTTTTAAAGTTTGGAAACATTTGATTTAGTTTTTTTCTTCGTTCTTCACAACCACAATCATCTCCTAATACTGCTTTAGCCACTTTATCTATTCCTGTAGCCTTTGTAATCTTTGCTATTGTATCTCCAAGTCCTTTGTTTTTATCTCCCATATTTTAAATATTTAAATGTTATATAACTAATTACTGGTAGTGTTAATATTAGTATAAATATATTTATATGACTTTCTCCACAAAAGCCGAATAAGTGTTTTAAAAATTCAATCATTTAATCTTTCTTTTAAATAGTTTTTTACAATTCTTACTGATTTTCCCAAAGTGTTCCTATTAATCTTTGTGGCCATCTGCATAGTAGTTAAGCTAAAGCCATTCAGGTAATATATTTTAAATATTTGTACATCGAACCAATTTAGATTCTTACATTTATTATCTATCCAATTCAGCTTTCTTTCCATTTCTTTTAGCTCATCCCAATTCTCTATACCAATACCAACTCTTTTATTAAATATATAATTTTCTTTATATTGTTTTCTTAGTTTATAATGTCTTTTATATTTAGCATAAAAAGGTGAAGTTGAAGAATGGTACTGATTAATCATAATTCTTACGATATAATACAGCAATTCCCCCCTTTGAATTAAACCATTAATCAACTCCTCCTCTTTGCTATACAGCTCTAATATTACCTCGTGCAACAAATCCTCATAGTCAGGGTATTTATCAGATGTTAATTTCCTACTAATCTCATTTAGCTTGACATATTTTTTGTTTATATATATGTTTAGACTTAACACAATTTAGGTACACCAAGTTCTAGTAATTGTTCATATTCCCACAACCCAAGCCTACTTCCTTCTATTTTTACATTTGTATCATATTTAGAGTATAACTCTTTTTCTTTTTTATATATATATTTATTATAATCTACACCCTCAAAATCTGTTTCTAAATCTCTAAGTATAAATGTTTCCCCTTTTTTACCATCATCCACAAAGAATATAAAACAATGTGTAAATATTGTATGACTTGGTTTTCGTATGTTTTTATAAAATCTAAATGGTCTCATTTTTATAATCTTTTACTACATCTATAACTTGATCCAAAGTGTAACATATTACAGCTTTATATCCACGTATATTAAGTTTAGCAATCCATTCTTTTTGTTCTTTAGATGGTTTGTTATATCCAACTTTTAATTCTATCATTAATCCGTTGTATTTTTTTGATGGCTCAAATATTAATATATCAGGTACACCTTTTTTATAATGTCTTTTTACTATTGCTTTTTGTTTATAATTATTAGACCCTAAAAATATTCCACCCAAAGTACAAGTGTATAAAACTTTTATTGTATCTAAATAAGTGATTACAGAATTTTGTAAATCTATTTCTTTCATTTCCTATTGTCTATAAATATTGTTAGTTGTATAAAAAGTAAATAAATTCTAATCTCAAAATATGGATGAACTTTATCTGGTTCATAATGACTTACTCCAAGCATTAATCCGTTCCATATTATAGAAATTATGACATTCATCTTTTAATCCATTTAATTTTTCCATCATAATGATTTACCTTCTTTTCATAACCTAAGCTCTCTAAATGCTTGTAATAGCTTCTAAGGGCTGTTTGATCTTGCTCTAACCTTTTGGCGAAATGTATATCGTAATAGTCTGGAAATTTAGGCTCTGTAGTTTTAGTTGTTTTTTCAAACTTAGTATTGTTTCTACACCATCTTTTATACCTTAAAGAAGTGTTCCAAGTTTTTTCTAGCTCCCATCTCATCTTTCCTTTATTATTTTCTTCAGTCCAGTAGTCTAAAAAGTCTTCTATAAATTCTTTAGGTTCTAGTTTTTTAATATCATCTAAAAACTTATCCTTTGGGGATATACTATTATTATTCTTTAATATTATTTTTTTATTATTATTAATAGTTCTTAAATTTTTTGAAATCTTGTTATTAAAATTCTCACAATCTAGTATTGAAGTTTTTTGAATACTAGAGTTTAAGTTTTTTAATATCTGAGATTCATCTATTTTAAAGTATAATTTAGCTGGAACGCCCTTTCGTACCACTTTTAGTATGCCCCATTTTGTAAGTGTAGCAATTGCTTGTTTAATTTGATAGTAAGAAAGAGTCGTTACACAGCTTATGTTTTCCGTAGTACAAAAGAACATACCATCCTTTAATTTATCCTGTTCTTTAAAGTAATTCTGTTGTTGATATAAGTGAGATAACACAACATTAGCATCTATTCCAAAGGCAACTAAAAGAGATTTATTCAAGATAAGAAAAGGAGTAGATGCTAGTGTTGATTTTTTCATTGTGTGTTAAATATATAATATTTCTTATATAATTATTAAGTATATTATACGTTAGTTATAAACATAGTATTGTTAAAAAGGTACTTCAACAGGTATTTTCTTGCTCAAAACCCATTGTTCAAATTCTTCTGCCGTTCCTAAAACTTGTGCTGTAGTACAGCTAGATCCTGAATGAAAGTCTACTGCGGCTTTTAACATACTTTGTCGGATGATATACTTTTGTTTATCATCATTATTAGTATAATTAGTAGTAAAGCCACCACCTTCAGGAATAATTTTAACAGACCCTTTCTCATTCCTAGAGTAGTTATATTCTTTACCTACTTCTAGTCTATGATTATCACTTTTTTTAAAGATAGTTCCCGTAGTACCATCTTCGAACTCTACATCAAACTTATAAAAGTCTTTCCAATTACCATTTGCTTGAATATTTGCTAATTTTGATTTATTCATTTTATTTTAGTATTTAATTAATAATTCGTTAATATCCACGTTTAGTATATTACACAGCTCTAACAACTCAGAGACCTTAAAGGTTCCTGGGTTATCAATCTTGTTTAATATACTTGGATAGGAAAGATCCATTCTATCAGCAAGTTCTACCTTTCTGATTTTATTTCTAACCATTAGCCTGTATATAGACTCTTTAATGTCTTGACTGGTATTTAATACTTTATATTTCATTGTCTTTCTTTTTTATTAATGAGTTTATTAGGTCATAGTATTTATTATACATCTTAGTATAAGTAACCTTTACGGCAGGTCGCATAACATAACCTCTAAATTCGTGATAGTTATTTTTATATAGAGTTTCGTGTTCATCTCCATATATTCTTTTACATTCTTCCATGGCTAAATGTTCAGCAATTTCTTTTAAGCTAGTGTTTACCATAATAATTTCTTTTTATAAATATATATATAATTTAACATAACTGTTTATTTTTTAATAATTAAAGTTAGCGTAATCTACATCACTTTCAATTAGAAAATATCTTTTAAATCGTTTCTTTTGACCATACAAATTAGCTCTATTTTCCCATTTATCAAGTATAGTATATCCATCTTCTTTAAGGTTTCTAACAACACCCTGCAGATCAATTATGAATAGCTTAGTAACACATTCTAAAGAGGTAATACTTTCATTCTCTTTGAGGTATTTTAATAATGTTTCTTTTTGTGTCATAATTTTATTTATTTAATAATTCATTTATCTCATCTTCATAATCAAAAAAACTTGCCTCACAATTTTCGCTTGCTAATAAACTAGCTAACATTTCAGAATTTAAATCACAAGTTTTATATCCACATTCATTGGCTATATTAAGGCTTTCAGTTAATGAAGGATCGTGTTCTTGTAAATATTTTATTGCCTTATGGTAGTATATTATATCTATATAAAAGGCACCATCCTCTCTTAATATATCTCTTAAATCATCAAAATCTTCCATATCATCTAAATCATCTTCTGTTAAGTGATCCATAATATCAAACTCTAGGTGTGTTGATATTTTTTCAAAATATTCTATAATTTCCTGTTTATTTCTCATTTTTATTCTCATTTAATTTATTAATATAATCGTTTAACTTTTCTTTCATATAAGGTATATTTAATGTTTGTAATAACTGATAAGTACAAACTTCTATTACTATTTCATTACCACTAGCATCAATGCCTCCTATATATGTTATCTGACCATCACAGCTAAATGTATGTAGCTCTGCTGTTTCTATATAATTTACTGCCATTATTCTTTAGATTTTAAATAATCCTCGTATTCTCTCATCACTTCTTCGTGGTCAATATCTTCGTCATAAGCTCCTTGTATAATATCCTCATAAAAAGAAGTACCTATTATTTTAATCTGATTATGAGGCTTTGTGTATAAAACACTCATCATATCATCAAACTCTTTTTTAGTGCCTGTAAAAATAGAACTCTCATAACTACTACTAGGTAAATCACTAAAATTATCTCCTGTAATATGATCTCTTGCAACCTCAATAACTCTACCTACATACTCAATATAATCTATTCTCCATTTTGCCCTTATAGTATTATAGTATTCAGGCTTACTTAACTCCTGTGAACGAGCTGACCTTTTTCTATAATCCTCCATATACTTGTCAAACTCACTAATACTATCTCTTTCCTTTTGTAATTGCTTTAATTCATTAATAGAATTATTTAACATTTTATTTATATTTTTCATATATTTTATTTTTTAAAAATTTATATATATTTTTTGCAAAAATTTGATGCTTCATATTTTATCCCATTTTGAATTTTTATTTGATAAAAAATATTAAAAAATGCTCTGTAGACTTTTCCTGCATATTCTAAATATTCGCTATTAGGATTTTTCCATTTCATCTCCCCCCCATTCATTCTGTGTGTGTTTACTAAACGGATTTCATATCCATTTAATAATTTATCTACAATTTTTTGTTGTGCTGGTGTAAATTTTACTCCTTTGATCGCTTGTTTAAATTCTTCTATTTTATTCATTTGTTTAAATTTTATAATTATACAGCCAATATAATAATAATTTTATAAACCACAAAATAATTTAATAAATATTAATGTTTTTTTATACTTATAGATAAGAATATTATAATTTCATAAGTAAATTAATTGGAAGTTTTCCGTTATTTAATACGACACCGCATCCTATTGCTGGTTTTTTTCCGTATTTAGCATAAGCCATTGCATAAGTTTCGTGATTTATCCCACATCCGATTTGCATTCCAAAGATTCTAAAATTCATTCCTACATAGTGTTCGCAATATGCCTGGGTGTGTAAATGACCTTGTACTGTGTTCATCATATCATTTTTCGCCTTTGTACGTGCTGTTCCTCCTTCTCCGTGTAAATACTGAACACCATCTTTTTCGTATCGTTCTACAAAATTCCAATTAGGTACTTCTAAAACATCTTTATAACTTTTGATCCATCTACTAGGTATTAAGCTTGTTTGTGCTTTACGCATTATCATACGATCGTGATTTCCTATAATAACAGTGGCTTTAGGAAACTCTTTATACCATCTTGAAATTCTTTGTATAGCTAGTTCTAATTCTTGTTTACCTGAATACTCAGCATCTATATTTACCTCGTGAAAACTGCTGTAATGGTTATCAATAATATCACCAATCATCACAACTTCTGTACACTTAAATTCTTCATATTTAGCTACACAGAAATCTAAATACGAATCTAAACAAAAAGGTTCGTGTAAATCTCCAATGACAAGAACATTATTAACAACACCCCCCTTAGAGACTCGAACTTCTTTGATTAGGTCGTGTTCTGCTTTAGTTAATCTAAGTCTATAATCTTTTTTAATAATTTATTTTTTAAGTTTCTCAACTGACCTACCACCGAAGTATGCCCCAATGATAGTTATGAGGACTAGCTGAAGTAAATCAGTCCATTTTTCCTCTACCTGAAATTTAATGCTACCGCTATCTATAAATACAAGAAGCATGGTACAGGCAATAGTAAAAACCAATACAAGAGGTCGCACATTTTTTGATAGCCAGCTATCGCTATTCATATCCGCTTTCCACCTTTCGCTAACATTCTTCTCTACTTCTACCTGATGGCTTACCATTAATTCTTTTATCTTTCTTTTGGCTTCTAATTTTTCTTCTTTAGATGTGCTTAGATTGTCTAGTACGCCACCTACAGATTCTACTAGCTTTCCTGCTCCATCTCCAAAAATTGTTTTTAGTATTTTCATAATCCTTTTTCTATTTTATGATATTTATATTTTGTTCTTCCGTTTTCTTTATAAGCTTCAAGTAAACTCTTTCTATTATGCTCGTGATTATAACTAATATGAATCCAAGA
>CEUX01063283.1_pt1 | contig 12281 bp, 9 predicted proteins | sample 531361 | NCBI WGS metagenome assembly CEUX01 (sample SAMEA2622736, study PRJEB7988) | marine metagenome | isolation source: saline water (ENVO:00002010), including
GGTTATAATGAAGATGAAATGCACGAAGTTATTAAACTTAAATTTAAGATTGAGTCTACAAAAGACCTTACTAAAGAAGAGTTTAGCGATCTTTTAGATAGAGTTATAAGATTTTCTGCAACGCTAGGTTTTGTTGTTAAAGACCCTAGAAGATCGTAACTACCAAGTTTCTACAATACTCATATTTACGCTATATACATTGTGAGCTACTTGCGTAGTTGAAAATGCGTTTTGGTCAAGCCTACATATTGCATATTCTTCTGTATTTTTATCAGGCTGGAATATAAAACTTAAAGCTCCTCCTAAAGTTAAGTCAAATATTTGCTGCACTTCGTTAGTTGCGTAAAATTCTGTAGGATTTTCTATGTTATTTTGCTCTCCAAAAGAACTTTGTTTAGTTGGATCAAAAAACATATTGTCGCTAGATATATATGAAAATTTTAATTCCCATTTTCTTCTGCCATTTTTTCCAATTCTTCCTTTGCTAACAGATTGAGTTAAAGACCAAGGTTGGCCATTTACCCAATCAGGGCATCCTAAATTATTTATTTGAACATAATCTGAACCACCTAAACTTCTTTGCGTTTTTATTCCATCATATTCTACAGACTTTGTTAGATCTATATCAGGAGCGTTTGGCATTTCTATTTTACGGCCAAAAGCTATTGCCCCTAAATCAAATTGTAATTCTCCTCCAGCAGCATCGGTATCTTCTCCAAAATGTACATCGGCAACAAGACAAGAATAATTATTTAAATTTGAAAAAACTAAATCATCATTTACTGAAGACTCAAATATTGTAAATCCATCATATTCAATCATTCTTCCTGAATCTTCTGTCCAATAATTATAAAGATCTCCATTTGGAGTCCAATATATAAAATTTATCCAAATATCGTCTGCGCCAATATTTTTGGCTTGACTGTATATATTGTGATTTATTAACCCTCCCCAATTCGCAGTCTGTAATAATTTTGCCCATTCTAAAGAATACTCACTTGAAACATCAGGATTCCAAAAGGCTAATCTAAAATTAAAAAAATTAGCATTTTGACAAATATAATTGGTTGATTTTGCATAATCAAAATTCCATACATTCATATTTTTATCGCCATATATTCTGTCACCGTTCGCATCAAGCTCATAAATTCCGTTTGTGTTGTTGGTATTAAAATCTGTTAGGTTTCTAAAAAATCCCTTGGCTTTAGCAAGTTGTGTATAATCTATGTAAAAAACTGGTGTTCCAACTGATTGATTTGCCATTATCTTTTTCCTTTATTCATAATTTTATTTAATAATTTAGATTTTATTTTTGGAGATAATTGTTTTTTATCTTCACTCATAAAAATTCCTCTAGAGTCAAATATAATTTTGCCTTCATATTTTTCACCATTTAAAGTAAAGTTTCCTATATCGCTATTTAAATTATTGTTTATTATATAAGATCCTGTTGATTTTAAACGGTTAAATTTCATTGCGTCTTTAGAAGAGTTTGGATCTAAAGAAGCTCCAAAATGATCATAGTCTTCCCAATTAGAAGTCATTTTTGCATACCCTCGTGCATTTGACATTTTGTTCCAAATATGAGAATTTTTATTAATTGTGCTGTACGAAATTCCTTCTTTTGAATAAACTTTTACTGTTAATGCATCAAAATAACCTAAATAGCTTAATATAGTTTTAGGCATTTCTCTATTTTGAAAATTTATTATTAAAATTCTATGATTTTTTTCAACTATAAAAAACCCATTAGGCAATTCAGAAACTCCTTCTATTAAACCTTTGTAAGTTATATCAACTGCTAAAGGCTTTTGCTCTGACTCTAAAATCATTTTGCCGTTTTGATAATAAAAAGTGCTTTCAAACCTATTTTTCATATTTTATCCTACTGTTATTCATTAACTATATTTTGAACAATTGCGACAATATCTAGTACATTAATAAATCCATCTTGGTTAAAATCACCGTTTGACACATCACTTTCATTTCCACCAACAACCATTAAAGTTAGCGTAACAAGATCAAGAATATTAACAAATCCATCAAAATTAACATCTCCTAATTCATACACAATTACATCAGTATCTTCAGTATCTTCAGTATCTTCAGTATCTTCAGCATCAATTATTACATTTTCTATATTATATAAAAAATTATAAGTAGGTTCTTCTTCTATAAAATTTTCATCGTAAGCATGTTGTTGCAATAATTTAAGTTGTACTGAATCCGAAGATTTTACAAGCTCTGTAACTACAAAATATTGTGTTACTATTTGCCCATTTATAAGATTAGGTTGTGTGTAATCTAATCCAAATATTTGAACGCCTTGCACTAGATCTGAAAATTCAACCATATCTCCACATTCTAAATCTAAATAAGTATGAGGAAGAGTAACTTCAAAAACATTGTGCCTATTTTTATAATACGAAAGCAATTGATTTCTTAATTTTACGGCAGTATCACTATTTTTAATAAATTTTGATTCAAAATCTAAATAATGATTTTCAACATTTTTTACATTATACATTTGCATATATTGCTCTAAATTTGCTGGAACTGCGCCTCCTCCATCTAAATTTGTTGATTTTTGATAAGAATCTAAACCTTCATCATAATCATAAGATACTCTAACTTTTAAAAACAATTTTTCTTTAGGAGTTTTTGTAATTTTAAAATCTATAATATCGGAAGAATTAATAATTTTATTAGCGCCATCTTGAACGCTTCTAAACAAGTTAATATAGCCAAATGTTCCGTCATATCTCATTCTTGCACAAAACATAGTGCTTTTACAAAAATCTTCTAAAAATTCAACAGGATCAGTTTCTTTTGATATAGTAAAATCAAATTCCCAATTTTCGTGATTTTCTCTAGCAGCCGTTATTGAAGCCTCGTCTTTTTCAGGTAAAGAATAGCTAAATTCTTTATCAATTAAATGCATTAATGTGTCTGCTGGATTTTTAATTAACCAATCATCACTTATATTGTTTAAATTTAAAAGTTTTCCAGTATATACTCCTCGTACCCAAATTATGGGATTTCCTGCTTCATCTACACCGTCTGATTCTGCGCCTGCAAGCTCCCAATCATCAATTCTGCCTTTTACATGAGCATAATATTCTTGTTGAGATACATTTCCAACTATAAATCTTTGTTGTATTTCTGCTCTATGTATTTGTGTTATAATTCCTCCATCTATATTTTGAGGTATTGTGGGGTTTTCATATTCTCCGTTAATTGGGTCATCATCAGAAAAATCTGTTTTTTTAGGGTCTTGGCCTATATGATATGTTAAAGAAACATTGTTTACAGAATTTACATTTTGCATCCATGTGTCTTCTTGATCGTCATCATCGCTTTCTGGCTCAAAAAAATCGCACCTACTCTTAATAGTATAAAAATCATTAGGGTCGGTTTCTAAATCAGTAGATGTTGCTAAAGTTCCCATTGAATACATTGTATTGCCATTTTCATCAACTGGTTGATCTTCAGGATGTCCTGTTCTAAATTTATATGTTACTGTTGGTTCTTGATTTTCATCTATGTTTGTTGTGTCTAAATTTGCATTTATTTTTTTAACTTCTATTACATTATTTTTGCCTTCTATGTTTTTAAAAGCATCACACTCAACTAAAAAATCTACATTATAACTATTATCATCTGTAGTTGTATCTATAAATCTTAAATATAATTCTGTAGTCATATTTAATACAAATCTAGCATAGTTAGAGCCTTGAATAACATCGTTTCCACTAATAGAATTAAAAGTTAAATCAAGCTTTACAGCCTTTTTTTGTCCTTGCGTATAGGCAATTGGAACATAATTTCCACCACGAAAAGCATCTACTCCTTTATATTCAACTCTAGGATGTATATATATTCGGTTGCCAGTATGATAGTAGTGAAGTCTTCCATATATTGGGCCAAAATCAGATCCAAAATCTTGATGTATTCCTATAAACCATCCAATTGCATAATTGCTTTTAGCTTCATCAGGATGGCTTACAACATTGTATTTTTTTAATTTTGTTAAATCTTTTCCCTCATTTAACCAATTAGAAAAAGGAATTAAATTTTCATTCCTCCAATTTTCCAAATCTTCTATATAATCAGGAAACTGTTGTTCAAAAATACTAGGAGCTAAATCCCAGTTTACAGAATAGTTTGTTAGTCCTGCATCTTGCCCTCGATTTGTCAAAACTTGGTTATTATCAAATACTGCAAGAGCTTCAAGAAGGGGATTTAAATATGCATATAGCGAATCTTGAGCTATTTGATAATAATAATTACCCCCACTAGAGTCGCCTTGATGCGTAAGTATTGATGTTTTAGGCTTGCAATATCCCAAAATTGGAAGACATCCATATACCCATGTGCCTAAAGGCAATCCTGTTTCTATATATTCATCATCCGTAACTCTTCTTCCAAACAAAAGTTTTCTTAATGTAGGCTGTTCTTCCCAATCTCCATTTTCATCTTTTAGCCAATCCATCAAACCTATTGTTGTAGAAATATTTTGCTCTCCTCCAATTTGCCTTATATATGGCTTTTGAGTTCCATCGCTGCTTGTCCAAGTTCCTCCTAATTGCAATGTTTGTTGAGCAATAGTAGCCGAATCTTGCCCATCAAACCCTTCTCTAAATTCGATAGCAGGAGCAGTTGGTGTTGGGTCTTCATTATATTGAAACCATTGGTTTTCTCCGTGAGTAAATTTGCTTGCGTAAAAATTTTGTAAAGCTTGTTGCTCTGCGTTATAATCAATAGGGTTATCAAATAAAAATCTCCATGTTTGGTTTAATAATTGATGCTCGTTGTCAGAGCCGTCTATTGAAATTCTTTTAAATCTAACTCCCATAGCTCTGTAGTAACCTTGACCTAAAGGACTTGCAGCATTTCCAAAAGAGCTGTCATTATCAATAGATTGGTATAAAGATGCATGTGTTGGAGATTTCAATTGAACTGGCCCAATACCTCCATCAACTAACCCTCGTGAAGGGTAAATGCGAGCAGTATAAGTAGTATTCCATACGCTACCATCTGGAAATTCAGACGAAACCCTATAGTCGTACTCACTCCCAGCAGAAACCCAACAATATATATATTTAGCAGACCAATCGGTAGGGGAAGGAAGATTAAAAAACCTTTTTAATTCATTTGGGTCTTCTGGTAAATTTTTATATAATTCATAAGCCCCTGGTGTTTCAGTTGCCTCATATTCTGTAGAAAGATGCAAAGCTCTATTTAATACATGAAAAGATCCTGAATCCCAATAACCATCAACACCATTAATATTTGAATTCCACCAATTAGATTCCCAATATCTTCTAACGAACCTGCTAATTAATTGATTTTCATAATAACCAGCAAAAGCTAGACCATCATCGTCAGGGGTTGGAAAAAAGAACTCTCCTCCTCCTGAAGAAACCCCATATCCGTTTAAATGACCTTGGTATTCTATTTCTTGAATATCCCCACTACCATCACTAACATTTCCATATTTTAATATTTCATCTGTAGATGTAGCTCTTACTCCAGTAGCAGGCCTTGATGCATCTATTTGAAATTGATCCCTAGCTTGAATATTTAAAGGCATTCCATTTGTAAATGCGTGGTCAGATATTTTTTTCTCTAAAACAATTTGTTGATCAGTTATTTCGTACTGATCTAGCCCAATATACCTACTGTAATTGTACCCATTTATAATCAAATCTTCAGGCACATCTTGAAATACTCTTGGCACATCTAAATACATTCCATCTCTTAAAATTTTTAAAGTGCTTTCTGTGTTTTGAAATCCTAATACATTTATATCGCTATTTTGATAATTAGCGTCAAGAAATATTTTAGATATAAGATTATTTATTTGCGGCCTTGAAAATAAAAGCCTTGATCTTTCATTTTCTCCATACACTACAGGATAATAAAGCCATTTGTTAGTATCTATTGTTTCTGCGTCAGCATTTAAAGTCCTTCTTTTTGGAAAGTTATTACTGTCTTGTAAATATTGCGATACATCTTCAATATCAAATTCACACTCTTCGTGATTTATTTTATAATTTCGTATATATCCTTCAAATACTATTGGGCAATCGCTTACATTTGTTATTCCAATGTTTGCATAATATATTCTGCATTTATAACCAGTAAATTCAGTATTAAACCTTTCAGTAAATCTTTTGTTTTTTATAACATAATTGCTTACAGAAACAGTTACGCTATTAGTTTTAAAAGATCTATCAAAAACATCTATGCTTTCAGAAATATCAGAAACATGCAGTCCAAAATCTTCAAAATATTGATCCTGACCTATTCCAAGAAAATTAAAGTTTTTAGCATTTTGCGACAAATATACTAATTGATCGCTTTGTGTAAAAGTTCCTAATTTGCTTATTACAACAATTGGAAATACAGAATTATGTTTTGAATTAAAACTTGTTTTAAATTTATCACTTAATGGTAGCATTATTTAGTTAATCTAGCTCCTCTCCTAACTGCATCTCTTATTGCAGGAATAGCTTCTCGTTCTATAAACTGTTTTGAAAGCACATTTCCACTAAATGTAATATTGACACCACCACTTTGGCCTGTAGCGTTCATTCGTGCTAAATTTTCTGCTCCTATAGAATCAACAGCATCTCTTCTCATAACAAATTCACCTTCTTGCGCTATTATAGGAACATTTCCACCTTGATGATAGCTTCTTATCATTCCACCTGTATGAGCAACAGGAAAACTAAATCCACCACCTCCCATTATAGCTGAAGTTGTTGCACCACCTGCACCTCCCCCACCCAAACCTTGAAATAACTGGCTCAAAGTTGATCCAAACAATGTAGGGGCAGTTCCTATTCCGAATATAGAAAATAATATTTGATTAGTTATAAATTTTTGAATAATTCTTTGCAATTCTCTTAAAATTACTTTGCTTAATTCTCTAAAATTTTTAGCAACATCTTGTGTGTAAACGCCAAATGCAACAGATGCGTCAACTATTGATGATATTTGATTTTGTTGTTCTTGTGCAACAGCTTTTAAAGCTTTTTCTGTTTCTTTTTCAAGTTCAAGTTTTTCTGCTATTTCTTGATTTAATCTTTCTGTTTCTTCAAGCTCTTCTTTTATTTTGTTCTTTTTTTCTTCACTTAAAAGATTAAAAGAGTGAGCATGTTTTATTTTTAATTCCTCATAAGCAAGGTCTGCTCCTGAATGATCTAATTTAGCTTGCAACAAAGCGTTTTCACTTTCTATTGTAGGAAGCAAATCCATCATAGCTGCATTTGATTTTACAATCATATTAGCAAGTTTTTCTTTTAAAACAGCATGATTTTCATCGCCACTTACTAAAAGATCACCAATTATTTTATAATTTTCCATCGTAAGGGTTAACATACCCAAACCTTTTTCAGTTTCGATATATGTAAGTCCCAATTCTTTCATAGCGTCTATCGGAAGTTCTTGTTTAAATTGGGTATACAGACCACTTTGTTTTCTTTGGGATATACGAAGTTCTATATCTTTTTTAAGTATATCCGCAGCTAGATCAAGATAATCTCCTCCTGAATCAATAAACGCTTTATACTGATCATATGGCATAGCATGAAGATCTTCTTTTCCTAACTCTTTAGCTTTTTGAAAATCTTTCATAATTGCGTTTAGCCTCATACCAACATTTACTTGCTCTAAAGCTGTTATTTTATCTTGAAGTTGTTCTATTGAAAGCGTGTTTTGTGCTAAAAATACTGTAAATTGCTCTAATTGTCTGTAATCAGGAGTTAAGCTATCATCTAAATTATCCATAGCATCGGCAGTAAATTCTGCTTCATCTCCTAGCCAACCCATACGATCTGCTAATTCTGCCAATCCTATAATAAGCAAACCAACACCACTTTTTGCAACAGCTAACCTTAACTTCCTAGTTAACTTTATACCAGTTTTAGTTAGCGCATTGTATAGGCGCATAGTAACAGTTGTATTAATTAATTTTACTCTAAAGAGAGCGTAAACTGCAGTTAATTCTACAATACGAGTAGCTAATAAATTTGTTAAAGGGCTAATAGAAATAAAAAATTTCATAACTTGTGATAAAATTGGCATTAATTGCCTACCCATAGTTTCGCTAAATTCTTTCCAAGCTGCCTGTAAAGCTTTAACTGTATTTGCATAAGAATCAGAAGTTCTCCCAGCATCCCCATGTGCGTCTGCCGATCCTTTTATTAAAAGATTTACTCTCGCTAACACTTTTTCTTCTTGAGTTAAGGCCCTATTGGTGTCTATTATTCCAGACTCCATAGCTTCTGCTTGTAGCGTAGCTTCAGTTATTACTATGCCATATTTTCTAACAGTTTCGTGATTTCCAACAATTGCGCTTTGAAAAGCTGCCATTACTTCTGCATCAGTTGCATTGTTAAAACTTGCAACATCTATAGCTAATTGAGATAAACCTTTTGATAATTCTTTTGCTTCAGACCTAACAAATCCCATAGGAACAAATATGTCTTGAAAAGAAGCCGCCATTTCTAATAAATCAGTTTCCGCTCTACCAATGCTTTCTGCGTAAGCACCTGCCCACTCTCTGACCTCATTGGCATTTCTTCCAAATACTACATTAAATTTATTTAAAATTTCTTCTTGCCTAGATGCAGAATTAACAAATCGTAAAACTGATTGGGAAAATAATGTAAAACCAAAAGATGCTAATAAAAGTTTTGATCTTAAAGATGCAAAATTAGTATCTGTTAGGCGCATACTTCTATTAAGGTCTAATAAACCTTTTTTAGATTTTTTTACATTATTGTTGAATTTTTTATTTTCGTTTGCAGCTTGTCTTGCAGTATTGGCAACTTTTTTTTGTATTTTAGCTAAATTGTCTTGAGCTTTAGCTAAAGCTTGGATTGCTTGTTTTAATTTAGCGTGGCCTTGAGCCTTGAACTTTATTTGTATGCTTCTTTCTTGCGACATCCATTTCCTTTTTTTCTTTTTTTGCTATTGCAGTTTTTATAGCAAAAGATCTTCTTACCCATTTAGCAGGTTGATCGTTAAAATCTCCCTTATGAGGAGGGACATTAAATTTTTCACAATAAACATATTTCTCTATATCGTTATTAACATCCCAATTAAAAAAATGCGTTGAACAAGAAAAAAAGGGAATTTGAGATACTATAGATTCTACTATATCAAAATTTTTGCTATTCTTCTTGTTCATTTCAGTAGTTTCTTCTACAATTAAATCAACTACATTCCAGACATCTTCCGTATTTCTAAATGTGCGTGTTTCCCTTTTCCCATTAACTAAAACAGGAACTTCTGCCCTATAAGGAAACTTGCAAAACTTGCAACCCCCGCAAGTATTTAACAATATGTTAAGTTCTACTTCGAGGGTTTCTCGTTTCCCGCAAACAATACTTCTTGAACTTTTAAAGCAATTTCAATTCTTTCGTTGTCATTTAAAGTTCTTATATTGTCGTCAGTAGGATCTTCTAATGCTGTCTGAAGAATTAAAAGACAATTATAGTTTGGCTCAACAAGCTGTACTCCTTCAGATTCAGGCTTTACCATTCTTAATAATATATCTTTTAACTTTGCTTCATCTGCAATAGTTAAGTCTTTTATTTTTACTACTTTTTTATTTTTTAGTTTAATCTCCATTTAAACATCCTCTTTTTAATTAAAGCGCTACAACTAAAGCTGCACCACTACTACCGTTTCCTACCATTTTGATAGAACAATCTAACATCATAGTATCTCCTTCATTAAAAGCAACAGAAGTTAAGATTCCTTGATGTATTCTCCAACCAAATGTTCCGTTAGCAGGTGTAGCAACATTTGCTATTGCGCTATTTGCTACGCTACTAGAACCTGTTTGAGCTTGAAATGTGCCAATAAGAGGCTCTGTATTAGAGTCATATTTCACACTTACATCGGCAGTTACTGACATTTCTTGCGCTCTACCTACAGCTTCTGCATTTCCTGTGGCATCGTATCCTACGAAATAAGCATCGTTTTCAATATTTAAAGTGAAAGATTGTGGAAGCACATTATCAACACCGTGAACTATTCTATATTGAGGATCGGCTGCCTCTGTCATAAAAGCGTCATCACTACCTAACGCAGCTATTGTTCCATCAGATGCAGAAAGAGCTGCTTGTGTAATAACAGATCCAGATTTAGCAGTTAATTCATATTTAAGTCTTCCTGCTTCAGTACCTAAATCTCCACTTATTGAAAAAGATGTTATAATACAATCTTTTATTACCATTGTAGAAGCCGAATTAGGCGATTCAATTGCAAATGTAAATGCTAAATTATTATCTGCAGTAGGAACAGTTTCATCTGAACCTCCTGCTGCGCCTACAATTGCAGGTGTGAAATTAGAGTTTAAAGTATGAACACCTGTACTTTCTCCATTTAACATATTTTCTAAAAACATATCTGCATAACTTTCTTTTAATGTTCCAGAAACGCTAAATTCAGTAACAGTAAGTTTGTTAGTTTGAAAAATATCACCTGATTGCACCATATATCCACTACCAGCTTTCATTTCAAGCACTTGTATTGGATTAAGGCTAGGCATAGAAATAGAATCTACATCCATTCTAGTCATACCATCTGTTTTTGCTGTCCCATAAGCAGTTTGTGCCTGAACACCAACTATAAACTGTTTAGGGGAATGGGTTTTATATACTAAAGCCATTATTTATCTCCTTTATTTACTTTTGGTTTTGACGAACTGCTTACTTCTTTCACAAATTCTTTTGCGTGTTTTGGTATTGAACTAACTTCTACTACACCGCCTTTATTCAAAGAGTTAAAATCTTCAATGCTAAAGCCTCTGTATGAAAAAGCATTATCCATCTTTTTATCTATTAATTTAATCTTCATAAATTTCTCCTATTATGCTATATTACCTTGATGTTGACATTTGTATTCCCATTGAACCACATATACCCCTGATTCTTCATCAGGATTAAGCTCCGTTGTTTCAAGCCTACAATTAAATGCATTACTTGAGTTTGTGTCTGACAATGTCATTGTTAAATTATCGTGTATTAGTGCTTCAATTCTTGATACATATCTTAAAACATGATCTAATGCAGCTTTCTTTAAATTATGTTCTGCAAAATAATAAAAAACATCAATAGTGTATTCTCTAATTTCTCCTGTAACGGTAAATTCTATTAATTCGCTACTAACTGGATCAAGTCTAATAAATTGAGTCCCTTCTTGTCCCTCATCTCCTATATAAACAGGCAAAGCACCTTTAAATTCTGAACGAAGAATGTTTCTTAATTTCTCAAGAATATTTTTCCAATTATTTTCAAATGTTCCTCCTGACACTAAACTAGGCATTATTAATACCTTCTAACAGGCGTTCCTGTTCTTGTTAATTTAATAGATTTCATATCAGAGCTATCTACATACTCTGTTTGTCCAGTTACTTCTATTTCCCACTCATCAGGAGTTCCACTTGCATTTGCAGTTGAGCTATCTGTTTCTCCACCAAACCTTATTTCTAAACCACCTGCCAATGGTTGAAAATCGCCTGTAATAATTTTATCTGTCACAACTTGGTTGTTTTTTAATTTGTCAGAATCTTTTGTATAAACGCTATATTTAGCAGTTCCTAACACGCCTCCTGTTGTAATTATAACTTTAATTAAATCCCAAGTCCCATTCCAATTTCCTCTTGTATCTACAGGTCTAATTGCGCCTGATGTATAAGAAATATCTCTTATTAGTCCTTGAGAGGCATCTGCTGTGTTTTGCCAAGACAAAGCTGCTTTGCCTTCATTTAATAAAACTATATTATTTTCAGCTTCTTCCATAAAAGATGTAGCTAATTCAGAATTATGGTCTTTGCTTCTAATCATAAAACAAGAAGCAATTAATCCAACTGTTCTTATAACCATATAGTCGTAATTGCCTGACTTATCTTTTAACTGCTCTCTTGGCAGAGAGGGGTCAACTCTTGAATCAAAGTATCGGCTTGCATCTGCCCTATATTGAGTTACCATATCAGTAAAATCTTCTCCAGCCTCTACTAATACGTCATTAGGGTCTGACCCATACTTTAATACAAAAAAATCATTATCAGAATCATAAAGATTATCTCCATTAGCTGATGGATAAAAGTGTTGATAAATAGGTGTGTCATTGTTTATAGTCGTGGCATCTGTATGAAAATGCCCTCTTGAAACAGTTAAAGTATTTGTAGATATATTTGTTATCAAAAGTATCTCGTCATTAATTTTTATATAACTATCATCAGTTAAAGCCGACCCATCATC
>CEUX01047696.1_pt1 | contig 12239 bp, 16 predicted proteins | sample 531361 | NCBI WGS metagenome assembly CEUX01 (sample SAMEA2622736, study PRJEB7988) | marine metagenome | isolation source: saline water (ENVO:00002010), including
GCGTTTTCCTGATGGTGGGTTTCTTGAAAAGCTACCAGAGGATCCATGGGGTAATCCATACCAGCTAATCAGCCCAGGAGAAATCGGTAAAGTTGATATTTTCTCGATGGGTCCGGATGGTGAAGCCGGCACTGATGATGATATCGGTAACTGGGATGAAGAAAAGCAATAATGTATATGCTTAGCCATTTGCTCAATGTTATTACTGAACAAGGCTTACTGTTATGGTAAGCCTTGGTCGTTTGCATTTGGCTTCTCGGGCAGGCAGTGCCAAAGGGTTTAGCCTCATCGAAATTTTAATGGTGCTTGTGGTAATTGGCTTTGTTACCAAAATGGTCGCTTATAGTTTCGATGGGGGGGCAGAGGAAGAACTCGAAAAACAAGCGCTCAAAATACATACCGCGATTAATATGGCATCTGAGTTCGCCATTTTGAACCAAGTTGAGCTCGGTTTTCATCTTGATAAAGAAACACTTGAATTTTTGGTTTTTGATGGTGAAAAATGGATAACCTTTGACCGTGAAAAACTATTTGCACCAATTAAAGTCGATGAATGGTTTAAGCTAACACTAAATCTTGATGATTTAGCATGGGCTGAACAAAACTTACTTGAGCAGTCTAACTGGCGCGAGTTAATGAGTGGCGGTGATGAAGATAGTTTACTTGAGTTACAAAAGCTGAAAATACCGCAAGTGCTTATACTCTCTTCTGGCGAGGTGAGTGCGTTTCAATTGGTTTATGAGCTTAAAGATGAGCGTGAGCCGCAATATTTTATTGAAGGCGAATTCATGGCCCCTGTTAAGCTTCGTAGGGAACCAGAATAATGATTAAATCAACGGGTTTCACGTTATTAGAAGTAATGGTTGCACTCGCTATTTGCGCAATGGCGGGCATTGCCGCTATGCAGGCGACTGGTGAGCACATTAATCATCTTTCGTCGATAGAAGAACAAACATATGCATCATGGGTTGCTGAAAATGTCATGGTTGAGCAACGTGCCAAAGGTGAAAAGTGGGCAGGGAAGAACGGCACAAAAGGGACGCAGACACTTGCAGGTTTTGACTGGTATTGGCGACAAGATGTCGTGCCAACTGCTGACAAAAGCTTTGTTAAAGTGACTATTAATGTATTTGCAGATGAAAAGTTAGAATACCCAGTTTATGAGCTTTCTACTTATTTAAATAAAGGTGATAAGTAGTGAAGCAACGCGGTTTTACTTTGCTTGAAGTGATTATTGCCATGGGCATTTTAGCTTTCGTGGTGCTCTCAACACATCAAATTTTAGACTCGACGACCAAAGCCAAAGATGCCTCAGATGAAACCATTGCTGAACTTAACGGTTTACAAACATTGTTTCGGCTGATGGACCAAGATTTTAGTCAGATGACTAAGCGCCAAGTGCGCAATGAAGCCGGTGATTTTCAAGATACGTACATTTTAGCAGGGCGCTACGTATTGGACAGCCAATACGATGGCATTGGCTTTGTACGAGATGGCTGGGTTAACCCAATAAACTTACTGCCACGCTCTGAATTACAAGCTGTTGGTTATCGCGTTATTGATGATAACTTAGAACGTGTTTACCGCGTTTATGTTGATCAATTAGATAATATTGAACCACGCTCTCAAGTGATTCTAGAAGATATTGAAGAACTTAAGTTTGAGTTTTTAGATGATAAAGATGAGTGGCAAGAGCAATGGCAAATAAAAGCACTTCCTAAAGCGGTTGCCGTCACCATTAAAAAAATTGAGCAAGAGCCAATTCGTCGCGTATTTTTAGTGCCAGGTGAAGGTAAAGTTACGACCTCAACACAAGGAGCGAATAGTCAGCCATGATTAGTTTTAAACGCTCTCAAGGTGCTGCACTCGTGATTGTGTTATTTATTGTAGCGCTTGCTGCTATGTTAGCTGTCGAAATGAGTGCTAATTTAATGGTGCAGGTACAGCGCAGCAGCAATATTCAAAATCATCAGCAAGCAAAGTGGTATGCGTTTGCCGCTGAAGAATTAGCAATTAAAGCGCTAAAACAAGCTAAAGAAGATGATCCAGATAAAACACATTTAGGGCAAGTGTGGGCACAACAAGGAGGGGTTCCTTATCCAGTTGATCATGGCATGTTAACTGGGACAATCACAGATTTACAGGCGTGCCTAAATTTGAATGCATTGCATGCTGAACCTGACCTAGAAAAAGATCCTAATAACAAAACAAATCCAGCACATAAAGCGCTCTTAGCACTATTAGAGAATATAGAGGATTTACCCTCTGATGAGTCAGAAGAAGCCATGGCTGATAGCGTTTATGATTGGCTAGATGCTGATAGCATTACCTATCGCTCAGGTGCCGAAGAAGACGAATACTTATCGCGAGATTATCCTTATATGACAGCTAACAGTTATTTCGCTTCTCCATCTGAACTGCGTTTAATAAAAGGTTTTAACCCACTAGTGATGGAAAAAATACTACCATTTGTGTGTGTGATCCCAGGTAGTGAACTCATGGCTATTAATGTAAATACGCTACCGACAGAAAGTGCGATTATTTTAAGCTCACTCATTGAGGGGCTTAGTCTTTCTGGCGCAGAAACCGTTTTATCATCACGCCCTGAAAAAGGCTTTGATGATTTAGAAGCATTTTTTGAAGAGGTAAATCAACAGGGCGCACAGAATGTGAAAGCAGTTGAAGGCCTGTTCACCATCAACAGTGAATACTTTAAACTACAAACGCAGGCTGAATTTGCAGAGCTGCGTTTTTCGATGACCACCTTACTCCATGCCAATAATGGTAAAGTAACGATACTGGCGCGAAAATTTGGAGGCGTACAGTGACAGAAATATTGTTGATCCGTACGGGTCATACATTAACAGACAGCCTTAACTGGCTTATTTACTCACCAACAGAAGAAGAAATAATTGCTAGTGGCGATATTGCCAACGCGGCACATCTTGGTGAACTAACAGAAAAAGCACAATCACGTGAGGTCGTTGTTCTATTGCCAAGCGACCAAGTGCAATTAAAAACAGTAGCACTGCCAACTAAGTGGAGTCGTAAGCTAGAGCAAGCACTTCCTTACATGCTAGAAGAAGAAATAGCTTGCGATGTCGACGATTTATTTATCGCAATCGCTGAGCCAACAACTATCGAAGAAAAGCATGCAATTAATATTGCGATGACTGACCGAGAGTGGTTTGAGCAATGGTTAGCTCAATTTAGTGAGCACGCTATTGAAGTATTTAAAGTACTTCCTGACGCATTATTGTTGCCACGCGTTGAGGATCATACTCAGCTTCGCGCTGTAGAGTTAAATGGTCAGTGGTTATGTAAGCTTGGTGATTGGCATATAGCAGCTGTAGAAAAGAGTTGGTTGCACGGTTATTTAACCGCTATAGGTAATCCTAGTGTTGCTCATTTTAGCCCGGCAACTGACTTTCCAGACACGGTCACACTGACAGCCAAAACAGAGCAGTATGATTTGCCTTTAGCCTTGTTTGCAAAGCAATTACCTGAAGTAAGTTTTAACTTACGTCAAGGTATTTACCAGCTAAAGAAAAAATCTGCTATTTGGTGGGGCTATTGGAAAAAAGCGGCGATTGCTGCTGGCATCGCTTTAGTGTGTAGTGTAGGTGTTAAGTCTCTCGAACTTTATAAACTTAACAGCCAACTAGAAGCAACCAAAGCAGAAGTCGTCTCAAATTATCAACGTGCTTTTCCCAATAAAAAGGTACGTCCGCAATTAATTCGAAGCCAAATTCGTAACGAGCTGGCACTTATTGAGGGCGGAAACAGTGCAGGTTTCTTAGACTTAACTAATGATCTGGTTGCAATCTTTGCAGAAGTGAAAGATTTTACCCCAGAGACACTCCGTTATGATCATGGCCGCAATGAATTACGTATTCGTGCGCGAGGCAAAGATTTCCAATCATTTGGCAAGGTGAAAGCTATCTTAGAACAACGTGGTTTAACGGTTGATCAAGGTTCCTTGAATAATGATGGCGATTATGTCGTTGGTGAAATTAAGTTGCGAGGTGCTGCATGAAAGACCAATTAATTAATTATTGGCGTTCATTAAAAGAACAAGAGCAGCAACTTGTCATGGTTGCTGGCGTTGTGTTTGTGATTTTTGTGCTGGTAATGGGTGTGTTCAGGCCTCTCAATACAGCAATAGAAAAAGCTGAACAAGACAATATTAAGCAGCAAGAACTACTTGCTTGGGTAGATGACAGTATCGTCAAGCTTAAAGCCAGTGGTAGCGCGCGAGTCACCAATAACCGCAATTTAAGTCAAATTGTCAACAGTACTCGTAACCGTTATCAGATCACGATTAGCAAAATGCAACCAAATGATAATTCATTACGCTTAACAATTGATTCTGTTGAATTTAATAAACTTGTTGAGTGGCTTGATGAGCTGGTCAATTCGCAAGGGGTTCTCATCGAAAATTTAGATTTAAGTAAAGATGACAAGCCGGGCTTTGTGCGTGTAAGTCGTTTGGTACTAGAGAAGTAAGCGATGAAAAAAATTATTTTATTAATCACTGTGTTTGTGATGTGTTTTTTGGTGTTTACGCTTATTAAAACACCCGCCAGTGTTGCACTCGATTTAGCGGCACCTCATTTACCAAAACAATTGCAGTTGGGTAAAGCCAGTGGCTCACTGTGGGACGGCCGTGTAATGCAAGTGCGTTTTGATGGTGAACAATTAAATAATGTTCGTTGGCAATTATCGGGCTGGTCACTATTTACAGGTAAGTTAGTAGGTACTGTTCGCTTTGGAGACCCACGTGATAAGGCTGATATTTCTGGCCGCGCAGACTTTTCATATGGGCTATTTAATCAGTCAGTCACTGTTAAAAATACCACCTTACGTTTAACTGTTGAGCGTGCAATGGAGCGCCTAAAGCTGCCATTACCCATTAATGCTCAAGGACGTGTGATTGTTGACCTAGATGAATACAGTTCTGGTCAGCCTTACTGTGACAGCTTAGCAGGTGAAATTGCCAGTCCTAATATTGATGTGCAAGGGATGAATGGCTGGTTCAGTATTGGTCCGTTAAGTGGTCGCTTAAGTTGTAAATCAGGTGATATTGCAGTACTGGTTGATCCTGATAATCGTTTAGGGCTTGAAGCTGATGCAACATTAAAAGCGAATTTAGATTTTAAAGTTGCAGGTTATATTAAACCAGAGGCAAGCTTACCAAAAGAAGTGCATGATGCTGCAAAGTTTCTTGGTCGTGCAGATAATGAAGGTCGATATCCGCTTAACTTTTAAACTGGACTAATAGAACAATATGCAATTACCTGAGTTTTCAAAGCAGCAAAGTGATTTACTGAGCCAATTTTTGGCACAGCAACAAAATGCTCTTTCATTAGCACAAACCCAAGGCTATTTGTTTGCAGTAATTTGCGCACCAGAGCCGCTTGATGTTCATCAGTGGTTAGAAGAAATTGCGCCAGGCTGTGATGGGCAAATGGATGAGCAAGTATTGTTTGCTTTTATGGCCTTGTATCAAAAAATTAGTGAACAAGTATTTGAAACCGGCTTTTCATTACCTGTGAGCTTGCAATTTAGCTCACAAGGACAGGACTATTTAGATATTCAAGAATGCCAGCATTGGAGCCAAGGCTTCATACACGGAGCACAAGGCTACCTGAATAAGCTATTGGGAGCGCCGCACTTAGCCGATGAGCTCAAAGAAGCATTAACAACCGCCTTACAGAGCTTAGGTTTTTTTACCATTGAAAGTACTGAAATCGCCGCTATTGCAACCGAAAATGGTTTATCTGAAGGACAGCTTTGCCAGCAGCAATATGAAGTAATGAATGAGTTTGCCACTGGTTTTGCTGAACTAATAGAGGTGGCTGCGGTAAATAGTCAGCTTTATAATGATGAGGGCTGGAATTAACCCAGCTCTAATAGAATATCTGTGCAACCTTTTGCACAGCGCACAACGCCTTTACCTGGTTGATCTGTTTTTAAATCTAAGGTGAGGGCACCTTTACATGTTTCACAGTACAAGGTTTGTCCTTTGCTCAGCTTTTTTAGCATATTGCGTTGCTTTGCAAATGAGTCACTCGTTCTTTTATTAAGCGCTGAAAAATCCACTACTTGTTTAACCTTTCTTCCAATGCATTTGCGACAATACTACATACGCGGTTTAGGCGCTCGCCGTAAAAGTATAAATTAATATCTTTTTCTCGGCAGTAATGCAAATGGAATACTTGCAGCTTTTCATCGGTTGTAAATGTGTCTTCAACATACTCTAGCTCAGAGTTTGATAAATTAAGTTGGGTCTTAATATTACTTTTAGCTAGATTAGCCGCTGGGCTTCGATTTACTTTACTAGCATCAGAAAGCAAGCTTATGCCATCGCCTAATAAGCGCTCTCTAGGCTCTTTGATCAAAGGGTGGTCAATCGTGAACAATGCTAAAACAATAAGCACTAAAATAAGAAATTTTTTCATAACACAATCATCTTTGATCTAAGTAAAGGAGGTTTAGTGACAAGTTTAATAAAATGGTTGTTTTAAAAGCAAGCAGATAAGATTAAATAGTTAAAAATAATAGGTGAGATCAAAACCTGAAATTTTTTATAGATTGAGTATAATAGCAACGATAGGTTAGAAGTTTCAGAAATCTTTGAATGTAATGAGATGTATTCTGATTTGCTTAGTTGATTTTGCAAGCCTATAAATGAAAAACATATTTCCTAGTGGCGTTGAGGAATTTTGATGGATAAACAAATTAAAGTTAAAAATATCCCAACGGAAGTAAAAATCCAAAAACCGGAAAATGCTTCCCTTGATGATAGGTTTAATCCACGTAACCGAATTTATGTAAGAGCTGTAAAAGGTTTACATCAATTACTAAGGCAGCGAATTGGCTTTGTAGGCATGCTTGCGTTTATGCTTCTTCCTTGGATTAATTTTCACGGCCAACAAGCTGTATTGTTTGATTTAGTAGGTCAGAAATTTAATATTTTTGGGTTGACGCTTTGGCCGCAAGATTTGACTATCCTTGCTTTCATTTTAATGCTGGCAGCGTTTGCATTATTCTTAGTGACTACTTTTTATGGACGTGTCTGGTGTGGCTATACCTGTCCACAAACCGTTTGGACTTTTATTTTTATTTGGTTTGAAGAAAAGTTTGAAGGTAGTGCCAATCAACGTAAAAAGCTTGATCAGCGTCCTATGGACTTTGATAAATTTTGGCGTAAAACTGCGAAGCACACCAGCTGGTGGTTATTTTCACTTTATACCGCCTTTACCTTTGTCGGTTACTTCACACCTATTCGCCAGCTACTACCTGATCTGTTTACGCTTGATGCAACAGCGTATTCGTATATTTGTTTAGCGGTATTTGCGGTATGTACTTATGGTAACGCGGGTTGGATGCGTGAAATTATGTGTTTACATATTTGTCCTTATTCACGCTTTCAATCAGCGATGTTCGATAAAGATACCTTCACGGTAAGTTATGATGAAGCGCGCGGTGAAAGCCGTGGCCCACGTTCACGTAAACAAGATCCAAAAGAGCTTGGCTTAGGTGATTGTATTGACTGTAACTTGTGTGTGCAGGTGTGCCCAACCGGTATCGACATTCGTAATGGTTTACAATATGAGTGCATTAACTGTGGTGCGTGTATAGATGCATGTGATGGAGTAATGGATAAAATGAATTATCCACGCGGGCTTATTTCGTACACCACAGAGCGCAATTTAGAAACGCCTGATAATAAAACTCATGCGTTGCGTCCTAAATTAATTGGTTATCTCGTTATTTTAGTAATCTTAACCGGTGCTTTGATCACTAATATTGCGATGCGAAAACCAATGGATTTTGACATTATTCGCGACCGCAATCAGTTATACCGAGTTGACTTTAACGGCTTGGTCGAAAACACCTACACACTAAAAGTGATCAATAAAGCTCAGTACGACCAGACGTTTAATATTAGTGTTGAAGGGTTAGATAACTTTGAATATATAGGTAAGCAAAGTTTTACCGTTTCATCTGGCAAATCGTATAACGTACCTTTATCACTGGTTGTCGATCCCTATGATTTGAAGAAACCGATGACTAAGTTCGAATTTATACTTTCTGTTGATGGTCAGCCTGATGTGCAGATTTCGCAGTCGAGTAACTTCTTTAAAGGACAATAATTCAGTACACTGAGCAGATGAATAAAAAGCGGGGTTTTCCCGCTTTTTTTATATGATGAGACATTATGAGTAAATTTAGTTTTGTTGACCTGACGCCTGATTCAATTTTAGATGCAGTCGAGAGTATAGGTATTTATGCTGAATCAGGTTTATTGGCTTTAAATAGCTACGAAAATCGTGTTTATCAATTTAAAGCAGAAGATGGTCATCGTTATGTCGTTAAGTTCTACCGACCTGAGCGTTGGAGTAAAGAGCAAATTTTAGAAGAGCATGCATTTGCCTTTGAGTTGGCCGATGCAGAGGTGCCTATTGTTGCACCTGTGCTAAAAGATGGGCAAAGCTTATTTGAACATAATGGTTATTTATTTGCTTTGTTTCCAAGTGTTGGTGGTCGAATTTTTGAAGTTGATAATTTAGATCAACTCGATGTGCTTGGCCGTTTAATCGGACGAATGCACCAAGTAGCAAAAGCCGCTCCTTTTAAACATCGTCCGGTGATCAGTTGCGAAGAATACCTACAGACAGCTAAAGTTCAGTTACAAGCAAGTAACTTGGTGCCCATGTCACTTGAAAACCCTTTTTATACAATTTTAGATTTAGTTATCAAAGAAACCACCGAGCAGTATAAAAATGTTGAAACTATCCGCCTGCACGGCGACTGTCATGCTGGAAATATATTGTGGTCAGGTGATGCATTGATGTTTGTTGATTTAGATGACAGTCGTCAAGGCCCTGCAATTCAAGACTTATGGATGATGCTCAGTGGCGATCGTAACAATCAACTGTTACAGTTAGACACCTTAGTGGCTGCTTATGAAGAATTTTGTGACTTTGATCACAGCCAATTAAAGTTAATTGAGCCACTCAGAGCGATGCGCATGGTTCATTATATGGGCTGGCTTGCAAAAAGGTGGGATGATCCGGCATTTCCTCGGAACTTTTCTTGGTTTGCTGAAGACAAATACTGGGAACAGCAAATATTAGCCCTAAAAGAACAACTTGCAGCGTTACAAGAAGCGCCGTTAAAATTATTACCATAAATTTTAAATTTAATTAGAGACGAGAAAACAATGTTCAAAAAATTAAAGTTAAGTCTACTTATTTTATGTTTACCATTCGCAGCATTAGCAGCGAATTTTGAAGCGGGAAATCAATACGAAGTATTAAACGTTGAAAAAAGTAAAGCGCCGCAAGTTACAGAGTTTTTCTCATTCTATTGTCCACATTGTTTTCAATTTGAGCCAGTTGCAAAAGCGCTTGCGTCTAAATTGCCAGAAGGCACAGAGTTTGTAAAAAGCCATGTTAACTTTTTAGGTGGTGTTTCAAAGCAAACACAAAGTAACCTAAGTTATGCTTACCTAATTGCTAAACAGCATGGTAAAGGCGAACAAGTTGCTGACCAAATTTTTAATAGCATCCACAAGCAACGTGTACTGCTTCAAGACCTAAAAGATGTTAAAGCATTACTGGCCACTAACGGTATTACAAGTGACGTGTTTGATACTGATATTGCGAGTATGCCAGTGATCAGCGCAGAGAAGGCAATGCGTGACAAGCAACAGCAGTACTCAGAGATGGGCGCATTAACAGGCGTACCTACTTTTATCGTTAATGATAAATATAAAATTAATTTAAATACCATCAAGAGCCAACAGATGCTTGATGAGTTAGTCGCATTTTTATTAAAACAATAATGTTGGAGTGATGAAGTAATGATCAAGTTAGTAAAGGCTGCATTAATGGCTATGACGCTAGGTTTAGCGGCTAATGCAACGGCAGCGCAATACGAAGAAGGGAAGCATTATGAAACAATTGATGCACGCGCTTCTAAAAAGCCAGAAGTAAAAGAGTTCTTTTCATTTTATTGCCCCGCGTGTAATAACTTTGAACCGGTTGTAAAAGAACTAAAGCCGTTATTAGACAAAAAAATCACTTTTAAGAAAAGTTCAGTGAATTTTGTTGGTCCTCGTGACCCAGAAATTCAAACTATTTTAGCGCAATCTATGGCTGCTGCTGCCGTCCTTCCACAAAAAGAGGCGATTATAGCTGCTATCTTTAACCATATTCATACCAAGCGTGCACGCATTAATGAATTAGCTGATATGAAAGACATCTTCGTTTCACAAGGTGTAACAGCAGAAGACTTTGATAAGTACTACAACAGTTTTTCTGTACGCACGATGGCGTCTAAAATGGCACGTGATCAAGAGTACTATCAACAAAAAGGTGCTTTAAAAGGCGTTCCAACCTTTATTGTTAACGGTAAATACCGTTTAATCTTAGGTGCAGACTCAGGTATTAGCGATGCCAAAAGCATGGCTGGTTTAATTAATTACCTAGCAGATAAGTAAGCTTAGCTTAATTAAAATAAAAGCTCCGTTCGCGGAGCTTTTTTGTTGGTACAGCACATGCAAAAATTATTAGTTTCAAGTTGTTTATTAGGAAACCCTGTTCGTTATGATGGGCAATCGCAAAATTTACTTCATCCAGGCTTAGAAACACTCAAACAGCAGGGAAGGCTCATCGGATTCTGTCCTGAAGTAGCTGGTGGGCTGCCCACGCCAAGACCGCCTGCAGAAATAAAAGCAGGAAGAGTACTTACCAAAGATTCGCAGGATGTAACTGTACAATTTGCTTACGGCGCAGAACAAGCACTTAAGCTTTGTCAAAAGCAGGGCATTCGTTATGCGTTATTAAAAGAATCAAGTCCTTCATGCGGTCGCAATACTATTTACGATGGTAGTCATTCTGGAAAGAAAATTTCAGGCATGGGATTAACTGCAAAGCTGTTAACCGAGAATAATATAGCAGTCTACAGCGAGCAGCAGTTGCCAGCGCTATTTGCTGCGCTGGCAGAGAAATGATTTTATTTGCGTTGCAAAAACACACCTGATTCGATGTGGTGGGTATAAGGGAATTGATCGAAGATCGCAAAACGTTTTACTTCATGGGTTTTACATAGGTGATCAAGGTCACGCTCAAGGGTGTCTGGATTACACGAGATATAAATAATATTGTCGTAGTTAGCAACTAAGTCACACGTTAGCGTGTCCATGCCTGCGCGTGGTGGATCTACTAAGATTGTTTGGCAGTTATAGCTTGTCAGGTCAATGCCATCTAAACGAGAGAAAGTACGCTCGCCTTTCATCGCTTGAGTAAACTCTTCACTCGACATACGAATGATATCTAAGTTCTCAACTTTATTCTGCGCGATATTGTATTGCGCTGAGTAAACCGATGATTTTGAAATCTCTGTGGCTAATACCCGGTCGAATGAACCCGCAAGGGCAATTGAGAAATTACCATTCCCGCAGTATAGCTCCAGTAAGTCATTGCTAAGTGGCTGGCATAGTGCTTGTGCCCACTCTAGCATCTTGATATTCACTTTCGCATTCGGTTGCGTAAAGCTATTTTCGACTTGTTGATAAATTAATTCTTTACCGTTTACATTAAGACGCTCAATGACGTAATCGTTACCAATCACTTCTTTTTGCTTACGCGCACGGCCAATAAAATCAATTTTAAACTGTGCGCTTAATTTTGTTTTCAGCTCTTTAATTGCTTGTAACCACTGCTCATCTAATTGTTTGTGATATAACAAGCTAACGAGGATTTCACCACTTAGGCTAGAAAGGTAATCAATTTGAAATAACTTACGGCGCAGAATTTCGCTGCCCTTTAAGTTTTCGATCATGGCTTGCATCACTTCACCGACTAAAGGTGCTGCAGGGTCAAACTCATCAACACGAATTTTCTCTTTGGTTTGCTGATCAAACATGATGTGAAATAAGTCTTCACCCTCATGCCATACACGAAACTCTGCACGTTGGCGGTAATGAATAGGATCAGAGCCAAACACCTCTAATTTTTCGACTCCAAAACGTCGAAACTGGTTAGTGATGCGCTGCTCTTTCTCACTCAATTGTGCATCGTATTGAGTTGTATCAATTTTTATAACCGCCATGGCTGATTACCTTTTATCTCTTAGCTTTATAACGGCGCTATTGTAGGGAGCGCTGAGGATTTGTCTAGTTTTGTTATTTATTTTAGTGTCGTTTTTTTATACAAAAAACTTAAGTT